>ENA-UOOI01001736-UOOI01001736.1-fermentation-metagenome-genome-assembly--contig:-NODE-1736-length-21302-cov-135.216548_pt1 | contig 21302 bp, 22 predicted proteins | sample MGYA00245779_ERZ724027 | MGnify/ENA primary metagenome ERZ724027 (study PRJEB28704, sample SAMN03018318) | fermentation metagenome | biome: anthropogenic terrestrial biome; feature: soil...
GGTATGGATTGAGTCAATTTAGACAGTAGCGTTACAAAAATGCTTGACCATTACATCCTTTCCACTCACCATCACCTAAAATCTTCTTATCCCGTCCGCTCAGCCAGCCGGCAAGACCGATAAAACAACCAATTACTGCAATGGCAAACCTATATTTATTGCTCCCACACTTGTCACCTCATCTGCACAGCGCAGCGAAAGTGTTTTTGCCAGACAGTCCATCAACAGACAACCCTTTGCTGCGCTGGAATGTACGAACCGCACTGTCAGTACCGGCACCAAATTTGCCATCAATACCGCTGCTGCCAACGCTATAGCTATGTGCCATAAGCGCTGCCTACGCTGCTGTGTTTCCCTACCGGAAAGAACTGACTCATGTATCATACACCACCAATCTTACATGAATATCGGTGTCCGGCTTTGTATCGCGGCAGTTAAATGTGATGCTGCCTGCGGTGCCCGTGCTGCCGGTAATGCAGGAAAATGCGGTTTCTTCTGCCGCCGTTGGCGCTCCCGCGGCTGTGGGTGCAAGCCGGAAATCCCCGTCCTTGTCCGGTAAGCCGGAAATGCTTACCGTTTGCGAATATGGCGCGGAAGTGTTCCATCCAGAGGTAGGGAGGGGGGCACTAAACAATTGGACACCAGACGGGTATGATGGCAGCTGCAATTCCGTTCCGGATTTTGGTACTTCTGTATCTCCTATTTTTGCAGACTGTATCGCTGTTGACAGATTCGTTTTTTCTGTGTCACTGGTATACCGTTTTTCAGCAGTATCGGTAATATCGGCTGTTGTCAGGTCAACTGCGCCATTCGTGGGTGTTTTTCCATTGACGGACTGCACATATTTGTCCATATCCTGTCCGGAAGCACTAAAACGGCCCCATGCGTTGCCATGCCAGAGATAAATCGAATAAGGTTCGGCAGTACCAACATAGTACGCGTGTGTGTCGCCGCTGGGATAGGCTGCCTGCAGGTCTGCCAGTGTTGGGTAAATCGTCGTGCCAAGGACAAATGGAGCACCAGTATCGCCTTTTTCACCTTGCGGGCCTGTCGCGCCGGTATCGCCTTTCTCGCCCTGTGGACCTTGCGGACCGGTCTCACCACGAGCAGGTTTGCCAGTGTCCGTATAGGCATTTGCTGTGATGTTCCAAATTTCCCAATTTCCCGTCGCAGAGCTGATACATGGGGCATGCTGGGCGGTATCATATGCCGATTTGCTTTCGTCATTCATTGCCTCAATGCTGGAGGCAATACTTTCACGTACGTCTTTGCCATAGACCGCTTGTCGAATTTGTGCGACCTTGTCTGATACGTTTGCCATATTATCCCTCCTTAAAGATCCTGCACGCTAGTAATGCGTCCATTTTTCACATCAAGCTGTCTTGTGCTGCCGTTTTCTCCGGCGCCAAATAGGTTTAACTTCTGCGTTACGCCATCATTTTTTCCATCCAATGTTTCCCCGCCAATTGTGATTCCGTCCGGAAAGCTGGGTGCCCCATCAAATTCGGCATTTTCAATCTTTGGAGAAGATAGTTTAACACGAGAAATAGTATTATTGTTCATTGATACATCACGACCAATGACAATATCATTTAAGGAACCACTTTCAAACAGGATGGTCCAATCCCTACCGGAAGGGTCATCGGATGGACCTAAAATCCATACCGGTTCTGTGCCATCCCCAAGAGTGAAAGATGCATGATTATCCCCGGTATTAACAGCCCGGCCAGCATAGAACAGAAGTGCTGATTGACTTCCAACCAATAACATATCTGAAGAAATTTTAGCAATGGGAAGGCCAGTTGGACCATCAATTGAAATATAGTCCCCCTCTATCCAAATTGACGAAAGCTTATTTCCTTTGGTGTCATAATATGGGATGTCAATGGTCCCTCCCAAGTTAACCCGACTGCCATCTGGATTAAAAGTATCTCCTGAGACAATACAGCTTAATGTCATCTGTGGCTTTGTTTGAGCAGCATCAAACACCCTTAACCCCGAACCATTAAGTACCATTTTTGAACTGGACAAGTATTTTGATATATGCATATTAATTGTCAGAGACCCATTGTCTAGGTCAAAATTAACAACATCATCCTGACTTTTAAGAGTGCCGGTGCGGATGTGTTCTGCACTCATTGTTCCGGCAGTGATACAGTCCGCTACAATTGCACCGTCCATGGTGGCCGCGAGCTTGTATGGGCCGTCAATGCCGGTGCTGCTGTACCCCCAGCCATTCACATCCCAGCGCCAAACATGCTGGGCAGTTTTCGTATCATCCGTATCCATAATCAGGATTTCATTTGCACGGGTGACGACATGCCCTGTTGTGGCAGCTGTCAGCAAGGCGGTAGCATTGTCCTGCGCCAATTTTAGTGTGGCAGATTGGGGGGGAATATGGTCAATCTGCTGATAAATCGCATCATTGTCTTTGTTGGCACGTTCTGTGTAACTGACAGATACCGTATCGCCCAGCGTGATGGTGTCCTGCTCTGGGGCGTCAAGGTGAATGCTCCGCTTGGTGACAGGGAAAAACCGGTCCATACCGTGCGGCTTGGACAGGCAGCGAATGCGGTCACCTACCTTGATGCGTTCAAAATCACCGGACAGCAGGTGTTTGTCCACAGCGGTAACAGTTAATGCCATTTTTTCAAACTGTGTGTCATGCAGGTACTGTTCACCTTTTGTTTTCAAATTTGCGGGTAGAGTTACACTATCAAAATGGACAACCTTAAAAACTCGTCCATAGTTAGCAATCGCATCAGAATCACACACATAATCGCTGCCGCCGTTGGCATCCGCACAGGTGGTGTACTTTTGGAGCGCCTGCGGGTCGTCTGTCTGGTTTTCAATGGCGGCTCCCAGCGGGATTATACAGGTCGCTAAATCATCGGCTGTGGTGTTCTCCGTGTAGTCCAGCAAATTTTCGCCAAAAGCAATTGTTTGTGTATTTGTGTTGTCAAAATCAGCCAGATAGTCAAGGTACCGGTGTCCGTCTGCGTGGCGTATGCGGATGTGTCCGCCAAGCCGTGATACCAGCTTATCGTTAATGTCATCCAGTGTGGTTTTCCAATTGGTGTAACGGTACAGGCTGTCGTTTGAATCGGTGACAGTAACTTCACCCACTTCAAACTGCTTTGCTTCGTCCACCTGTGCGTTATGATTATCAATCAGTGTCTGCAAGAATCCGCGCACCGTTATGTCGTGATATTCGGCCGGCCGCTGGATGCTGTCTAGAAGATAGGCCAGTTCTCCCTCACAAGTGATGGTTTCGACACCATAGAAATCCTTTTCAGCGGACAGCACGCGTCCGACAAACAGACTGTCATGGTCCTGCAGCACCTCTATTACGGACACCAGCTTTTTTATTTTTCCATATCCGGGATTGCCGGGTGGAATGCCGCAGGTAAATGAGCCAGACTTTCCTTCTGCTAGTTCCACAGTCGGGTCGGTCAGTGCAATGCCAATCAACGGATCATAAATAGGCTTACCGTCCAGCAATACTTTGTACATTACAGGTAATCTCCCTTCAACAAAATGGATACGGTGCCGGTGCCGGTCAGTGTAATGGGTGTTTCACCCGACGGAATAATAATGTCGGAGTTTTGGAATTCTCCGGCAGGCAGGGAATAGGTTTTACTGCCAATGGTTAACTGCATAGCAGCAGAGCAGGTGAAGGTCGGCACTTCCGGTCGGCTGAATCCGACCAACGTCATGGATTTGCTGCCATTCACCTGAGTATCGCCATAGTCGCGGATAACGCCAGTAATGAAATTAAAACCGTCCCATTGCCACGGCTCTACCGTGGAGGACAGCTCATGTTTAAAAGGTTCCGCGTCAACAGAGATACTGACATCGGAAACCACATTGTTATCTTTTGAAGAAGACACGGTGCAGCGGCCGTCATAGTAATAGCCGGGGTCTGTGTCCAGTACAATCCGCATCCGCTGACCATGGCAGTAGTTTGCAATTTCCGAGTATACTGACTGCCATTTTTCATAGCGTAAATCCCGCAGGGAAAAAGTAAAGGACAGTGTGCGCCGCTTGTAGGGGACTGTGCCGGTCAGTGCTTCGGTCAGATCCAGCACGCTGCTCATGCCCGGCACTTCAATTGTTTTCGTCTGTGGTTCCGGCATGCCGATACTGTAGGACAGCAGACGCAGTCCCCAGTCTTGATAGGTATGCTTATCGCCGATTTTAACGCCAAGCAAATTAACCGCCTCGCTTTACTTTAATGTCGTTTTTGCCAAATTCCTCGTTGATGTGTGGCGCCAGTACACGGCCGACCGTTTTGCCATCCATTACGATTGGCCGGTCATCAGTCTGTACTGTGACGGGTGCGGGCTGTACGGTTGTACTGACATGCGGTGCCGACTGCGCGGCAGTAAATGACGAGTATTCTGAAAACTGAGTGGCGACATTAGCGGATTCTGCACCGACTGCCGCATACATATCCGATACCATGCGGTGAACCATACCTGCATTCGGTTTCAGTACCATAACGCCGGTAACATCATTTACTGCATCTGTGATATAACGTTTGTTATCGGTAATTCCGCCGCCGTACTGCTGCATCATATCGCGCGGCCAGTCCATAATATCCCGCAGTGGCCCTTCATCCGGAACCGAGAAATGGAGAAAGGATTTAATTTTGTTGGCAACATCACCGACTGCTTTTCCAACATTGCCTATCATGCTTCGGATGCCATTTACCAGATGACCGATTGCTTCACTGCCCCAGTGGAACATTTTCCCGGGCAGGGAAGAAAGAAATCCGATAGCACCGTTAAAGCCGTTTCGAATAATTGGACTGATTCTTCCCATCACACTGCTGACACCGGAGCGCAGAGAATTAAAGGCCCCCACAGCTTTGTTTCGGGCGCTGTTTGCAAAGTTCCCAACCGTCCCGCTGATTCCCGACCAAGCACTTGATGCCCGGCTATGAACGGAATTCCAGATTCCAGAAGCACCGCTTTTCAATTGGTTAAAGGCCGAAATGGCGCTGTTCCTAACACTGTTTGCTTTTGAAGAAATGGTTGAATGGATAGTGCTCCAGGCAGAAGAGGCACCGCTGTGCATCTGATTCCAGATATTGGAAGCACCCGATTTTAGATTATTGAAAGCGGAAACGGCCTTATTCTTAATATCATTCGCCTTATTAGAAATTGTGGAATGGATGGCGTTCCATGCAGAAGAGGCACCGGAATGAACATTGTTCCATATGCCGGAAACATTCCCCTTTAAGTTATTGAACGCTCCTACTACATTGCTTTTGATATTCTTGGCAAAGCCGGTAATGCCATTACAAATGTTGGACCACGCAGAGGAAGCGCCGGAATGAACTTTATTCCATACTCCGCCCACAATTCCAGGCAGAGCGCTGAAAGCGGAAGGGACTGTTTTCGTCACAAAATTTCCGATGCTGGACCCAATAGAGCCAAAGAACTTCCCACCCCTGCAAGTGCCGCCGGGAGGGTCTTAGAAAAGAAGTTTGCAATTCCAGTGCCAATCGTTTTAAAGAAGTTCCCGATTGTGCCAAACACAGCGTTCACACCGTCGCGGAAGGCTTTGCAATGCGTATAGGCGGCAATAAGAGCAATCACGATAGCCGCAATCGCTATAACAATCAATGCGGCGGGGTTTGCAGCCAGCAAAGTAAAAAGTCCCTTAACAGCAGTACCGATTCCTTTAATACCTTTCAATAACCCGGAGCCAACCACTTTCAATCCCGAGCCGAGCACCTTTGCTGCGGAACCGATGCCAGAGCCAACCGTTTTAAATACCGTACCAAGTTTCTTGCAAACGCCGGAGACGGCTGCGGCACCAGTGCCAAAGTGAGAGAACAGTTTAGAAATTGCGCTGATTCCAGTTGCCATTTTGCCAATTGCGCCAAGTGCTGGTCCTGCGGCAGCAGCCATTCCAGCGATAACTAAAATAGCCTTTTGCGCGGGCTTGGGTAACGCAGTGAATTTATTTGCTAAATCTTGAATTTTTTTAGCAACTTTTGCAACCACCGGATTAAGAATTGTAGCCAAAGCAATTGCCGCGGTTTCAATAGACCCATTCATTTGTTCCAAGGCATATCGTGTATCTCCCATACGGGCTTTAGCCTGTCTGGATGCACTTGATTGATCGTAAGTTGCTTTTGTGTATTTAGCCAGACCTTTTGCACCATTATTCATCATAATAGCAGCAGCACGACTTGCATCGGTCCCAAAAATGGTTTGCAAAGCGGCGTCTCGTGTAGCTGGGCTTAACTTTCCGAGTTTATCGTGTAAAATTTGGGCAATTTCTGATGCACTTTTCATAGTGCCATCCGAATTCCGCACATTAATTCCATAGGCTTTCATAAGCTTTGCAGCTTTTCCAGTCGGAGAAGCGAGTCTTTGCAGCATAACCTTTAAGGAAGTACCTGCATCTGCGCCGTTTACACCGGCATCTGCAAACATGCCTAAAACAGCAGTTGTGTCTTGTATATTCCAGCCAGCTAAATGTGCTTGTGCGCCGCATTGGGAAAGACCTTCTGTTAGCGGCCGTACATCTGTGGAAGATGCAGCAGCTGCACCCGCCAACGCATTTGCAGCTAATGCAGATTTGTCGGCGGATAGGCCAAAAGCGCCCATGGACTGCACAACAACATTTGCGGAGTCTCCTAAGTTCATTCCAGATGCCGCTGCCAGATCCATAGTGGATTTTAAGGCACCGCCCTTAATTTGTGCTTCACTCATGCCACCTTTTGCCAGTTCCACCATTGCTTCACCGGCTTCTTTAGCAGAAAACATGGTATCAGCCCCCATTTTAAGGGCAAGATTACGTAAGCTTCCCATGCTTGACATGGGTATGTCCAAAGCGCCGGCTGTTTGAGACATGGTATCTTCAAAATCAGCGCCGGTTTCAACTACTTTTTTACCTACAACACCAAGTGGCATTGTAATGCCAAGTGTCATTTTTGTGCCGGTAGAAGTCAGCTTTTTTCCGGTGCTTTCAAGATTTTGGGATGCCGTGCCGCCCACACTGTTGATATTATTTTTCATATCACTGCTGGTAGCAGATACCTTTTGTCCGGTGCCTTCAATTTTGCTGTCCGCAGAATTGCTGATACTGTCGAGTCCTTCTTGTATGCCTTTCCCATTGATTTTTGTGTCAATGATAATACTGCCATCATAAGCCAAATCTTTTTCACCTCCTCACAGTTTCCCGCCGTGGCGTAACTTTTCTTCAATATCGTCCAGCTTTTCCTGTTCATCAGCGGAGCGGGGCAGGGCATAGAGCTTTTTCATACGTTCATAAGCCCGCCGCTGTTCTCCTTTCATTTCGCTGGTATCGGCAGCGCGATAGTTGAGAATACGGCAGAACTTATTTTCTACCCGCAGGGAGTCGAACAGTGCCTTATACTTCCACCAGTGCAGATAGGGTATAGCCTCTAAGTCGATGCCGTAATCCGCTAGAAAGGCCGCAAAAATGTAGCCGTCGTCATAATCATAGTCATAAATTTTCCGGCCGCTGTTATCCGAATCAAGTGATTTGTCTTTAGGCTTGCCACAGCGGTAAAACCAAAGCATTTGTTTCACAGCGGCAGACAAATCAGGAGGACAGTCCGGATAGTACAGATTCAGTGCCAGCGGCAGCTTTTCACTATCCGGCACCGTGCGGTCCAGCATGAGCTGTTCAAACAGGATGGATATCCGGAAGTCGGTGTGGATAGGTACCTGACAGTCATTGATGGCTACCGATTCTGGTGCGGCATCAATCAGCAGGTTCATTTTTTCTTCGCTCGGCGTGCTGCGCGGTTCGGACTGTATTTTGCGGTGAACTGCTGTGTTTCGGCTTCAAATTCATCCCGCTGCACCTTTACCGCATCACACAGTTGGAAGATTGCCCGCATAGCGTCCCGCAGATTGCACTTGTTTCCAAAAATCTTACGGTCGGTCCCATCTCCGAAAATAGTATTAAAACATTCAAATACAGCATGGCAGGCATCGCGGATTCCACCGGAGGTGTCGTCATTCCCACCGTCGATAGCCGTCAAAGCCTTTTGGGCCTTTTGAATAGCGGAAAGTACCCGCTCATTTTCGTCCGCGTCGTAAATGTCAAGGTCAAGTTCTGTATCCTTAATTGTAATTTTACTCATGACGTACCTCCAAAAAAAAGTTTAGCCCGCTTTCTGTTCATGCGCAGGAGGCGGACATAAAAAGCCCCTATACTGGGGCTTCCTGTTATTTGGATTTACTTGTTACTGTGGCAACGCCTGCTGCAATTGCCTTGTTGCTGCTGTCAACTTCCACAACAAGAATTTGATTGCCGGTAACGGCTGCCACATCTGCGGCGCCATCCCATGCAGTCAGGCCGCTGCAATCGTCACCATAACCGGGTAGGGTAACTGTCGCAGCCGTTTGAATGCGATAACTATCTCCGGTTGCTTTTGCAGGGGACACTGTGATTTTGGTATCCCCCACATTGGTTCCGGCATTGCTGGAAACGGTTAACACACCAAGCGCCGGACTGCTGTCAGTTGCGGCTGTGAACTGCAGAGTTTCAGTGTTGAATTCTCCAATTGTCACATCACCCTGCGTGTTCATGTTGCCTTCTAACTGTGCAATTTCGCCGCCTTTGCCGGATAGTTTGTCAACAGCAAATTCCACGGTGAATTTACGCGCATAATAGGTATTGGCTTTTCCAGAAATTGGCCGGTACAGGCTGACGCGGTAGTAACTTGTCTGCACGCCAAGCAGCTGTTCCTCGCCAATGGCGGCAATATAATCCGTGACCGCATTGTCCTTGTAGCGGTCGCCGGTAATGGGAAACTGCGTCTGGTAACCGGTAGTAATGGTACTGGTGGATTTGTCGGCAGTATAATGCCGGTCAAGCGTTTTCGCTTTCGGGTCTTCGTCAATTGTTTCAAACACGCTCATAAGATGAATGTCCGGCGTATCTGTCTTGCTGACATCCAAATAATCCGCAATCAGGTTACGAAAAATGGGCGTGCCTTTTGTTTCATTCGGCATTTTTAAACCTCCTGTAAATATTGCAGCCTGCACTGAATCTGATACCGCCCAGCATCTGCACTGGTGGTAAACAGATAACCGGTAGACTGTGCCTGTATGATTTGTGCGGTTTTGCCGGTAGGCAGCTGCGGCAGTGTACCGGCTTTTGTGTTCTGCTCCATCCATTCGGACAGCTTTTCATAAAAACCGGAGTTTGCTATGTTTTGGAGTACATCTGAGCCGTAATCGTTAACTGAACGGATAACAAACAGATATTGCCGCAGACTGCTTCCGTTCGTGTACTCTTTAATAATTTCTGTTGCGGGTGTCGTATCAATGGAGTATTCCAACCCCTTTTCTGGCAGAAAGTCCACATTGATTTTATTGTTGCCCATGAGGGGGCAGGTGAGAAAGTAATCCCGCAGAGACTGAATAATCGTGTCAGCCATTACGGCCTCCTAACTTTTTCGCGCCGCGGATAATTCCGTCTCCATGGTCAATTTTCATGCGCTCAAACCAGTGGCCGCCGCGCATGGGATCATAACGGCGGGTATCGGCGGTATTGTAATACTGTGCCGCTGCATAGGGAGCAGTCCAGCGGACTTCACCACTGCCAATTTGCGTACCGAGGATGCCGGACTTTTCAAGCATACCGGTACGGAAGGGGACATAGGGGGAGGAAAGCCGCAGGACCTCACTGTCTAAAAAAGACTGGGCATGGGATAGACTGCCGGTGAATCTGCTGCCTACATGGTTCCACTTTAATTCAGCTGCAAAAGAACCCGTATGGACGCGCATTCCGGACGGAGTTGTGATATGGATGCTGTCATTCATTTTCCCTCAATCCTCCAATGCTGCATAAAAAGACTGCCGCGGCGGTTATCCCGTACGGCAGTGATGGTATAGTGTTCATGCTGGTCAAGCTCTTTCGGCTGGGTGATGTCGGTATCAAATAACCCGCGCACAATGATGTCACCCACAGCGGCAGGAATGGTATCCGATTCAGAGGCGGGAATGCGCACGGTCAGCGTATCAGCCGCCATTAAGCCGCTTTCGCCGACTGTGGCTGCCTGTTTGGCATACCAGTTGACACCGCGGTACTGTGTGCGTTCCCAGCGGTCGAGGTGCGTCGCCCTGTCATACACCTTGTGATAAATAGTGCAGTCGGCATTTGTGAGCATCTGTTACACCCCCGCATACCGCAGCGGTTCATTCGCTGGAAGCCATAAACTCGCCGCATCCAGTAGCGCAGAGTTTCGTGCCTGCTGTGCCTCTGCCGAACTTTTGAAGGATACGGAATAACCGTCTGTATTTTCTGTGGAAATACCCGCTGCACGTGCAGCTTGTACTTGCATGCCCATGTTTGTGTCAAGCAACTGTAACTTTTCGGCCACAGCGCAGACAGCGCTTTGCGCATCAGTAGTAATTTCCCAGCCATGCCGCAGCCGCCCAAACGTAATATGGTCGATAAAGGCAGCCGCTTGCCGTTCACGGTGTGGCCAGTCAGCCTCAGGAATCAAAGTGCCGTGGTAGGTGCTCTGATAGTAGTCATAATCGGCATACAAGCAAATCACTTTCCTTTCGGTTTCGCGGGTTGTCCTGATTTGGCTGTTGGTTCGGCAGCGCTTTTTACTGCTTTGTAGCCCATCCCTTCATAGCGGAGAAAATCCTTGCTGTCGATATTGCGGTAAATCCCGCCATTTTGAATCAACATATCACATCACCTCAAGCAGTCGGCTGTGCGTGCAGGTAAACACCTTTAGCCTTGTTATCCAACACAAAGGCATCGTGATATTCGCGGTACTGAAACAGCCAGCTATCATTCTTCTGGTTGGTGTCCGGATCGAAAATCTTTGGCAGCGCAAACTTCACGACCTGCGTGATGGCTTTCGGGTCAATCAGCATAAAATTGATTGCTGCCGCACCCGTGGCTTTTTCAAAGCCAAATTTGTCGGCGCCGCTGTTGAGCGTAATGGCCGTGTAGAAACGCGTCGGGGGGACATAAGCAATCGGCAGGCCATTGTAATTCTGCAGCTGATTATTTACCGCACTGTCACTGCCATACTGACGATTCAGCGCCTGTGCCAGCACCGGCTTCAGGTCGCTGTTGACATAGAGTCGGCGGCCTTCTGCAGCCGCTTCGGCGCTGTCCAAAGCACGGACCGCTTCATCAATAGCGGGAATGATGGTGTCTTTTGTCAGAGCAACCGGAGGGGCTTTCTGAATATCTGTTGCGCTGGCATATTTTGCGAAACGATAGGCATCCAGTTCCGGCACGACATGGACGCGCATGAAATCACCAGTTACTGCACCAAAGGCCATACCCAGCGTTTCCTCGTTGTCCATACGGTCAATGCTCAGTTCGGTTCCGCGCTCTTCCGTCAGTTTGAGCGTTTCCCATGCAACGGTTGTATTTCCCTGCGGATATCCGTTCTGCCGGCTGTAATCGCCAAGGCCGGAAGATTCTACTTTCATAATTTTTACTTCATTCGTGCCGGTGAAATCGGGCTTTGTGGCGGCATCCATGCCATTGGTAATGGACGCGGCTTTGTAAAGGCCGTCAATAACGGGCATAAATTTCTGTGCATATTCAATCGAATTTGGCATTATTCTTTACCTCCTGTTGCTTCCGGGGCAGAAATACCCGCGGCTTTGTAGGCCGCCGCAGCAAATGTATCAAGGCTAGTGTCGGGGGAGTCGTGATGCTCTCCAGCACTGCTGACATGTCCGGCGGTCTGGCTATCTTCTGCGGGCTTTTCATCCTCAAATAGAAAAGCCTTGTCTTTTTTTAAGTTCTGTACCTGTTCGTCAAGTCCCATCACTTTGTCGTTATCCACAGTTACGGCATCCATGTTGACAAAAGGTAATACGGCCTTGACATCATGTGCCTTCGCTCCCATCAATGCAAGATTGACCGCACTGGACTTTTTCAGATTACCGATATCGGTGTCATACTTTGTCTGTGCGTCCTTGACGTCCTGCTTCAGCTTTTCAACGTCCACACCGTCAAAGGTTTTCACCTTGCCCTGCAGATCTGCAATGGTGTCGTTGGCGGTTTTTAGCTCATTTGCCTTCCCGTCAAACTTGCCTTTGTCCACGTAGCCGCCCTCTGATAGGTCAACGAACTTTGCTTTGTGCTCACCAGCGGCCTTTTCAAAGTCGGCATAGGTGAGGGATTTGTCTCCGAACAGTTCTTTAATATCCATGATAATCTCCTTGCCGCATAGATTTATTTTATAAATGCGCAGCCACTCTGCGCCATGCGGTCCCGGCATTTTAAGCCCGGCCGGAAGGGGCAAGTTAATATGAAAAAAGCAGCCCGAAAAGGCTGCCAGTTTCTAAAATTGGGCGTAAAAATACCGCCGGGCGTGTGCCGGGCGGCTTAATTGTAATTTTCACATTTATCACATATTTCGTGTGCTTTTTGCCAACCACATGGCGGACGAAGCTTTGGCGGCAAATTCAAGCTGTCATTACCAATATTGGAGATGTCAAAGCACAGACCGGCGGCAATTTTTTTGTTCCAAATAGGGCAGAGCACTTGCTCATCTTCATTTTGTGGATTCGTGATAAAATCCATATTTTTTTGCCACCTCCAATACTTTTTTCCCTCCTTCATCAAGATGACCAATAGAAGACACGGTGCCATCTGATTTTATTGCAATAAATCCGGTTTCCGAATAGTAAACATGCTGCATACCATTGCGCTGTCGGATTGCAAATTTAGGAGATTTCGTGATGCGTTTCACATCTTTTAAAGTCATACCGCGCTCAGACAGTCTATCCAAAGCATGACCGCTAAAAGTTAGAGCGTTTGGTACGTCAGGAGCCTTTACAAGCGTCCCTTTTACTCTAATTGTACCACTCTCGCGCAGACTGTTCAACTCCTTGTTTGCAGAGTCAAGCCGCTGCTGTACCTTTGCAGCCTGTACTGCTTTTTGTGCCTGACTGCGGCCAAAAGAAACAGTTGTGTGTGCCGCATTTTCACGCGTGGCAACGACTTGCTCCCGTTCACGCTGGCGGTAAAGGCCGGTTTGACTGCAGAAGTCTTTCAGCTTCGCTTCCTGCTGTTTCAGCCGGACGGCGGCAGCATCAAACTCCTGCTTCATGGCTTTGGCAGTGGGCCCATCCTTTGCGGATTTTACCGCTTCATCATATCCTGCGGCTTTTCGCTTGCTGTCACGGATTGCCCGCTCCATTGCACGCTGTCGCTGGGTGGCATCATAGTATTTGATTTTTTCACCGTTATACTGCACCGCCTGGTTTTCATAAGTTTTTAACTTGTCGCTCGGGTAAGCACGTTCTGAAAGTCCTTCATAAAATGGGAAAAAGCTGTGCCGGCAGTGCCAGCCGCAAAGGCCAGCGCCGGTGCCATATCCGGTGGCACTCTCAAAATCGTCATACTGGTCGCTTTTGCCCGAACGGCTGAATACCTGTCCCTGCCAGACCTGATGAGATGGCCGTGCGCCTGCATGAGCAGTAGTTTCGACAAGGTCGCAGTCCATGTCATCCGCATAAGAAAGTGATATTTCTGCCGCGGTTTGATTGGTGCCAGTCAGCACCGCGCGTCGTGCGGCAACGTCCAGCCGGTCATGGTGGCCGCTGGGGTAGGTTACCCAGTCACCGCCTTCTATGGCTGCTCGTACTGCATTGCGGATAGCAGAGGTATAATCAAACGCGCCGCTTTCCACCTGTATTTCTGCAATTGTTGCCGCGTGTATGTACGCTTGCTGCGCGCCGTTGGCAGTTGTCTTAGTGAGGTTTTGCAGATAGCCGCTAGTCTTTTGCAGTCCGGCATTCAGCACTTGCATGGCGGCAGGGGCCATAGACAGCGGTGGGGGAGACAGCCCGGCAGCCGTATAGACTGTACAGTCATAAGCAATCGCTTTTAGCCCCGCTTCCCGAAAGACCTTTTGCACTTGCTGTTCGGATGCGTTGGTACAGCGGGCAACTTCGGCAATGACTTCTTCATACAGCGTCCCGGATTCCTGTGCCCGCAGGATTTGCCATGCGGCAGTTGTGGTAACACGGCCGGTTTTCATGATGCGCCGCACAACGTCCCGGACAATCAACTGGTCAAGTTCACTATACAGTTCTACAATATCGTCGGAGCAGTGTTCCAGATACTTAGGTGTCAGCATTGCCATCACCCTGCTGTTGTTTAAATCCAAACGGATTTTGCAGATCCACCGCGGGTCCCAGTGCAGCTTTCGCTTCTTCCTCGTTTTCTCCGTACCACTTGACACGGTATTCCCATTTCTGCATCAGACCATCCCGCACGTCCTGCCGGTCCCGTTCACGTTCCTGTTCCTTGTCAATGATATAGGAGTCTTCAAACTGAATTTCAATATCGCAGTTTTCGTCCACTGGCTGGCCTAAAAATTCCCGGCCAATATAGAGAATGCCGCGCACAAGATTTTGCAGAGCACGTTCCACCACAATGTAATGCTTATTGGCGTTCTGAACAAGGTCCTGCCGCTCGCCGGTGTACTGTGTGGCGGTTTGGATGGTACCGCCGTTGAACGCGTAAAATCGGGTGCCAAGCCCACACTTGAAACTGAGATAGTCAAGTGCCGCCTGAATGCCCTTTGTGTTTTCCTCCACCCGCAGGGCGGGGTTGTACTCATGCAGGGGAAGCTTACTATCGTCGTCCAGACCATTGCCGGAGGGGACGGTGAGGAACAACTGCTGTGCCATGTCGTCCGGTGTAATGACCGCGCCTTTTTCATTGTGTCGGGTCAGCGACTGATCATAGAAAACTTTTTTCCCGCCAAGCTTAAAGTCCTTGACGAAGTTATTAAATGCAATATCCACATTCTGCAGTTCATCAATGGCATTTGCATAGACGGAAAGTCCCATGCCGTTGGAATAGGGAAGGTTGTTGGAAAGGTTCGGTTCAATGATGGAGAACCACGGAATAGCGGAACCTGTATTGATAACGGGTGCAATCCCATCTGGCAGGGGCAGAGGTCGGAAGGAACCATCCTCATAGGCAAACAGTTCATTGCTGATAACATACAGTCCGTCTTTGCCGCGTGTGTGTTCCTCTAAGTAAATTTGATATTTGCCATGTACGAGCTGCACAGATGCAAAGGCGGCTTCCGTGATGTGCCCGGCCTGCGTGGAGATAGGGAAGATGTATGGCGCATCAAGGTAGGTGATGGCAATGCGGGACTCGGGGCCGCGCAGAATCGTACCAGAAGCGTTGATCGGAGCATTCAGCAGCCGCAGTACAAAAGCACCCGTTCCACTGTAAAATGCACGTTCCACCAGCTCGTTGCCCTTGCTCCAAAAATCATTTTCACCCAGTACCCCGGTGACTTGCTTTTTGCCTTGCACAAAGGTACTGCTTGCCTCATCTGCGATCGCGATTTCTGTTTTTTCGTTTAACAGGATGGATGCCCAGTCTTCACAGACCTTCTTTGCCATCTTCATGCTGTACAGCTTGCGTTCCAGCTTCCGGTTGCCATCCAGCTCGTAGTAGCGGTGGAATGACTTTACATAACCACGCCACCATGCTTTCCAAAGCCGGATATGATTGTAATATTGTGTTTGCAGGTTTGTACCGTACTTTTTGTTGAGATATTGTAATATCGGTGCGGCTTCAATTGTGTCCATTATGTTTTCACCAGCTTTCGCATGAAGCGTTCAAACGAATACTCAAACGCATCCAGAATATCAATATCAGACGTAAAATCGTCTAATCGCTTGTCTTCACCTTTTTCGGCGGCCTTGCTGTCCCACACAGCGCCCTCAAGTCCTGCCCGCAGTAAATCGCATCCGCGCAGAAGATGCAGACGGTCAGTGTTCAGCAGTGTATTGGTGCAGATAATGCGCGATACAATCGGATTCTTGTCACTGTCACCGACAGGGAGCGGAATGCCTGCCTGCTGTAAGGCTTTGCGCAGGGTGGTAATCAGGTACTGCTCTGCGCAGTCGGCAAAGCAGTAGCGAATGTAAACATCGGGGTAATCTGTCTGCAGCTTACGGACAAATCCAACAAATTCGCGGCTCAATCGGTCGGCATCAATTTCGCCTTTCCTGCCTGCGATATGATAATCCCGCAGTACCGTTAGGGCGCTGTAATTACGCATCACGGCGGTGGAAACGAATGTTGTCAGGGAACGGTTGCCGCCGAAGTCAATGCCGATGCTGATAAAGTCAATTTGCTTTTTGTCCACCGTGTCAACCATCCAGTGCTCCGGATTATCTGCAAACTGGCGGTAAATCAGACCATCCGCTGTTTTCCATAAGCCAAGAATGAAGCGGTCATAATATACGCCACTGTATTCCTTTTTCAGATTTGCAATATACGTCGGGTCAAGATAGGGGTTGTCATCAATCAGAAACTGCATACAGAGCATATCCAACTCCGCACAGCGGTCAATATATTTGACTTTCAACCAGTGCTGCGGGCTGTCTGGATTGGTCGTTGCAATCAGCTTTGCGCCGGGGCAGGAGAGGCGGGACAGCAGCATAGAGAAGAAATCTTCTGTAAAAAGCGTTAGCTCATCGCAGTAGGCACCTTGCAGTGTCATGCCGCGAATCTTGCTTTCTGCGCGGGCATCATTGACACCCTCTAAATAAATAAGCCGCCCAAACAGGCAGCCTTCTTTTTTGCTGAGGGAATATGAAAAGTTGTTTTTGCCGACCAGCGTTTGCAGCAGGTCCAAGCAGTTACGGCGTAGGGAAGTGAGTGTCTTTGCAACCATCAGGTAATTGCCGTCCTGCGGCATTGTTGCCACCCAGAATGCCCACAGTACAAGACTGATCCAAGTCTTGCCGGAGCGAACGGAGCCTTCCAGCAGATTGATGCGTCGAAGCTTATGCTGCTGCCAAAGCTTCAGAAGCTGCCGCTGTTTGTCCGAATAAACTTTATTCATCTTCCTGCAGCCCCTTTATCAAATCTTCCAGCTGGCCGGAGTCGGAAGCATTGGCATCGTCCTCTCCAATCAGGTTCCGCAGTTCCTTTACTGCCGGCACATCGCCGCTCTGTTCTCGGCTGCCAAAAAAGTGTTTTAAGAAGAGTTTGGAGTCAGCAGGGTTAATGCCCCTGAACCGGCTCATAGGCCCGCAGCAGCATTCCGACACGGCGGATGGATTGGAGGAAAATGCATGAACATGGAAGTACCTTTTGCAAGGCTCCCTTGCTTCCGTTTCCTGAAATTCTATAATAGCATAAACAGGTTGTCAACAGAGAAATGGAAAAAATGTTAAGCACTAAGCGGATGGCTCAACTGAAACCAGCGAGATAAGAATTGAATGAGAGCAAGATAACCCAGCCGCTTTTGAGCACGGCTGCAATTGTAAAAGGCCTCGATATATTCATGGCTTGGCGGGCAGCTTCTCTTGTGGGATAGAAATGCCAGTGGATGATTTCCTTTTTGAGAATGGAGAAAAAGCTTTCACTCCAGGCATTGTCTCCCGGAGTGCCGAGTCGTGAAAAACTTTGCTTCCAACTATAGCTGGAAATCTGTTCTTTAACGGCCTGTGACGTGTATTGACTGCCGCGGTCGCTGTGAAAAATCACTTCAGTCGGTAAATTCCAGCGCCCCTTAGCAGCATGCAGGGTATGCAAAACCAGTTCCTTTTTCATCCGCTTTTCCTGACAGCTTGCCAAAACGACGTTGGTATAGGTATCTCTGATTTGACACAGATAATCAAATCCTATTATTTTCATTGTAGCCATGGTGGCAATTACACTAGGGCTGATCAGTCAAAGCAAAAATTATGAGTTCGTTTCAGAAGTTAACGCGGATAACAGCTATAAACTGATTCAGTCAAAAATCACTGACAAGACTTCTCCAAACAGCAGCTTATCCGGCTGGACGGCGTTTCATTTTGGCTCTGTTCATGGAGGTTCGTCCGCAACAGAGAAAACTTATTATGAATTTTGTTATCAAGAAAAGGATGGAAAAATTCATGAAAAGGACATTTCCATCAGATATACGGATGGAGAGCCTAAATATCAAATGGAAACAGACACGCAAAAACTCAAGGAATCATATTTTTAAAATTTAGGTATTTTTTCTTTCTTTACGATAACGTCAGAAAAAAACAATGTGCTGTGTGTGCCACAGGGTTCCATCCAGCAGCAATTTGATTTTAGCAAAAGCAATTCTAAATAAACGTTGGAAGATAAAAAAATGATTGGAAATATTAGGGCGAAAATTTTGTGAATGCGATAAAGATGAAAAAATTATCAGATATTTTTCGTGGCACAGGCCGATATGGAAAAATTGAATTTATCGTAATCTGTGAGAGGAAAGAAAACACATGAATATCAGAATTATTTTAATCGTTTCTCATTGATTTTGGGATTTATTGGTAGAAATTACGCAGAATATAAATGCCCGGCAGCCGCAAACGAAAAAGGATACAAACGATTTTGTGGGTTGAGGAAGTTTTCGTTGTGATGGCAGTTATAAGTGGTTTAATACTTGGAACTGCCATATTCGGTTGGTTCGCAGTTATGGGTAATGCTCGGAATTACACAAAATCAGTTGTTCAAAAAGTAACGCAGACCAGCAATCTCATCGCATTGAAATCGACATCAGAGCAGGAAAGCAGTTTGGATGGCTTTGGCTGGGTTACGCTTGGCAGCGGTAACGGATACGTAAACGGCAGCAGCAAAAAAGTATCCGATTACAAATTTTATACAAAAGGCAGGAACGATGAGGTCAATCAGGTAAAGGTCAAACCAAATGATGTTATTGTGAAAATTACGATTGCAAAGCCTCATTACGGCACTGTGGAAGTAACTACCACAATGATTTTGAAGCAAAAGTATCAAGCGCTTGGAATCCGTTCTGTTCCAGCACTGATGCCTGTTACAGAAGAAAAACATATTTTATACATTCCAAAGGATTCAATCAAACAGGAATATTCGCTCAACTAAATCGGAACTAGTTCCGGATGCGAGTGAAAGAAAATGGAGAGTAAGAAACTTCTATGGACGCAACTTGTGAAGAATTTTTTCAAAAGATTCATGAGGAAGCGAAGCTGCAAGGTTTTGAAAGCTCAGAATTGGAATCATGGTATTTGGACGATCTTTGTAATCCAGATGAACTTTCAAAGATAGAAATACCTCAGTTGATAAGAATACTCGTACTTGCGTATTACAGAGGATAAACCCCTATATGGCAATGCAGAGGACTACAAGAATACGCAGCAATTTAAAAATATGCAGTGGCTTATTACCAATTATCGCAGTTTGATGAATTTGTCAATGAATTAAGATCTGTGGCAGCGACCACAACGGAGATACTTGATTTTGTCCGGCATAGCTTGAATTGTTACAAATTTTACTGTCAACTTTCCGGAGACGAAAAACATGGATGATTCATTGCCAATATCGGCAAATTTCATAATAATGTTTTAAAATAATTAATTGAATTTTTGCCGATAATATGATAAAATATTTAATAAGGGGGTGTTGTATTGAACTATTTATCAGTTGCCAATATGGCGAAAAGGTGGAATGTTTCGGAACGAACAGTTCGCAACTACTGCGCCACAGGTAAGATAGACGGTGCTTTTCTGACAGGAAAAACTTGGAGCATACCAGAGAGTGCTACAAGACCGGATAGAATTAACAAGCTTATAAACGCTCCCCGGACTCTTTTAGAAGTCTTAAAAATCGAAAAAGCGGCAAAAACGCATGGAGGTATTTATCATAGACTGCAAATTGATATGACATACAACTCCAATCATATGGAAGGTAGCCGCCTTACGCATGATCAAACAAGATATATTTTTGAGACGAATACTATCGGTGCGCAAAACGAACTTCTGAATGTAGATGATATTGTCGAAACAGCAAACCATTTCAAGTGCATTGATATGGTGATTGACGAAGCTAACTATCCTTTATCTGCAAGTTTCATCAAACAACTTCATCTTACCCTTAAAAACGGTACAAGTGACAGCCGAAAGGATTGGTTTGCAGTTGGTGACTATAAGAAGCTGCCGAACGAAGTTGGAGGGAGAGAAACTGCCCTGCCGGAGCAGGTGTCGGACAAAATGAGTGTGCTTTTGAAAAGATATCATCCTACCGAAAGAAAAACGCTTTCAGAAATCATTGATTTTCATGTCCGGTTTGAAAGCATTCATCCGTTTCAGGACGGCAACGGCCGTGTTGGCCGGCTCATTATGCTTAAGGAATGTTTGCGAAATAACATTGTTCCATTTATTATTTCGGATGATAAGAAGATGTTTTATTATCGCGGACTACAAGAATGGAATTCAGAGAAAGGCTATTTGATAGGCACCTGCCTTTCGGCACAGGATATTTTTAAGAAATATCTGGACTATTTCAAAATACCGTATCAGGATACATCTGAATTAGAATAGAGCTGAACTGTTTCTACTTTTGCAGTTTAGCAAGCTGAATCGATTTTGTGGAAAAAAGTGTTACCATTTGTGGAATGGAACCGTGCTATAATAGTAGAGTTAAAAATTATATGAACATATAAAAGCAGGCACTTGCATGAAAGATACTCATGCAGGTGCCTGCTTTTATGCAGCAAAAGGAGGTCATACAAGTGAATTTTCAAGAATGCCAGCTTATGGAACACGAGATTCTGAAAAAAGTAGTAAGCAGTACGGAAGAATGGGAAAAATTCTTATCTTGTGCCGCAAAATTCTACAAATATTCTTTTCAGAATCAACTGCTGATTTATGGGCAAAATCCAGAAGCGGAAGTATGTGCAGACCCAAATGAATGGGGTAGAGTCGCAAGAAGAGTGCAGGAGGGCGTAAAGCCAATTATACTGTACAATCATCATACAAAATGTGATGCTTCCTGAATTTTTTGCCGCGTTGTCTCACAAACCCTTTATGAAAATGGTGAACCAACAATTATTGCAATTCGACCGGACGGTGTGGGCCACTATGCACTTGAAGCAATCAGCAGCAATTTTATTACCAGCGAATACAGTCGTCACCACTTCGTATCAGTAAATGCGGAAGGCACTATTGAGCCGGATTGTTATTTAGGCCGGACAATCGCCGCAAAAAGCTGCTTATACATAAATAAAGAAAAAGCTCGCCATGCAGGGTGGCCGACGCTACAATTGCGTAAGTCTTCTACACGTTCGAACTTTTAAAGTACTATTATATACCAAATTGAGAAAAGTGTCAATGAAAATGCATACAAAAATATTGAAAATCTTACAAATAATGAGCATGCGATTTTAGAGCGAAAAGCGGAACCAGTTCCGACCATAGGAAATACAGACCAATTTCATATTGGGCAGACACCAGTTCCGAGTGCGGAAAGTCCTTATCCGGTTGGTACACCTGTATATTTGGATGGCC
>ENA-UOOI01001737-UOOI01001737.1-fermentation-metagenome-genome-assembly--contig:-NODE-1737-length-21301-cov-3.122611_pt1 | contig 21301 bp, 17 predicted proteins | sample MGYA00245779_ERZ724027 | MGnify/ENA primary metagenome ERZ724027 (study PRJEB28704, sample SAMN03018318) | fermentation metagenome | biome: anthropogenic terrestrial biome; feature: soil; material...
GGCGGCCGCGCCGCTCTCCTCGTCCCCCAGCAGGTAGCAGTTGGTGGCCACAGGGCCAACGGTCATGGAATAGACAAACATAATTTACAATCCTCCTGTATGTTTATATTGTTTATATGTGGAGTGAACCGGGACAGGGATACGCATACGGGGACCCCTCAGGGACAGCGTTCCAGGTGCATCCGGTGAGTCTGCGTTATAGGGTGTCCGTGTCAAAGAGCAACGTGACAGGACCGTCGTTGACGGAAGCCACCTGCATATCGGCGCCAAATTCGCCGTGCTCCACCTGAAATCCCCGTGCTTCGCACTCCGCCAGAAATTGTTCATAAAGTGGGATCGCCAGGTCAGGCTTGGCGGCATGGGAGAAGCCGGGGCGCCGAGATTTGAGATCGGCGTAAAGAGTAAACTGACTGATGACCAGCAGGGAGCCGTTTATAGCAGCTAGATTCAGATTCATTTTACCCGATTCATCGGAAAAAACCCGGAGATTACAGATTTTATCCACCAGCTTTACTACTTGGGCGGGGGTATCGTCGGGGCCAATGCCCAGCAGAACTAGATAACCGGTGCCGATTTGACCGTGAATGGAGCCGTCAATGGTGACGGAGGCGGAGGTAACGCGGGTGACAACAGCGCGCATAGCAAAAACACGTCCTTATTTTGAAATGAGGTCAGGGGAGAGCTGCTCCGGACTGACCGGAATCTGTTTGATGTGGTTGCCGATGACTTTGAAGGTGATAAAGTAGGCCATCAGGGAGTACATGGCGCGATCCCAACCGAAGAGAATACCGGCTACGATGAAAATAATAATGTTCATGCCGAAGACGATTTGACCTGCGGATCGGTTGGTCTTGGGGTTTATTGTAATAAAGACCTTCTGTTTAATGAAGGTAGATAGAATTAGCCATGGGTGCGCTGAACGCGCAGTACACCATGGATGGTGTTGAGCTTTTTCATCACCGTGTCCAGTTCCTCACGATCCCGGATGGAGATGACAACGGAGACCAGAGCGAAGCCGTCAGGCATTCCCTTAGCGGTGAGGGTGTCCACCCGGATCTGGGCGGCGGACAGAGTAGCCGCCACATCCAGGAATAGGTTAGGTCGATCCTTTGCGGAGATGTCCAGGGTGGTCTGATAGAGTACCTGATCGCTCTGTCCCCAGGTTACCGGAACCCAGCGTCCCTGTTCCGATTCTTTCCGCTTGGCCGGGTCTGCGTTGGGACAATCCTGCCGGTGGACGGAGACGCCGTAGCCACGGGTGATAAAGCCCACCACCGGGTCTCCGGGGACGGGGGTGCAGCACTTGGCGAATTTAACCAGGCAGTTTTCCAAACCGTCTACAATAATGCCGCTTTTGGAGTGGTGTTTTTTAGGCGATGTCGGCTCCGGCGGCAGGGAAGTTTTCACATGGATGATCTTGCTCTCCGGCTGGACCAGCTCCTGGATGGCGTTCTGCTCCTTGCGCTCCCGGGCGATCTGGAGCATCTCGTTGCGGATCCGGTTCACCGCCTTCAGGGCAGTCATGCCCCCGTAGCCGATGGCGGCATACAGGTCCTCCAGGCTATTGTACTGGATCTTTTTTAGCACCCGGGGCAGCACGTCCTCGGCGGAGATCATGACCAGCGAAAAGCCCGCCCGCTTCAGCTCGGATTCAAAGGCCGCCCGGCCGTGGACGATGTTCTCGGGCCGGCGCTCTTTCTTGAACCATTGTCGAATCTTATTGCGAGCCTCGTTGCTCTTGCACAGCTTCATCCAGTCCCGGCTGGGCCCCTTGGCGGACTGGTAGGTAATAACTTCTACGATGTCACCGTTTTTCAGGGCGGTCTCGTAGGGGACGATGCGGCCGTTGACCTTGGCGCCGGTCATGTGGTTGCCCACGGCGGAGTGGATGGAGTAGGCGAAGTCGATGGGGGTGCTACCGGCGGGCAGCCCCTTTACCTCGCCCCGGGGCGTAAAGACAAAGACCTGATCGGAGAACAGGTCTACCTTCAGGGAGCCCACAAATTCCTCGGCGTCGGTGTCTTCCTGGCTCTCCAGCAGTCGGCGCACCCACTCAAAGGTGTTCTCGGTGCCGGTCTGGGTGTTGGCCATGCCCTGCTTATACTTCCAGTGGGCGGCCACGCCGTACTCCGCCGTCTCGTGCATCTCCCAGGTGCGGATCTGCACCTCGAAGGGGATGCCCTCCCGGCCAATGATGGTGGTGTGAAGGGATTGATACAGGTTGGGCTTGGGGGTAGAGATATAGTCCTTGAACCGGCCGGGCACCGGATTGTACATGTCGTGGATGTGGCCCAGCACGTTGTAGCAGTCGGGGATGGTGTCCACGATGACCCGGAAGGCGCACAAGTCGAAGATTTCCTCCAGATTTTTCTGTTGGGCGAACATCTTCCGGTAGATGGAGTAAATGTGCTTGATCCGGCCGGTGATGGTACACTGAATGCCTTCCTGCTCCATACGCGCCTGAATTTTGGCCTTGGTGATCTTCATGAAGCTTTGATGCTGTTCCGAACGCCCGGCCAGTTCATCCTCAATCTCCTGGTAGCCGAAGGGATCCAGGTACTTTAGGGAAAGATCCTCCAGCTCCCACTTCAAACGCTGCATACCTAAGCGGTGGGCGATGGGCGCGTAGATCTCCAAGGTTTCCCTGGATTTTTCCCGCTGCTTTTTCGGGGACTGATACTGCATGGTGCGCATGTTGTGGAGCCGGTCGCAGAGCTTTACCAGAATCACCCGGATGTCTTTGTTCATGGCCACCAGCATTTTTCGCAGATTTTCCATCTGCTTCTCTTCCATGGACACATAGTTGATTCGAGTCAGCTTGGTGACTCCTTCCACCAGATCAGCGATGGCGGGACTGAACTCCTGAGCCAGATCCTCATGGGTAACGGGGGTGTCCTCAATGCAGTCATGGAGGAGGGCAGCGGCTAAGGACTCTGCGTCCAGCTTCAGTTCTGCAACGATTTGAGCCACGGCCAGTGGATGGGTGATATAGGGGGAGCCGTCCTTTCGCTTTTGCCCTTTGTGTGCGTCGTTGGCGAACTGGAAGGCTTTGAAAAGAAGCGTTTTATCCAGAGCAGGGTTGTAGACCAGTACGCACTGTTCCAGCTCTTGGTATTGTTTTAGAATGGGATCCATAAAAACGCCTCCTTTGTTTCTGGTTTGCCTGGGGGAAAAAATCACTCCTCCAGCATCCGGCGCAGCTGACGCAGGATCTCGGAGTCGTTGAGATCGACCTTTTGCTCTACCTGCCGGATGGTGATCCGGAGCTGTTCGGATTCGCTGTATAGGTCGATGAGACCCCGTTCCTGCATCACGTCCAGGCAGACCATGGTGCGGGAGCAGCCGCTGGGGAACCCGAAGGCACGGGTGATTTTATCCGACAGCAGCAGAGGCGGCTCGGTAATGGGGCCATGCTGAGCACAGCGAGCCAGATAGCGCCAGGTGGCAATAAAATCCTGCCGTTTGGGTAGCAGCTGGAGCAGTTCCCGGTTGGTGAGGGGATCGCCGGCACGGAACCGCTGGTACAGCCGGAACTCCAGCATGGCCGGGGACAGTGCCCGGCGAATGTCGGTGATCAGGAGCTGAACGGTGTGGGTGCCACGGAAGTGGTTGATCTGGGGATAGAAGGCCAGATCCAACGCCAGACCGGGGCGCAGCGCAGCGGTATGAGGGGTAGTGGAGAAGAAGATGGCATCCAGCAGGATTCCATCACAGTCCACCTGCATTCGGGTGTGGCGGCCACCGCCGACGCAGGAGTAGTTGATCAGGACGGCGTGTTCCAGCAGGAAGGTGGGACGCGGGTTGCCTACGCCGAAGGGCTCCAGCTCCTCCAGAGCCTGCACATTTTCCAGGGTCAGCAGATCACCGCTGGGGAGGACTGCGTCCAGTGTCAGTGTGGTAACTGCCTCACCGGCGGCAGGATCTTCCCGCGCCAGTTGGCACATACGGCGGCGAAAGGCTTGAATGCGATCCTCCCGAATGGTAAAACCGGCAGCCTGCTCGTGGCCGCCAAAGCCCTCCAGCAGGTCGCTGCACTGCTCCAGGGCGGAAAAAAGGGAGAACACGCCGTTGCTACGGCAGGAGCCCTTTCCCCTTCCGTTCTCCAGGCAGATCATGAATACGGGGACGCCGTAGCGCTCCACCAGACGGGAGGCGACAATGCCGACTACGCCCTGATGCCAGTTCTCCCCGGCTAGGACGATGGTGCTTTCCCGGAGTGAGGGACGCTGATTCAGCAGGGCGGTGCATTGACTGAAAATATCCTGTTCCACGGCCTGGCGTTCCCGATTTAATTGGCACAGCTGGTGAGCTAGATCAGCGGCCAGAAGGGCGTCTTCTGTTAGCAGTAAATCCACCGCCAGGAAGGGACAGCCCATTCGTCCGGCGGCGTTGATGCGGGGGGCAATGGAAAAGCTGATGAAGGAGGCGGTGATTGGTTTTTCGTTGAGTCGGCACTCTTTTAGCAGCATGGCAAGACCCATACGCTGGGTGACTGCCATACGCTCCAGGCCCAGAGTGACAATGGTGCGGTTTTCCCCAGTCAGGGACATCACATCTGCCACCGTACCGATGGCGGCCAGGTCAGCATATTGGGTCAGCAGTGCTGCCTGCTGCTCCGGGCCACCCAGGGCCAGTACCAGCTTGAGGGCGACACCAACTCCCGCCAGAGCGGAGAAGGGATAGGGGCAGTCCGACCGGTGTGGATTGACTACGGCAAAGGCGTCGGGCAGCTGCGCTTTGCACTCATGGTGGTCGGTGACAACGACATCAACGCCCAGACGTTTCGCGTATTCGATTTCGTCCAAGTTGGTAATACCGCAGTCTACAGTGATGATCAGCGTAATACCCTGTTCCGCCAGGGCGGATACCGTAGCGCAGTTGAGGGAATATCCCTCCCGGATGCGGTCGGGAACGTAGGGGGTGACCAGGCCGCCCTGCTGCTGGAGGTAATCGGTGAGCAGGCAGGTGGCAGTGATTCCATCTACATCATAGTCTCCGTAGACGCAAATTGGTTCCTGATCGGACAGAGCCTGTTGAATCCGAACCACTGCCTCAGGCATTCCCTTCATGGTCATGGGATCGTGGAGCAGGGTGCTGTCATGGGAGAGAAAAGCTGCCGCTGCCTCCGGTTCTTCTACACCGCGGGCGGAGAGCACTAGGGCGGAAAGGGGAGAGATTCCGGCAGCTTCTAACGTTTGGGCAGCTGAGACATTGCAGGGGGCTGTCGTCCAGTTTTTAAATTTCATGGCATTCGCTTCCTCACTGCGCCGATTCCCCTGCCGGACGGCGCCAATCCGATTTAAAACATGGTCTTTTTGATTAGATTAAATTATATCAAAATTCCCTGCCGAATACAATGGAGCGGAAACAAAAAGTAGTACCTTGTCCCAGGGAAACCCATCTGATATAATGAAAAAAACGGCGGTGAGGAGAGAACGGCGTGAAAAAGAAAGTAGTAAAAACCAATGTTATGCGTGTGCTGGAGCAAAAAAAGATCCCCTATGAGGCTAAGGCCTACCCCCATGAGGAGGGTGTGGCGGTCGATGGCATCACAGTTGCCCAGTCCCTGGGGCAGGAACCGGGGAGTGTGTTCAAAACCCTGGTTACCCGGGGCGCAGGAGGAGAATACTATGTGTTTGACGTGCCGGTGGCGGCGGAGCTGGATCTGAAAAAGGCGGCGAAAGTGGTAGGAGAGAAGAGTGTAGCACTGATCCATGTGACAGAGCTTCTGCCGCTGACCGGGTACGTCCGGGGAGGGTGTTCACCGGTGGGGATGAAGAAGCCATTCGTGACCACGTTCCATGAAAGCGCCCGGAACTACGACGTGATTGCTGTATCCGCCGGGAAAATCGGACTCCAGGTGCTGGTGGCGCCCCAGGCATTGTGCGACCTGGTAGACGGTCAGTTTGCGGATGTCATCAAATAATCGGTGGATAGAGAAAACCCACCCGGGTTCGTATGAGAGGACCTGGGTGGGTTTTTCTGTTTCGTTGGTTGTCCTCGCAGGACGGGATTAAGAAAAGTTGCTTTTAAAGAGCGGGATCGGTGGGATCATATGTCCGCTTGCTGGAGAGCTTGCCAGTGGTGTCAGATAACTTAATCTGGCCGTAGGGACCCTTGTTGCTGGAGTTGTAGAGCTTTACTTTTACTTTTGCATTGCCCTGTTTGCCCACGGCGTCGTAGACGATCTTGCAGTTGGCCACCTGGAACCGGACGCAGTAGAAGCTCTGGTTTGTACCTAGCTTGTTGTAGTTGCCTACGTTCAGAGAACGGATGTTACCCTTCTTGGAGTAGCTGGAGGAGTGAATCCACGCGTCAGTGCCCACAATGAAGGAAGCATACTGGTAATAGCTGGTTTTCTTAGTCTCGGGGTGGGTGAAGGTAAACCAGCGCCGTCTCCGGTTGGAATAGAGCTTGTAAGTGCCGGTCTTAAAGTCCGAGCTCTTCTCACAGGTAGAGCAGACAAAGGACTTGGCTGCAATGCAATAGGACTTCTTGGCAGAGTCGTAGAGCAGAATGTCAGCGGTATGCGTCTTGCGATTGATCTGAATGATCATGGGCCGGCTCAGATAGCTCTTGCCGAAGTAGGAGAACAGGTCGTTTACCAGGATGCCGTTCGACTTAAAATAGTACTTGTAGGTTTTGTCGTTGCGTTTGAGATACTGCCAACCAGTGACAGCTTTGCCGCTTTTGAAGTAGTAGGTGTTGCCGCTCACGGTAACCCAGCCACTCTTTGTGGTTTTCATGCCCTTGGTGTAGTAGTAACCGTTATAAATGCCGGTAAACAGGGCGCCGGCACCCTTGGTGTACTTATATAGCTTACTCTTAACGGTGCGGTAACCGGTAAGGGGGGCGGCGTAGGGAGAGGTTTTCTTGTCGTTCAGCGTAGAATCAGTGGCAACGTACCACTTACCGTTACCCTTCCAGATCTTTCCTTCACCGAGAAACCCTTTGATTTCGGTCTTGGACTGCGTGGTCTGGTAGAGGCCGTCTACATAGTAATACAGGTTGGGGATAGACTCAGTGCCCAGACCCAATCCGGTATAGGGAGCGCCTTTTTCATAGCGGCGTTTGACCCCATCGCTGGTGTAGCGACCAGTAAAGGGGGCGGCGTAAGGAGAGGTTTTTTTGTCGTTCAAAGTAGTGCTGGTGGCGTGGTATAGCTTCCCCTCAAAGAAGTGATAGCCGTCGTTTGCTGACAGCTGTTTCTTGGAGGTGTTGGTCTGGTACTTACCACCGGAATAGTAGTAGAGATTGGGGGTAGATTCGGTGCCCAGACCCCATTCGGTATAGGGAACGCCTTTTTCATAGCGGCGTTTGATCCCATTGCTGGTGCAGCGACCAGTAAAGAGGGTGCCGATACCGTTTTCGAAGGTCACCATCAGCGGATAGGCATCTTTGGTCTGATAGTACTCATTGTCAGAAAGGTCGATGTTTACCACGTCGTAAGACTGTGCCCCTGTTGCGGTGTAGGCCTCATCCCACACATCGTTGGCAAAGGCGTACAGTCCTGCTTCGAATTCCTTGGGCTGTCCATTGATGGTCACAGTCTGTGCCGGCAGCTGGAGCACCTGATGTGTGCCGTCGGTGAGGGCGCCACCAGCCAGCACCGTGGTGTTGTTCATATCCAAATATGTATATGCATAGGCTGTTTGGCCGTTGTAGGTGGTTTGACTCCAGCCGTAAGGTACGTTAAGGGGAGCAGGTATGACTTCGTTGTCGGGTTCCTCGACAGGAAGATCCTGCGAGGCATCTGCACTGTCAGTCGGGTTCTGAGACGCAGAGCCATCGGGCCCTGTCTCCTGAGCAGGTGGGGGATCGGTGCTCTCGGAACCGGATTCCGAATAGGAGCTGTCCTCAGGGCTGGTGGACTCCGTTGCGCATGTGCTCCCAGTGGTCTCCAGTGCCAGGGCAGCCGTGCTCAAGAGCATGGTCAGTGCCAGCATCAGAGAAAGTACAGACGTGAGTTTCTTTTTCAAGTTCATAGTTTCCTCCTGTTGGGGGTGATAATTGCTGCCTGAAAAACCGGCTTTCATACGGTCAAGTGGGTGATGAGATGGAATCCTCCAGACCAAAGAAGCGGATTCCGTTTTCCGTACTGATTCGCGCTACGTCAGCCTCAGACAGACCACGAATCTCAGCGATTTTGGCAGCGATCCGGGGGAGCTTGCTGGAGTCGTTCCGCCTTTCCCCTTTAACCCGGGGATAGGGGAGCATATAGGGAGCGTCGGTCTCAATCATGAACCGATCCTCTGGAACCCAAGCCAACACGTCCGGAGCCTTTTTTGCATTTTTATAGGTAATGGAACCGGTAAAGGAGAGGTTCCAACCTAGTTGGATGAGGGTTTTAGCATCCTCCAGACTGCCGGAATAGCAGTGGAAAACGCCACGAACGTTGGGGAACTCCTTGACGACGGACAGACTGTCGCCGTGAGCCTCCCGATCGTGAAAAATCACGGGAAGATCCAATTCTTGTGCCAAAGCCATTTGCTGCCGCAGCACGGCCTTCTGACGGTCATGATCCGCATAATCCGCCCAGTAGTAGTCCAGACCGATCTCGCCGATGGCCTTTACCTTGGGATGACACGCCAACTGACGGAGGTCGTCCAGGCTGCCTGGCGTAAAGGAATCGATGTCAGAGGGGTGGAACCCTACGGCAGCGTAAACGTGGGGGTAACGCTGCGCCAGATCTACTGCGGTCTGAGAGGTAGTAAGGTCACAGCCGGGGTTGAGGATCAAACCAAGGCCAAACTGAGGCAGTGCCGTCAGAAGGGCGTCCCGATCCGAATCGAACCAGCTGGAGTCATAATGAGCATGGGTGTCAAAAAACATAGAGCATAGCCACCTAAAAAGCTAAAATGTGAAATATTCGAACAAAAAGGATGTGAATTTCAACCAAATGCCACGGTAATAGGCATATAATCAGTATACACGAAAGTGGCAGGAAGTGCAAATCAAATACGAGAATAAAAGAGGGGATAAAAAACGACTCCCCGTCAAAAGAGAGCCGTTTAAACGTGTATCGTTTAGTTTTTCTTCAGGTAGCTGGCCATGATGTAGTAGTAGCTGGTGTTGATTTTCACCCTGTACCACTTGTCCCCACTGACGATTTTGGTGCCACCGGAGACCACTGCCACAGGAGTGCCGGCGTAGAGGGAAGCCTTTCGAGTGTTGCTGGTGCCGGCGGCAGAGCGGACGTTAACGGTGGACTTGACAGAGTACAGGGAGAGGGGTTCCTGCTTGCTCAGGTACTTGGCGATGGAGTAGTAGTAGCTGCTGCCCACCTTGGCCTTGTACCACTTGTCCCCACTAACGGTTTTGTTCCAGCCCTTTACCACCTGGATGGAGTTGCCCTTGGCAAAGGTGCCCTTTACAGCGTAGCTGGTGCCGGCGCCGCTGCGATAGTTTAGGTTGACCGTGGTGGCGTACTTGACCAGTACTTCGTGGATGAGGTTGGGGCCGTACATGTAGTAGTAGCTGCTGCCGATTTTAACCTTGTACCACTTTTTTCCGCTGACGGTTTTGTACCATCCATACACCACGTTTACCGGTTTGCCCTTGGAAACGGAACCTTTAGAAGTGTAGCTGGTGCCGCAGCCGGTGCGGTAGTAGGTTTTGCAGATGGTGACATAAGGCGTCGTGAGGGCGGTGATGGTGAAGGTTTTGGATAGGGTGCCTTTGTACTTGCCGGTGCCGGTGATCTTCACGGTAGCGGTACCGGGTTCCTTGTTGTTGGAATAGGACACGGTGTAGTGAGTGCCTTTGGTGAGGGTGGTGCCGTTGTATGTAACCTTAGGCGTGGGCTTCCGCGCGGATCCCGAGTATGGGATGGTGGTGTAGCTCAGTTTCACCGTGGTGTTGGAAGAGGAGAGCGTGGTGTCGCTGGCAGAGGAGGTGGAGAGTTTATCGTCAGTGTACCAGAAATTGCAGTCCACATCGGTAGAGATTCCGTTGATATCGCCGGTAAAGGAGTACTGCCAGAAGTCATACTCCCCGGCATAGCTGGTTTTTGTGGTGACGTGAGCCACCCAGCAGGCGTAGTCTTTCAGGTCGGACATATTGAAGAAGTCGGTCAGCCAGGCCTTGCTGGCGTAGATGCCACCGTCATATCCGGCGTCCTCCAGGATATCGCAGAAGGACTGAACATAAGTGGTACGGGTGGCCTTGCTGGTCTTTTGGTAGGAGGTGTAAATACGGTCAGACCCATTGGTTTCGTAGTCCATAACCACAGGTAGGGAAATCTTGCTTTTGTAGGGGCGAATGAGATTCAGAACGTAGTTGGCTTCCGTCTTGGCCTCGGAGGCAGAGGTGGCTCCGGAGTAATAATACACGCCGATCTTGATCCCGGCCGCGTAGGCGTTTTGTATATTTGCGGCGAATTTAGCATCGGTGCCCATGGAGAAGCGGTCTAGAGAAGTGTAGCCGCAGCGGATAAAGACGAAATCAACACCGTCTGCTTTCACTTTCTTCCAGTCGATGGTGCTCTGCCACTTGGACACGTCGATACCGTCATAGATGTAGGAGGTTTTGGCGTGGGTGTGGGTGTAGGTTTTTCCGGTATAGGGATTTGAGACGGTGCTGAGGGTCTGGAGCATAGCGTTCCCATCCGTCTTTTGACGTTCCTGATAGGCATCGTAGGCCTTCTGGTATTGCGGGTCATCAATGGAGCTGTCGTAGGTCTCCAGAGCCGCCATAATTTCCTCGTCAGTCGTGGGATTGTTGGCGGAGGAGTCGGTGTCCTCGGATTGTGCTTCGGAATCTGCGGCTGTGGGGGTGCTGCTGTCGGAGGAGACAGCAAGACCAGTTGCAGGAATGGCTGCTGCCAGGAGACAGAGGGACAGGAGCAGGGAGAGGAAGCGTTTTGAAATGCGCATGTTGGGATACCGTTCCTTTCGTAACAATGGAGTGGGCGGGACAAAAGGGTTTGTTTGAATAAATGGTTAACAAAAAGTATACAAGAGATGACGAAAAATGTCAATCAAGAAAAGACGAAAAGTGCACTACAATAGCGGAAACTGGGTAGAATAAGGAGAAAATAAGTCGAAAGTGGAAATAACTGCGAACCGAAGGAAAATGCTGCCAATAGCCTGGCGCAGAGGGAGAAAAGACTGAGATTGTGCCGAAAAAAAGGGACGGAAAGAGAGAAGACTGAGGAAATTTTCTTGTTTTTATAGGAAAAAGGTACAGAGATGGTTGTAACGAATTGTAATGGAATCGTCATTGACAGAAGCGGGAGGATCTTGTATCCTTCATACTGTACTAATTGCGGTAATACGGTTAGTGCAATTCCGAGGTAATCCAACCAACGGACCAGACAGGCAGACCGCCTGTAGGGATTCGTTCTATGTGAGGTGATTGTTTGTTTACGCTAGATTACAAAAGCCGGAAACCAATTTATGATCAACTGTGCGAGGCGGTGGAACGGATGGCAGCCTGTGGTGTACTGGAGTCGGGCAGCCGGCTCCCCTCTGTGCGATCTCTGGCAGAGGAACTGGCCATCAATCCCAATACGGTGCAAAAGGCGTACCGTATGCTGGAGCACAATGGAGTCATACAAACGGTACCGGGAAAAGGTTCCTTCCTGGCAGCGGGAGGGGAAGCTAAGCTGCGGCAAAAGGCCCGCGGCTTGACTGCCTTGCAGACAGCGCTCCAGGCGGCGCTAGACTCCGGGCTGACCCATGGAGAGATCCGGGAGGAAACCGAGACGTATCTGAAGAAAAAGGAGGGGAAGAGTCTGTGATTGAGTTAAAGGAGTTTACGAAAAAGTTCGGTTCATTTACCGCTCTGGACGCAGTGTCCTTTGCGATAGAAGAGGGGAGCATTTTTGGCCTGGTGGGCAGCAATGGCGCCGGGAAATCCACCCTGCTGCGCTGCGTCAGCGGCGTGTACGAGTCGGACGGCGGTCAGGTGCTCATCGACGGTCAGGAGCCTTATGAGAACATAGCGCTGAAAAGCCGGGTGTTCTTTGTTTCCGACTATCCCTACTTCATGAATCAGTTCAGTCTGAAGGATATGGCAGACTTTTTCCGCCGGACGTATCCCAACTGGAATGAGGAAGAGTACCAGCGGCTGTGCAAGGTATTCCCGTTGGATCAGAAGATGAAAATTCATAACATGTCCAAGGGCATGCAGCGCCAGGCGGCATTGGTCTGTGCCCTGTCCACCATGCCGGATTACCTGCTGATGGATGAGGTGTTCGACGGTCTGGACCCTGTGATGCGGCAGTTGTTGAAACGGGTGGTGTCGGATCGGGCGGCGGAGCGGAAAATGACCGTGATCATCGCCAGCCACAACCTGCGGGAGCTGGAGGATTTCTGCGACCATATAGGGCTGATCCATAAGGGCGGTGTGCTCTTTGAGCAGGAGCTGGATTCCCTGAAGCTGGGGATTCACAAGGTACAGGCGGTGTACCGCCCAGCCTTGGACAGCGAGGCGTTGGAAGAACTGCGGGAGAAGCTGGATATTATTAAGCTGGAAACACAGGGGAGCTTGGTGAGCTTCGTGGCCCGCAGCAGTGAGGAGGAGATCAGCGCGGTGATCAACAGCCGCAGCACGATTTTCTTTGAAATGCTCCCGCTATCCCTGGAAGAGGTATTTATCAGTGAAATGGAGGCAGCAGGTTATGAGCTTAACAGAATCCTCTCGTAAGGGCAGTGCCCTGGCGCAGTTCCGGCAGGTCTATTGCTGGCAGCTGAAGAAAAACCGAATCCTGTCCATTGTGTATGGAGCGATGACGTTGCTGTGCTTCACCATGGTGTACCTTAGTCGGAGCATCAGCCTGTATCAGAATTACTTCAAGAGCGAGCAGGATTGGACGGGGATGACCCAGCAGCAGATTTTGAACAGCCTTTCCCAGGATATGGCCAGCAACCTAAACCAGCAGTTTTATCTGGTACTGATTCCATTGTCCTTGCTGTTTTTAGTTGTTTTTTCTGTCACCGCCTTTGGCTACATGCACCGGCGGCGCAGTGTAGACCTATTTCATGCCCTGCCCATCCGCCGTACCCCTATGCTGTTGGGAAATCTGGCGGCGGGCTTTACCACGCTGGCGCTGGTGACGGTGCTGAACACGCTGCTGTGCGGCATCATTGCCTTTGCCATGGGAGTCGTGGCGCCCTTCACGTTCTTATGGCTCCTGGAGGGCGTTGGGTACCTGCTGCTGTTGTTGGCGGCGGCCATGGCGTTAACCCTATTCCTTCTGGTGGCCAGCGGAACCATGGTCAACGCAGTGCTCTCCGGTATTTTCCTCAGTCTGAGCTGGCCGGCACTCTGTTACTGCGGCGCGGTCATCATCCGGATGACCTTGCCCGGCAGCGCACTGAACACCTCGTCCACCGTTGCCACGGCGCTGGTGCCCTATCTGGCGGTGTTCGTACCCTTTCTGGACTACGCCCCTGTGGAAGCGATCAGCAGCAAGGTGCTTGGTGCCGGCAATTACACCGAAGAGTACAATGGGATGCTGGGGAACTACTATGAGATTTCGCCGCTGACCGTAGTCTGGTGGTGCGCCGTTACCATTCTGCTTCTGGCTGCTGCCGTTCTGGTGTACCGGAAGCGGAAGAGCGAATGCGCGGAGAATAACTTCTCCTTCCCTGGACTACGGAGCGTCATCCGGTTCCTGGTTTCAGCCGCCTTTGGCCTGGGCTGCGGCGTCGTGTTCGGAGCGATTCTCAACCGGAACTGGGTCTTTTTCCTGGCTGTGATCGTCGGAGCCGCCTTGGCCCACAGCGTCACTCAGGTGATCTGGGTTAAAGGGCTGCGGGAGTTCAAAAAAAGCCTCCCTGCCTATGGCGTGCTGGTGGTGTCTATGTGCGTGTTTTTCGTGGGATTGTGCACCGATGGCTTGGGCTATGTGACACGAGTTCCGACTCCCGCCAGCGTAGAATCCATTCGCCTTCAGATGCCGGGGTATCACTACGATGATTCCGCCCAGACCTATCTGGGGGAAAGTGCCCAACAGATGTTGGATAACGAAACTGGAGAATTTAGTGCCGATGTGTCTCCAAGGCTGGAAGCCAAAACCAGCGTAAAAACGGTGGAGGAGCTGCACCAAGCACTGATCAACCGCCACAGTGTTCCCTATCTGCCTTGCCACCAGCAGGAGTACAACAGCTGCACCATAACCTATCAGTTGGACAACGGAAAGGAAATGGAGCGCGTGTACGAACTGCCGGAGTCGGACTGGGAGGAAACGAAAACAGAAGAGGACAGCTGCGATGCAGAAATCCTGAAAAAGCTGGCGGCAGTAGTGGCGCTGGACGAGTATCAGGCGTGCAGTCTGTACTACTATCAGACCCGAGATCAGGTGGACAGTGTGCGCAGTGACTGGAGCCGAAAAAGGAAGCACGGCAGGAGGGCGGTATGATCTCACCCGGAAGGAGAAGGAAGCCGTGTGGAAAAGCTTCCGGTCGGAGCTGGAAAGTGACAGCTTTGTCTATACCTATCAGGAAAGTATCGGAAACGCAAAGGACACGAACTACTATATCGACATGGAAAGCAATTGGCGGGGTAAAGATTGGCCGGACGCGTTGTATGATATGGTGGAGAAGAACGCCAGCGAAGACATCAGCAAACAGGATTGGAAAATGCTCAATTTAAGCGGCAACGGCGGTACATTTTACGTGCCGGAGAGCTGTCCCAAAACCCGGGAGCTGATCAAGACGTATATAGGGGACAATGTAGAATATACCCCCTATGATATGGATGAGAAGTACTGAGCGGAGTGGAAAATACCAGTTTAAAAATCCGCCTGAAAACATTAATGCAATGAATATAAAAGCTGCCGGATTCCATTTTTGGAATCCGGCAGCGCTTTTTATGCTATAATCTAGGAAGTGGGCAGTTACAGTTTCTTTTTGTTGTCCACCACGTCTTTGAGCAGGGCGGAGAAGTCAGCCAAAGACATGGCCCCCAGATCCTCTCCGGAGCGATGACGGATGGAGACGGTGTTGTTTTCCACATCCTTGTCCCCTACAATGACCATGTAGGGAATTTTGTCCTTCTGTGCCTCACGGATTTTGTAGCCCAGCTTTTCGCTGCGGAAGTCGGCCTGGAGTGCCGAGCGGGTTCCGGCAGCGTAGTCGGCTGCCCGGTCAGTGACGGGGAGGATACGAACCTGTTCCGGTGCCATCCAGGTGGGCAGTGCCCCGGCATAGGTTTCGATGAGGTAGGCCAGGGTCCGTTCATAGCAGCCCAGGCTGGTGCGGTGAATGATATAGGGCAGCTTTTTCTGACTGTCAGCATCGGTGTAGTACATCCCGAATTTTTCGGCCAGAAGCATATCAATCTGAATGGTGACAATGGTGTCCTCTTTGCCGAACACGTTTTTGTACTGAACGTCCAGCTTGGGACCATAGAAGGCGGCCTCGTCGATGCCGATTTCGTAGTTGACGTTCAAGTCGTCCAGAATCTGCTGCATCACGGTCTGGGCGTGCTCCCACTGCTCTGAGGTGCCCTCGTACTTGTTGTTGGGGTTGGCAGGGTCCCACTGAGAGAACCGGAAGGTGCAGCTGTCCAGCATCCCCACTGTGTCCAGGAGATACTTGGCCAGTTCCAGGCAGCCGGCGAATTCCTCCTCCAACTGATCGGGACGGAGGATCAGATGCCCCTCGGAGATGGTGAACTGACGGACACGGATCAGACCGTGCATCTCACCGGAATCCTCGTTGCGGAACAGGGTAGAGGTTTCGCCCAGACGCATGGGGAGATCCCGGTAGCTCCGAGCACGGTTCAAAAATACCTGATACTGGAAGGGGCAGGTCATGGGACGCAGTGCAAAGCATTCCTTGGTTTCGTCCTCGGGATCGCCCATGACGAACATACCGTCCAGATAGTGATCCCAGTGGCCGGAGATCTTGTACAGCTCCCGCTTGGCCATGAGAGGGGTTTTGGTCAGCAGGTAGCCCCGCTTCTGCTCTTCGTCCTCGACCCAGCGCTGGAGGGTTTGAATGACCCGTGCGCCCTTAGGCAGCAGGATGGGCAATCCCTGCCCGATGACGTCTGCGGTGGTGAAGTATTCCAGCTCTCGACCCAGCTTGTTGTGGTCGCGCTTGCGCGCCTCTTCCTGGGCGTTCAGGTAAGCGTCCAGCTCGTCCTTTTTGGGGAAGGCGATGCCGTAGATCCGCTGGAGCATTTTGTTGTGTTCATCGCCCCGCCAGTAGGCGCCGGTGCAGCTGGTGAGTTTTACCGCATTGCCCTTGACCCGTCCGGTGGAGTCCAGGTGGGGACCGGCACACAGGTCGGTAAAGCCGCCCTGCTTGTAGAAGCTGATGATCGCGTCTGCGGGCAGATCGTTGATCAGTTCCACCTTGTAGGGTTCGTCCTGCATCAGCTCCAGTGCTTCAGCCCGAGGCAGTTCGAAGCGTTCCAGCTTGCTTTTTTCCTTGCAGATTTTTCGCATTTCTGCTTCAATCTGGGTAAGGATTTCGGGGGTAAAGTTAGTGGGGGAGTCGATGTCGTAATAGAACCCGTTGGCGATGGAGGGGCCGATGGCCAGCTTTGCCTCGGGGTACAGGCGCTTCACGGCCTGGGCCAGGATGTGGCTACAGGTGTGCCAGTAGGTGCTGCGGAACTGCTCGTTCTCAAATGTGAATTGATTGTCTGCCATAGTTGAAAATCCTCCTGTAAACATGATGCCCCAGCAATGCGGGGGACGGGGCAGGAGTCTAAAAAACCCACCCCTGATGCTAGTTCAGGGGTGGGATAAAATGCGTTCACACGTTATCTCACGGTTCCACCCTGCTTGCGATTAAAGCTGTGAAGCATGAAATCGCCGCTTCGTTGGCTGTAACGGGCCTGCCCGGGACGGTTTCATGAAAACAGTTTACCGACCGCTCAGAGGTGGTTTTACGGAGGCGTGGGGATCGGCTCACAGCAGCTTGCCGTTCCTCTCTGCACCACGCAGGAGTCCGCTTTTGTCCTCGTCAACGTTTTCTTGACCTTAAAACTAACACCCCGGCGGAGAATTGTCAAGGGCATTTTTTTGCGGGAACGTTATACTTGCCGTCGGTGAGGACCCAGTGAGGACAGGTGTTCTCGGGGGTGCGCTTTTTTCGGCGCGGAAAGACACAATGGCCGTATTTCAGAGGAAAGAAGTCTCCCTCCCAGCAGATGTAATGGCGGCGATAGTGCAGGCAGTCGCCGCAGTAATGGCTCTTTGTAATTTCATACTTCGTCATCATTCATCTCTCCTGTGCATCTTATGCACTGAAAGTGGATAAAAGTGTTGCGTTTAACCTGAAATGGACTAAAATTAATCGAAACCGCGGGGGCGCGTAGAGGTAACAGGCTGGCAGAAACGGTAAAAAGAAAATAAACGACCCTTCTGAGTAGAAAGGCCGTTTATTCTTAAAGAGAGCGGTGACCAGCATATTCCAGCTGACACCATACGACCCGTTATGCGAATCCCAAAGAGACTCATCTTTCACAGGACACCAAGACATTATAAAACAAAACGTTTTATCTGTCAATAAAACATTTTACTGTGCAATATACTGTTGCCAATGAATGTAAATAACCAGGGGGTATCCATGAAAGTAGAGAGACACAGGCTACGAGACCTAAGAGAAGATCAGGATTTGTCACAAGCTGATGTGGCCAGCTATTTGAATTGCAGTCAGGTCTGCTATTCTTATTATGAGCTTGGACGCAGAGACATTCCCACAGAGAGTCTGATCAGACTGGCGGAGTTCTACCGTACTAGCATAGACTATTTATTGGGGCGCACAAATGAGAAGCAACCCTACCCAAAAAGATAGCAGAAAAATGGCTTCTCGTCTAGAGAGAAACAAATTTTTCTATTTTGTGGAATATTTTGGGTGACATTTTGTCACCAGTGGCTCCCGATGGTTGCCAGTGGTGACCACTGGGAGCCACTGGTGCCTATAAGGATAAGGAGAAGGAGAAGGACACAGATAGGAGATAGAGAAAGAAAAGGAAGAAATCAAACAGAATGAATCCAGAATAAATCGCAAAGAGAAGAAACACGCCAGTGGCAAAAGTAAATACGCTGGGAGACGGAAACGAGTTCCCGAAAATAAGAAAAGAGCCGGCGGTAGAGCCAGCTCTTTTGATCGTTATAAGGGGAAACGTTAGATGTGACCTTCCCGAACCATCAGATCATAGGGTTCAAAGACGACGTTGCGATAAGCATCGATGTCCATGATGGTGCCATCCCAGTCGGAGTGGATCTCGCCGGTCTGCTTGACAATGATGTCGTACAGGATATGGTAAGTCTGACCATTTTCGTCGGCCTCTTCGATGGTGGAGTAGGGCAGCGTCTTATGGTAGGTCAGCTCTACGCCGTCATAGTTGAAGTGGTAGCCGCAGCGCATCCGACAGCCGTCCATACCGGTGTACTCACAGACATCCTTCAGATCCTGGAGGATCTTATCGGATTCTTCCTCGTAGAGGTTTTCAGGAGTGGTGTCGGTATAGTCGAAGCGGAACTGAATGGAAACATCATAGGGCTTAAACCGGTTGATGTAAGGTGCAAGATTTTCCTTGGGATAATCCTTGTACAGTACGCAGTTAACCCGGACGGGAACGGCGATTCTGCCAAAGATTGCGTCGTCACATTCTGCGACATACTTGACAACGTGTCTAGAGCAGTTGATGCAGGTGATCTTGTCCTTGTTCTTTTCGGTGAAGGCCACCAGATCGTCCTCAGTAGCACCCTGGAGGGTGGGGAGAGTGGTGTTGATATAGACATTATGGGTAGTGGGGATCTGATCCAGCATGGTCTGAAGGGCATCCAGATCAGCAAAGGGTTCCCCGCCGGTAAAGACGAAGTCACACTTGGGGGTGATGCTGTCCATGGTGCGGATGCTCTCGCAGATGTTCTCCAGGCTGAAGCCCACAGGATTTTCATATTCCTGCTTGTTGATGCAGAACGGGCAGTGGTTCCCACAGTCGTAGGGGACGAAAACGGTGACAGTTGCGCCACCCTCGCGGGTTTTATACGGATACTTGGTCATAAAAATATGCCTACCTTTCACTTCTTACTTCTTCCATTGAGAAATAGAAATTATGTACAAAAGTGCGCCGGAATGCTCCCCGGCAAACCGACGGGTAGTGCCGGAAGGGCAGGAATAAGCCTACGCTTCGGCCATGTACATAACAATGCTTTGGTTGAGTTTCAACGATACTGCGTCCGGCGGACGGATACAAAAACTCTGCCATATAAAAATGTGTTGAGTCCATTATAACATAACTAAAAAGAAATGCACACCACAACATGAATTTTTTTTGTGCAAAAAGATGATTTTACATTTTAAACAAAAATAGCGGTCGAAACCTGTGTAAGGTAGCTATAAAAGGGAGGGGGGAAACCGGAAAACACAGAAAAACTCCTGATTCATCCCCCCAAAAGGATACTACTGCAAGGGGAACCCATAGGAATTCAGGAGAAGGAGAGGATCCTTTCGGCAAAATGAACGAACCCGGGAAGAAACATTTGGAAAGGGGGTTGACAATTTGGGGGAAGTTGACATTCCGTAAATCTGTGTTACTATGGCAGAGGAAACACTTACCACCTGCCTTGTACAAGAAAGGAAGCACCCATGACATACGAAGAAGCCTTTGAATTCTTGGATCGGACAGCCCGAGGGATCGCCCAAATGTTTGGTTCCTCCTGTGAGACCTTAGTTCATGATATGAGCGTACCGGAACACCCCATTCTCTCCATCTATAACGGACAGGTATCCGGGCGGAGCGTAGGGTCTACCATGGATATTCTCGGGGTAGGACAGGAATTGGATGAGGATGCACGGGAGGCAGACTTTGTCAACCTTTACGCCACCACCCCCTCCGGTCAACAGATCAAAAGTTCTACCTTTCACATGATCAGCGAAGAATATAATTTGGCGCTGGGGATCAATTTTGACTACTCCTCTCTAGTTTTCGCCAACCGAATCCTGGTGGATCTCATGAGCGCAGATGAGGATCTCAAAAGCGCCATGTGGCGCAATGGAGATAACCGGTTAGGCGAGGTGTTTGACGAATGTCTGGCCATGGTAGGAAAACCGGTGAACGCACTGAACAAGAACGACCGGCTGAAAATCATCGCCCTGCTCAACCAGCGGGATGCGTTTTCTTTCCGGAAGTCAGTCCCCTTTGTCTCACAGCGGCTAGGGGTGTCCCGTTATACCGTGTACAAGTACCTGTCAGAACTTGCGGAGCAAAAGGAGGAGTCTCATGAAGAATTGGAAAAGCGCGATTGATACCTGGTTTGCCGGGAAAGAAGAAAGCTTGGTTCAGCGGATCACCCGGCTGGTGGCAGTGCCTAGCGTAGGCGGTGAGAGTGCGGGACCTGGAAAGCCCTTTGGAGAAGGTCCGGCTAAGGCGCTGGAAACGGCGATGGCATTGGCTCAGGAGGCTGGGCTGTCGGCAAAGAACGTGGACGGCTATGTGATGACTGCCGATGTCAACGAACTGCCCGACGGACTCCATGTGCTGGCACACCTGGACGTGGTGACGCCCGGCGATGGCTGGGACACCGCCCCCTATACGGTGGTGCAGCGGGGAGACCTGATTTTTGGCCGGGGCGTAGATGATGACAAGGGTCCGGCGGTCAGCGCCATGATGGCCATGGAGTGCGTCAAGGAGCTTGGTATTCCACTGAATCGGAATGTGAAGCTGATTCTGGGAACCGATGAGGAAACCGGCTCCCGGGACATTACTTACTTCTACGAGAGAAATCCCCATGCGCCCTATGCGCTTTCCCCAGACGCAGAGTTCCCGGTGATCAACATTGAAAAGGGCAACTACAAACCCACCATTACCCGTCAATGGGGGGAGGAGACGGCGACGCCCCGGGTCACCGCACTGAAGGGCGGTGTGCGGATCAATGTGGCACCCCGGAATGCGGAAGCAGTTATTACGGGGCTGGCCAAGGATACCGCAGTGCCTCTGGCGGAGGCGGCGGCAGAAATCACCGGGACTCAGATGGAGGTGACCGAGGTGCCGGAGGGCATTAAGATCACCTGCACGGGCAAGGAAGCCCATGCCTACGTCCCCGACAAGGGGAACAACGCCATCACAGCACTGCTTTACCTGCTGAACCAGCTGCCCCTGGCGGAGACAAAGTCCACAGAGACCGTTGGAGCCTTGGGGAAGCTGTTTCCTCACGGTGACAACCATGGCACTGCCTTGGGCATTGACAAGGAGGATGGAGAATCGGGACGGATCACCGTAACCCTGTCCCTGTTGGAGCTGGGCGAAACCGGGTTAAGCTGTCAGTTCGACGCCCGTACTCCGCTGTGCGCCACCCAGGAGAACTGTGCCGCAGTGGTGGAGAAACGGT
>ENA-UOOI01001740-UOOI01001740.1-fermentation-metagenome-genome-assembly--contig:-NODE-1740-length-21245-cov-14.737706_pt1 | contig 21245 bp, 16 predicted proteins | sample MGYA00245779_ERZ724027 | MGnify/ENA primary metagenome ERZ724027 (study PRJEB28704, sample SAMN03018318) | fermentation metagenome | biome: anthropogenic terrestrial biome; feature: soil...
CTACATTTCCAATGTAGCTCCTTACCAATTAGAATACCTCTCCAACTGGTAAAACTCATCCTGCCGGTTTTTCGGCAGCTTTCATATTATAACGAAAATCCTCCAAAAAATCAAGGCTTCCGCTTATAAAAATTCCCTTGGGCTTTTTCAATGGAGAAGGCCCAGCTCTATTTTCCATGCGAGGATGCGTGCCACGGATTCCTCGAGCCGCTTCTGGGTAATCGCGCCGGTCTCCACGGCGTGATAGAGGGCGTTATAGCTCCCCGCGATATCCGAGGTCAGCAGCACGTCGTTCCCCGCAAGGAACGCCTCCACCGCCGGGTTCTGCTTGCCCATATACTGCGTGACCGCGCCCATCGAGAGGGAATCCGTCATCACGACGCCCGTGAAGCCGAGCTTTTCGCGCAGGATCGCGTGCACCTGAGGGGAAAGCGAGGCCGGGCGCTCGGCGTCCATGCTCTCCACGGTGTTGTGCGAGATCATCACGCAGGCGGCGCCCGCCTCCATCCCCGCCTGGAACGGAAGGAAATTCGCCTTCTGAAACGACTGGTAGCTGCGGGTGTCGCGCGCGGGGCCTTCGTGGGTGTCCTTCGTCGAGCCGTAGCCGGGAAAATGCTTCAGCACGCTCCCCACTTTCTTCTCCTCGTACGCCTTCACGGAAGCCGCGGCAAACTTCGCCGTCGTCTCAGGGTCCTGCCCGAGCGACCGGTCATACATAAAATTCTCCGGATCGGTCGAAATGTCGCAGACGGGCGCAAGGTTGACGTTGACCCCCAGCGATTTGAGCAGCGCCGCCTTTTTCTCCGTATCCGCGGTCACGGCGGCCAGCCCGCCCGCCGCGAACACCTGCCGCGGCGAGGCGAACTTCTTCGCCGCGAGCGCCGGGTTCGAGCTCACGCGCACCACCGTGCCGCCCTCCTCGTCGCAGGCGAGCAGCATCGGGATCTTGCTGGAATTCTGGTAGGAAGCCAGCGTCTTCTCCACCTGCGCCGCGGTCTTGCCCGCGAAATCCTTTCCCATCAGGCAGTAGCCGCCCGGGCTGTAATCGTCGATCGCCTTGATCGCGCCCGCCGACGGGCACTCGAACATGAAGACCTGCCCAACTTTCTGGCCGAGCGTCATCCCGCTCAGCTTTTCCCGCGCGGCCCCGAGATACGGCCCCAGCACGCCGCCCGAATCCCCCGCTCCCGCGGCGGAGTACGCCTTCACGCCTTTCCCCGCACCGGCCGGGGCGGAGGTCCCGGACTCCCGCGCGGGCGGCGCGGACGCCCGGCTGGAAGCGGGCGGCGGCGACACGCCGGAGGCCGCCGGCGGGAACATCCGGTCCAGCGCGGTGCCGGCGATCCGGTAGACGCCGAACGCGGCGGCGCCGACCAGGGCGATCAGCGCCAGAACCGCCGTCACCCTCGCAAACCGGTTTCCGGCTTTTCTCATCCAAACACCTCCGTGCGGGCGAATCGTTTTTTCATGTTTTTTTGATCAGGCCGCGGTACAGGCGGATATACTCGTTCGCCGAGCGCCCCCAGCTGAAGTCGCACTCCATGCCGCGGCGCATCAGGATCTTCCAGCCCTCGCGGTTCGCGTAGCCCTTCAGGGCGCGGTCCAGCGCGCCCGCCATGTCGTCGCCGCTGTACTCCTGAAAGGTGAAGCCGTTGCCCTTGCCGTCGCCGCTGTCGGAAACCGTGTCCTTCAGGCCGCCGGTCTCGCGCACCACGGGCACGGCGCCGTACCGCAGCGCGATCATCTGAGCCAGGCCGCACGGCTCCGTGCGGGACGGCATCAGGAAGATGTCGGACGCCGCGTAGATTTTATGCGAAAGTTCCGGCAGAAAGCCGAAGCAGCCGCACAGCCGGCCCGGATAGCGGCCCTGGATCTCCCTGAAAAAGTTCTCGTACTCCCAGTCGCCGGAGCCGAGGATCACGAACTGCAGGTTCATCTGCCGCATGATGCGGTCGAGCGTCTGCTCGAGCAGGTCCAGCCCCTTGGCCGCCACCATGCGCGTGACCATGCCGACCAGCGGAACCTCCGGCTTCTGCGCGAGGCCCAGGCGCTTCTGGAGCTGCGCCTTGTTCTCGGCCTTGCCGGCCGGGTCGTCGGCCGCGTAGTTCGCATAGAGATTCTCGTCCGTCTCCGGATTGTAGACGCGCACGTCGATCCCGTTCAGGATGCCGGAGAGCTTCCATGCGCGCTCCCTGAGGATCTCCTCCATCCCGTAGGCGAACCAGGGGTCGAGGATCTCCTTCGCGTAGGTCGGGCTGACGGTTGTCACGCAGTTCGCGCACTCCACCGCGCCCTTGAGCAGGTTCACGCAGCCGCCGTACTCCAGCAGCGGAACGGACGATTCCGGCACGCCGAGGACGTCCTCGATCAGCTCTTTTCCATACTTTCCCTGGTATTGTATATTATGAATGGTAAACACGGTTTTTATGCCGCGGTACCATTCCTTCGCGGCGTAGAAGATGCTGAAGTAGACGGGAACCAGCGCGGTCTGCCAGTCGTTGGCGTGGATGATATCTGGCTTGAAGTCGATGTAGGGCAGCATCTCCAGCGCCGCGCGGGAAAGGAACGCGAAGCGCTCCGCGTCGTCGTAATGCCCGTAAAGGCCGTGGCGCTTGAAATAATACTGGTTGTCGATCAGGTAGACGATCACGCCGCCGACGTGCGTCTCGAACACGCCGCAGTATTGCCTGCGCCACGCGACCGGGACGGAAAGGCTGGTGACGAACTTCATATGGTCGCGCAGTTCCTGCGGGATGTCCTCGTAAAGCGGCAGGACCACGCGGCAGCCGATCAGCCGCATGCGCAGGGCCTGCGGCAGCGAGCCGGCGACCTCGCCCAGGCCGCCCGTCGAAGCGAACGGCGAAGCCTCGCTGGTGCAATACAGTACTTTCATGCCGATACCCCCTTCTTCGTTGTGGTGTTTCGGGTCAGACGACGCTGCTTTTGGCGATGAAAACCGGATAGGACTGGAAGCCGAACAGGAGACGGTCGTTCTTGATCACGACGTTTTTATCCATGATCACGTAATTCAGGCGGCAGCCGCTGCCGAGGACGCTGTCCTGGAGGATCACGCAGTTCTGCACGACGGTGTCCTTCCCCACGCGGACGCCGCGGAACAGCACGCTGTTTTCCACGCGGCCCTCCACCACGCAGCCGTCCGCGACCAGCGAGTTGGAGACCGAGGCCCCCAGCCCGTACCGCGCGGGCATGTCGTCGCGCACCTTGGTGTAGATCGGGCGGCTCGGGTCGAAGAGTTCGGCCCGCACGGCCGGGTCCATCAGCGCCATGTTCGCGTCGAAATAGGCGACGGTGGAGCAGACGGTCCGCGCGAAGCCGCCGAATTCGTAGGCATAGACCCGCAGCGAGGCGAGATTCCGCTGCAGCAGGTCCCGCTTGAAGCTGTAGAGGTTGCGGCTGACGCAGTCGCCCACCAGGCGGATCAGCAGGTCGCGCCGGATGAGCAGGATGCCCAGGTCGTAGCAGCACCCGCCCGGCGCGTCGGGCGAGATCAGCATGCCGCTCACGCGCCCGTCCGGCCCGACGGTATAGACGGCCGGGTCGGCCATCTTCTCGGGGACCTTTCCCCTGCGGCAGACCACGGTGATGTCCGCGCCCGTCTCCGCGTGCCGGGCGAGGAGGTCCCGGAAGTTGAGGTTGCAGACCGTGTCGCAGCCCATCAGAAGCGCGTATTCCTCCTTGGACTTTTTGAGGAACCTGCCGCACGAGGCCAGCGCGCCGACGCGGCCCGGCGCGCCGGCGGAGCCGCCGAACGGCGGCAGGATGAACAGCCCGTCGCGCTTGCGCGAAAGGTCCCACGATTTGCCGGAGCCGAGGTGGTCCATCAGGGACTGGTAGTTCCCCCGCGCGACGACGCCGACCTCGTTGATGCCGGAGTTGACCATGCTGGAAAGCGGAAAATCGATCAGGCGGTAGCGGCCGCCGAACGGGACGGAGCCCATCGTCCTGCTTTCCGTCAGCTCCCGGACGCATTCCTCGTGCTCGTTGGAGAAGATGAGGCCCATCACGTTATTTCCGCGCATTCTTTCCGCCCCCCTGCCCGAACGTCTCCGCGTCGACCATGGCCTTCGGCGGGATCGCCGCCCCCGGCGGAATGCGGCAGCCGTCCCCGACGACCGCGACGCCCCACGCGGATTTGTCCGGCGTTTCCTCGGGCCGCGAGCCAACCACTGCGTTCTCGCCGATCACGCAGTTTTCCGCCACGATCGCATACTGCACGACGGCGCCCTTCTCCACCCGCGTGTTGGGCATGATGATCGAATCCCGCACCACCGCGCCCGGCGCGATGAAAGCGCCGGAGAAGAGCACCGCGAAATCGATGCTCCCGTACACGTTGCCGCCCTCCGCCACCAGGGAATTCTGGACCCGCGCGCCCTTCGCGATATAGTGCGGGGGCATCACCGGGTTGCGGCAGTAGATTTTCCAGTCCTCCGCGTTCAGGTCCAGCGGGATCTTCGGGTTGAGCAGGTCCATGTTGGATTCCCACAGGCTGTCGATCGTGCCGACGTCCTTCCAGTAGCCCTCGAAATGGTAGGCGAAGATGCGCGCGCCCGCTTTCAGCATGGCGGGGAGCACGTCCTTGCCGAAATCGTTCGAGGATCTCGGGTTCGCGTCGTCCTCCTCCAGGTATCTTTTCAGCTTGCCCCACGTGAACACGTAGATGCCCATCGAGGCCCGGTTGCTCTTCGGAACCTTCGGCTTCTCGTCGAACTCGTAGACGGAGCCGTCCTCCCGCGTGTTCAGGATGCCGAAGCGCGGGGCGTCCTCCATCGGCACCTCGATCTCCGCGATGGTGCAGTCCGCCCGTTTCTCCTTGTGGTAGGCGATCATCCTGGAATAATCCATCTTGTAGATATGGTCGCCCGAAAGGACGATCACGTAGTCCGGGCTGTACCGCTCTATGTAGGGGATGTTCTGGTAGATCGCGTTCGCGGTGCCCTTGTACCAGTCGGATTTCCGGCTGCGCTGGTAGGGCGGCAGCACGCGCACGCCGGCGCTCACGCTGTCCAGGTCCCAGGGCTGGCCGCTGCCGATGTACTCGTTCAGCTCCAGCGGCTGGTACTGGGTCAGCACGCCGACGCACTCGATGCCGGAATTGACGCAGTTGGAAAGCGGAAAATCGATGATGCGGTATTTTCCCCCGAAGGGGAGGGCGGGCTTCGCGAGGCGTTTCGTCAGGACCCCCAGCCGGCTTCCCTGCCCACCCGCCAGCAGCATGGCGACGACTTCCTGTTTGGGCAGCATCGTTATTCCTCCTTTTCCCGGCCGGCGGCCTGCCCGCCGCCGACCCGCTTTCCGCCGGCCCGCCGGCCGGGCGCGCGCCGCGCCTTCCTCCTGCACCGCAGGAACAGGACGGAAAGCGGCGGCAGCGTGAGGCTGACGGACTGCGCGCATCCGTGCATCGCCGGTTCGGAGCTGCGGATGGCGCTCCCGTTCGTCAGGCCGCTCCCGCCGTACTCGGCGGCGTCCGACGAAAAGATTTCCTCATAGATTCCCGCGGCCGGCACGCCGATGCGGTACCCGTCGCGGCGCACCGGCAGGAAATTGCAGACGGCGATCACCTCGGCGCCGGACTTCGCGATCCTGCGGAAGGCGATCACGCTCTGGGTGTAATCGTCGTTCGAGATCCACGCGAACCCCTCCCACGAAAAATCGATCTCCCACAGGGCGGGCGTCCGCAGGTAAAAACGGTTGAGGTCGCGGAAGAACTTCTGCTGTCTGCGGTGCTGCTCGTAGCCGAGCAGCAGCCAGTCGAGCTCCTTCGCGTAGTCCCACTCGATGAACTGGCCGAACTCGGTGCCCATGAACACCAGCTTCTTGCCCGGATGCGCCGTCATATAGCACAGAAAGGCGCGCACCCCCGCGAACTTCTCCTCATACGTGCCCGGCATCTTGTTCATCAGCGAACGTTTGCCGTGGACCACCTCGTCGTGCGAGACGGGCAGGATGAAATTCTCGGAAAAGGCGTAGAAGAACGAGAACGTCAGACTGTCGTGGTGGTAGCGCCGCTGGGAAGGGTCCAGCGAGACGTAGCGGAGCATGTCGTTCATCCAGCCCATGTTCCACTTGTAGTTGAACCCCAGCCCGCCGTCCTCCGCGGGGCGCGAGACCATCGGCCAGGCCGTCGATTCCTCGGCGATCATCATCGCGTCCGGGAACAGGGAGAAGACCGTCCGGTTCAGGCTGCGCAGAAAGGCGACCGCCTCCAGGTTCTCGCGCCCGCCGTTTTCGTTCGGGACCCACTCGCCGGCGTTCCTCCCGTAATCAAGATACAGCATGGACGCGACCGCGTCAACCCGAATCCCGTCGATGTGGTAGTTTTCCAACCAGAAGACGGCGCTGGAGATCAGGAAGCTGACGACCTCGTTTTTGGAGTAATCGAACACCAGGGTGCCCCACTCCCTGTGCTCCCCCTTGCGGGGGTCGGCGTACTCGTAGCACGGCTGCCCGTCGAACGCCGCCAGGCCGTACTCGTCCTTCGGGAAATGGGCGGGCACCCAGTCCATGATCACGCCGATGCCGGCCTCGTGGCATTTCTCCACGAAATCCATGAACTGCTTGGGCTCCCCGTACCGCGAGGTGGGCGCAAAATAGCCCGTCACCTGGTATCCCCACGAGCCGTCGTAGGGATATTCGGTCACGGGCATCAGTTCGATATGCGTGTACCCCATGTCCTTCACATAGGGCACCAGCTCCTCCGCGAGCTTGTCGTAAGAAAACACGTTGCCGTCCGGGTAGCGCCGCCACGAGCCCAGGTGCACCTCGTAGATGTTGACGGGCCGGCCGCCGCCCGGTTTCTGCGCGCGGCGGCGGCGCCACGCGGCGTCTTTCCACCCGTAGCCCGAAAGGTCGTAGTATTTGGAAGCGTGCCCCTCGCCGGCCTCATAGTGGTAGGCATAGGGATCGCTCTTGAACAGCCGCCGGCCGCCGGCCGTCTCGATGCAGAACTTATAGGCGGCGAACTGCTTGAGCTCGAACGGCAGAAAGCACTCCCACACGCCGCCGCCCGCCGGCTCCATGCGGTTTTTCTCCGGATTCCAGCCGTTGAAGTCCCCCACCACGGCCGCCCCCGCCGCGTGCGGCGCCCAGACGCGGCAGGCCATGCAGACCTTCCCGCCGCGCACCGCGCGCCGCACACCCAGGTAGCGGTAGGCGCGGCAGTTCGTCCCTTCGCAGAACCGCCGCAGCGGCAGGGCCTTCTCTTCGGAAGCGGATGGATTCGGCATGAGAAACGCTCCTTTGCGACTCAGTTTTCGTTCCGATGCTTTCCGCTTTTATCATACCACAAGCCGGTAAAAGGTCAAGGGAATTTAGCTATTTTCTTGCAATGTTTCCAGCTTTTATTATTTACTTTTGTGCATGTTGTTCTAAAATCAGGCTTTGTTTGATCCCAACAGCGTAACCGTAAAAGAATACTTTTTCGTGCCGCCCGGCGGCAGCGGACAGACGCCGCGCTTGTGTTCGAAAACGTCGTCCTCGTCGGTGCAGGTGGGCAGGCCGCTCCACGGCTCCAGCGCGACGAACGGGCCGCCGTTGGCGCCGGACCACACCAGCAGGTAATCGAAATCCGCAAAGTCCATCCTCACCCCGAGGCCCGAGCGCGGGCTGTAAAGCTTCACGCTGCGCGACCGAAGCCGGTCGAACACCAGCGCGTCGGTGCGGAACAGCCCGCGGTCCAGCCGGAACGAGGCCTCGTTGCGCAGCAGCGGGATGCGGCGCTCCACGTCCACCAGGCGCGTCACGGGGTCGATGAGCGGGCAGTCCGCCGTTTCCGGCCGCTCGAACTCCACGCGGTAGTCCTCGAACCGCCCGCCCTCCTCCAGCGGACAGTTGAACCCCGGGTGCCCGCCGATCTGGAACGGCAGCGCGGAATCGTTCGGGTTCGAGACGGTGTATTCCGTCGTGATGGAATCATCCTTCAGAAAGTACCGGATTCCCAGCTCGAAATCGTACGGATACCGCTCGCGGGTCCGCGCGTCGGAGGCGACCGAAAACGCGACGGCGTCCGCCGCGCGGCTCACGAGCCGGAACTCCATGCGCCGGGCCAGGCCGTGCTGCTCCAGGCGGCAGGTCTTTCCGCCGCCGATGGCGGCCCGCTTCCCGCGCAGGTTGCCCACGATCGGGAACAGCACGGGCGCCTGCCCTTTCCAATATTTCGGGTCCCCCTGCCACAGGTACTCGCGCCCCCCGCGGCTTTTGAGCGAAACCGCCTGCGCGCCCAGCGTGTCGAATTCTGCCGTCAGGCTGCCGTTCGCGATCCGATATCTCATGCTGTCCCTCCACCGGCCCGGCCGGAATTTTTTCTGAATTTATTATAGCTTTTCCCGCCGGCGCTGTCAAAACCGCGCGACGGAAAATCCGGGCGGGTATCCTTCCCCGGTTTGAAATATTTTCCTGGAAAATTTCTTGACAGAGTTTTCACAAAGTTTTATGATGAGGAAAAGCGTACAAAATGACTTTTTTCGATCGCAAAAATTTGTTGGGAGGCTGAAACAATGTCCTATGTCGAAGAGGTTCTCGACGGGCTGGCCCGGAAAAATCCGGGGGAGAAGGAATTCCTCGAGGCGGCCGGAGTGGTGCTGCGGTCGCTGGCCCCGGTGGTCGAGCGCCACCCGGAGTACCGCAAGGCCGGCCTGCTCGAGCGCCTGACGGAGCCGGAGCGCGTCGTGATGTTCCGCGTGCCGTGGACGGACGACGGCGGGGCCGTGCGGGTGAACCGCGGCTACCGCGTGCAGTTCAATTCCGCGATCGGCCCCTACAAGGGCGGGCTGCGGTTCCATCCCTCCGTGAACCTCGGGATCATCAAGTTCCTGGGGTTCGAGCAGACGTTCAAGAATTCCCTGACCACTCTGCCGATCGGCGGGGCGAAAGGCGGCAGCGACTTCGACCCGAAGGGCAAAAGCGACCGCGAGGTCATGGCCTTCTGCCAGAGCTTCATGACCGAGCTCTACAAATACATCGGTCCGGACGCCGACGTTCCGGCCGGGGACATCGGCGTCGGCGCGCGGGAGATCGGCTTTCTGTACGGGCAGTACCGGCGCCTCACGGGGCGGAGCGAGGGCGTGCTGACCGGCAAGGGGCTCTCCTACGGCGGCTCGCTGGCCCGCACCGAGGCGACCGGCTACGGCCTGCTCTATTTCACGGAGGAGCTGCTGCGCGCCGCCGGGAAGGAGCTCCGCGGCAAAACCGTGGTGATCTCCGGCGCGGGCAACGTCGCCGTCTATGCCGCCGAGAAGGCGCAGCAGATGGGGGCCAGGGTGGTCGCGATGTCGGATTCCGACGGCTTTATCCACGACCCGGAGGGGATCGACCTCGCCGCCGTCAAGCAGATCAAGGAGGTCCGGCGCGGCAGGATCCGCGAATACCTCTCCTTCCGCCCGAAGGCGGAATACGCCGAAGGGCACGGGACCTGGTCCATCCCCTGCGACGTCGCCCTGCCGTGCGCCACGCAGAACGAGCTGGACGCCGACGACGCCGCGGCGCTGATTCAAAACGGATGCTTCGCCGTGTGCGAGGGCGCCAACATGCCCTGCACGCCCGGGGCGATCCGCGCGTTCCGGTCCGCCGGGGTCCTCCATGCCCCAGGCAAGGCCGCGAACGCCGGCGGCGTCGCCGTCAGCGCGCTGGAGATGGTCCAGAACTCGATGCGCCTTTCCTGGACGTTCGAGGAAGTGGACTCAAGGCTCAAAAAGATCATGGCCGGCATCTACCGCCAGATTTCTTCCGCCGCGGAGGAATACGGCGTGAAAAACGACTTCGTCGCGGGCGCAAACATCGCGGGCTTCCGCAAGGTCGCAGACGCGATGATGGCCCAGGGCCTCGTCTGATGCGCCGGCGGCGGCCGGTTTCGGCCCGCCGTTGACCCCGGAGCGAAAAATAGCCGCAGTGTGGCGGGACTGAAATAAAATGCTCCCGAAGCGTTGAATTGCGCTCCGGGAGATTTTCTTTTGTTTCAGCAAAAAACACGCCGGCAGGATACATGGTAAAGTTTTCGCCCGCCTTTTTCAAAAGGCGGAGGAGTCTTTTCTTTTGTTTCTGATCCGCCGAAAGAATCAGGAAGGGAACCGGGACATTCCGGTGGAATGTTCCGGCGGGGGGAACCCTATGAAGGGGTTCCCCGGCGGCGGGCCGAAGCCGGCCGCTGGCGGGGCGCGCAAAATTTTCAAGAACTCCTATTGCTTTTTCACGGGGAAAGACTATAATTCAGGTAACCGGTTACCTTCAGACCGGCGGGGCAGGGGGAGAACGCCACGGTCACCATCTACGACATTGCAGGGAAGCTCGGGCTTTCGGCGGCCACCGTGTCCCGGGTGGTCAACGGCGCCGACCACCCGGTGAGCGAGGCCACGCGCCGGCGCATCCTCGAGGCCGCGCGGGAGATGGGCTACCGCCCCAACACCATCGCGAAGAGCCTGAGCCGCGGCCGCACCCAGACCGCAGCCATCCTGCTGCCCAGCATCCTGAACGATTTCTACACCCAGTTTGTGGACGTGACGGAACGGAACCTCAGCGACGCGGGCTACAGCACCTTCCTGTGCAATACACACCGCGACGCGGCAAAGGAAACGGCGTGGGTGGACACGCTGATCGAGCGCCGCGTGGACGGCGTGGTGTTCTGCCCCACGCGCGTGCGCCCCGGCGACAATGCGCGGAACCTCGCGGACGTCGAAGAGCTGCGCCGCCACGGCGTTCCGGTCGTCGCGATCGGCAGCCATTTCGGGGAAATCAGCCAGGTCTATGTCGATACTTACACGGGTGCGAAGCAGGCGGTCGAATATTTGATCGCGCTGGGCCACCGGCGCATCGGCCTGATCGACGGCCTTCCCGCAGGCACCAGCCGCCGGCGCTTCCGCGGCTACGCCGACGCCCTGCGGGAACACGGCGTCGAGGCGCGGCCCGGGTGGCGCCTGCGCGGCGACCTGAGCTGCGAGAGCGGGCGGCTCTGCGCGCTGCGCCTGCTGAACGCCGCCTCCCCCACCGCGATCTTTGCCGTGAACAACAACATGGCGGTCGGCGCGATGCAGGCCGCCCGGGAACAGGGCCTGCGGGTGCCGGAGGACCTCTCCGTCGTCGGGTTCGACGACAGCCCCGTCTCGCAGATGATCCGCCCGAAGCTCACGGTGGTCCGCCAGCCGCTCGAGCGGATCGGCGCGGCGGTCCGGGAACTCCTGACGGACGCCGTCGCGGGCCGGGCGGGGCCGCGCACGGTATGCCTTCCGCCGGAGCTTCTGCGGCGGGATTCGTGCGCTCCCCCGCCCGTATGAACGCAGGTTTCGATTTGAAAAATAATAAATGGAGGGATTTGGAATGTCCGAACCGATCCTGGCAGCCCAGCTCTACACCCTGCGCCGGCAGATGAAGACCCCGGAGGAGATCCGCGGGGGCCTGCGCCGCGTGCGCGAAATCGGATACACCTCGGTGCAGGTGTCCGGCATCGGGGCCATCGACCCCGGGGAGCTGCGCGGCATCTGCGATTCCCTGGGCCTTACGGTCTGCGCGACCCACACGCCGCTCGAAGAGATCCTGAACCAAACCAAGGAAGTGGCGGAGCGCCATAAGATTCTCGGCTGCCCGCTGGTGGGCATCGGCAGCGGCGGGCCGCTGGTCTTCAACGATCACCCGAAGCGCTCGGATTACCGCCTGCTGGCCCGGCAGCTCAACGAGGCCGGCCGGAAGCTGCAGCGCTTCGGCCTGCGGTTCGCCTACCACAATCACAACGCCGAGTTCCAGAAGCTCGAGGACGGCGGCATCGGCATGGAAACGCTCCTGCGCGAGACCGACCCGTCCCTCGTGGGCTTCATCCTCGACACCTACTGGGTGCAGGCCGGCGGCGCCAGCCCGGTCGATTACATCCGCCGCCTGAAGGGGCGCATCGAGGTCATCCACTTCAAGGACATGGCCCTCGACGCCAAGCGCAGCCCGGTCTTTTCGGAGATCGGCGGCGGCAACCTGAACTGGGGCGCGATCCTCGCCGCCTGCCGCGAAACGGGCGTGAAGACGGCGGCGATCGAGCAGGACGAATGCCCGCGCGACCCGTTCGACTGCCTGCGGGCCAGCTACGACTATCTGCACGGCACGTTCGGCCTGAATTAAAAGGGACGCGCTGAAAAATTTTGGAAGGATGAATCGGATGGATCAAGTCAGGATCGGCGTGATCGGCATCGGCAACATGGGCACGAAGCACTGCGAGAACATCGCGGCGGGGAAAGTGCCGGGCATGGTTCTGAACGCGGTGTGCGACATCAACCCGGAGCGCCTGACGTGGGCAAAGAAAGAACTGCCGGAGACCGTCGCGCGCTTTTCGGACGCCGAAGCGATGATGACGAGCGGGCGGATCGACGCGGTGCTGGTGGCGACGCCCCATTACCTGCACCCGCCGCTGGTGATCCGCGCGCTGCAGCTCGGCCTGCACGCCCTCAGCGAAAAGCCCGCGGGCGTTTACACCAAACAGGTACGCGAGATGAACGAGGCCGCCGCGAAAAGCGGCAAAGTGTTCGCCATCATGTTCAACCAGCGGACGGATCCCTACTACCGCAGGATGAAGCGGATCGTCTCCTCCGGCGAGATGGGCGCCGTCAAGCGCACCAACTGGATCGTCACGGACTGGTACCGCCCCCAGTGCTACTACGATTCCGGAAGCTGGCGGGCCACCTGGGCGGGCGAGGGCGGCGGCGTGCTGCTCAACCAGTGCCCGCACAACCTCGACCTCTGGCAGTGGATCTGCGGCATGCCCAGCCGCGTTCGGGCCTTCTGCCACAACGGCAAATGGCACGACATCGAGGTGGAGGACGACGTGACCGCCTATGTGGAATATCCGAACGGCGCGACCGGCGTGTTCGTCACCTCCACGGCGGACGCCCCCGGCACCAACCGCTTCGAGATCACGCTGGAGGGCGGAAAGCTCGTGTATGAAGACGGCAGGCTGCTCCAGTATAAGCTGGGCATGAACGAGCGGGAATTCTGCCGGACCGCCACGCTCCCGTTCCAGTGGCCGAAGGCCGTCCGCACCGAGATCAGGGAAGACGGGCACGGCCTTCAGCACGTGGGCGTGCTGCGGGCGTTCGCAGGCGCCATCCTGCGCGGCGAGCCGCTGGTGGCGCCCGGCGCCGAGGGCATCAAAGGCTTAACCCTCTCCAACGCCATGCACCTCTCCTCCTGGCTCGGGAAAACCGTCGAACTGCCCCTCGACGAGGACCTGTTCTACGCGGAGCTGCAAAAGCGCGCCGCCTCGTCGAAGAGGAAGAGCGTCCGGCCCGTCCTGGCCGACACCGGAGGCACCTACGGCGGCCCGAAGGCATAGGCGTCAGAGCGCGGCCACGGCGTTCTCGAGGATATCGAGCGCCCGCGTGAGCTCCTGCTCCGTGATGATCAGCGGCGGCGCCAGCGTGACGCAGTTGCCGTGCGAGAGCTTGAAGCTGAGGCCGTCCGAGAGGCAGCGGTACAGCACCCGCTCCGCCTGGGCGGCCGCTTTCCGTTTCGTCGCGCGGTCGGTCACCAGCTCGACGCAGCCGAGCAGCCCGATGCTCCTCACGTCTCCGACGACATCATACTTTGCCTTCAGGGACCGGAGGCGCTCCGCGAACAGCCCGCCGAGCGCGCGGGTACGCTCCAGCAGGCCCTCCTTCTCGATGCACTCAATCACCGCGAGGCCGGCGGCCGCCCCGAGCGCGCTCTTCTCAAAGGTGAAGTGTCCCAGCGAAAGGCCGCCCGCGCAGTCGAGGCCGCCGTCGACCAGCAGCGCCGCCATCGGGACCGCCGCGCCGCCCAGCCCCTTGCCGAGCACGACCATATCCGGGGCCACGCCGAAATGCTCGTGGGGAAACATCGTGCCCGTTCTGCCCAGCGCGGTGGGGATCTCGTCAAAGATCAGCAGCGCGCCGTGGCGCGTGCAGGTCTCCCGCAGGCGCGCGAAGTATTCCTTCGGGGGGATCTGCACGTCCGTCGCGCGGATCGGCTCGAGCAGAACCGCCCCGACGTCGCCCTCCATCTCCAGCACATAGTCGAGGTAGCGCAGGCATTTGAGGCCGCAGCTTTTGCAGTCCCCGAACACGCAGCGGTAGGAGTTGTACGGCATCACGTGGTTGTCGCCGGGCATCAGCGGGCCGATGCCGCTGCGGAAGCCGCGCTCCCCGCCGACCGAGATGGCGTCGAGCGTCGCGCCGTGGAAAGAATCCCAGAGGGAGACCGTCTTATACCGCCCCGTCGCCTTCCGCGCGAGCTTGAGGGCCATGCTGACCGCCTCCGCACCCCCGGGGGCGAACAGCACCTTGGCGCCGCCCCCCGGCCAGAGCGCGGAGAGTTTTTCGGCGAGCCGCACGGCGGCCTCGCAGGTGTACCGGCGCGGCGCGAAGGGCAGCTCCTCCAGCTGGCGGCGGAGCGCCGCCAGCACGTAGGGGTTGCGGTAGCCGACCTGATGCGCGTCGTTCCCGTGGAAATCCATGTACCTGCGGCCGTCCGCGTCCTCGATATAGATGCCGTCCGCCGCGGCGACGGCGTTCAGGCACGGGGTGGAGAGGGACTGCCGCAGGAAGACGGCCTCGTCGCGCCGCAGCAGCGCGGCCGAGGCCACGCCCAGGTGCTCCGCCTGCCACCGCTTCCGCAGCGGGCTGGTATTCACGTCCCCTTCGGTCTGGTATTCAGCATCCGCCATTAAAATCAACACGCCTCTTTATTTTCAGAATATCGAACGGGGGCCTCAGGGCTGCTGGGGTGCGAACCATCGCGTCTGGTCCTTTTTCATCTGCTGCAGCCATTTCTGGGAAGGAACCCTGTCGCAGACCACGCCGGAAATCTCCGCAAACCCGCAGATCTTGAAGAAGGACCGGTTCCCGAGCTTGAAATGGTCGGCCAGCACATATTTTTCCTGGGCGTGCCCGATCAGCCTGCGCGAGAGCACCGCTTTTTCGGAATCGAAAGCGGTGATGCCGCCCTCGAGGTCGACCCCCTCTGCGGAGATGAACGCTTTCTGAGCATAGAGGGGCTGCAGAAATTCCTCCGCCATGGGGCCCGCCACCCGGTCGTGCAGGCTGTCCACCACCCCGCCGACCAGCACGATCTTCCCGTCGAAGACCTTTTTCAGCTCCATCTCCACAAGGAAGGAGAGGATGGAAAGCGAGGGCGTGACGACCGTGAGGTTTTTCTTGCGGACGATCTGCTCGGCCAGCTTATAGGCGGTCCCCCCCTCGTCGAGGATCACGATGTCGTTGTCCCCGATCAGCCGGGCGGCCTCCTGCGCGATGACGGTCTTCTCGGCAAGATGGCTGATCGCGCTGATCCGGAAGGGCGGCTCCTCCTGGTAGCGGGCCGCCTTCACCGCGCCGCCGTACACCTTCTTAAGCTTGTTCTCCGCCTCCAGCTCGTCGAGATACTGCCGGATGGTCTCCGTGGAGACGTTCATCTCCTCGGCAAAGCTCGACGTGCTGATCTGCCCTTCCTGCTCGACGCGCTCCAGAATGATCTGTTTTCTTTTTTCTCCGATCAGCGACATTTCCGCAGCCCCATTTCAACTCAAAAAATAAATCAAATAAATCGGAAAATCCCCCGGGGATCGCCCCTCCCCTATTTTACACCATTTTATGCCAAACGGCGCGCGGTTCCGCCCCGCACGCCAAAAGGGCGCCTGTCAGCGCCCCATGGCCGTTATCCGTCCGCTTTCCCCGAACTCTTATTCGATTCCAAGCTGCTCCTTCACGGTTTTTTTGTAGCCTTCCACCACCGTGAGGGAACCGTTCGCTTCCAGTTCCTTGGTTCCCTTCGTCCAGGCCGCGTCGAACTGGCCGGGCTTCGCCATGATCAGGTCGCTCACGAACTGCTGCCACGGCGTCCTGAGGTTTTCCATCTGTGATTTTACGTCCGACTCCGCCAGCACGCCGGGAAAGCGCTCATAGCCGTTCTCCTCGATCGCCTGATGGATCTTCTCCGCATACGCGGCCTCGTCCGCGGTCTTCGCCCCGGAGCGCTGGATCCTGGCCCACTTGGCGTCCGGCAGCCTCTTGAGCATGACCAGCTCGCGCCCGCCCAGCATGTGCCCCCAGGCCTTCAGCGCGTCGTCGTCCTTCAGCATCGGGCCGAGGACGGGGTCCACGATGTACGAAACGTCTTTTTCGCCGTACTGGATCGTGACCAGATTGTCCGGCACCGAGACGTAGTCCAGATATTTGACGGCGGCGTCCGCCGATTTGCTGAAGGACGGCACCATCACGTAGGTCAGCACCGGGTTGTCGAGCGGATTGCGCGCCACACCGTCGTATTTGTTGGTGAAGGGGTTGACGAACTCGAATTTCGCCCCCGGGATATTTTTCGCCAGCAGGCTCTGCCAGGATTCGGGGTCGCTCGGCCCCCAGCCGTTGAACAGGTTGTCGCAGTAGGAGCCCGCGTTGCCGCTCACGATATCCCGCTGGAACTGTTTGTCGTCGGTGTCGAGGGCGAAGTTCTTGCTGATCAGGCCCTCGTTGTACATCTGGTTCATGAACTGCATGCCGTCCTTGAACCCCGTCTTCAGATATTCCGTGCCGTAGCCGGAATCGATGTAATAAGACGCCTTCTTCGGGTCGAAGAACTCCGTCGGATAAAAGCGGGTGACGATGCGCTCCCAGTCCGTGTAATATTTCGTGTGGTACATCGCGTAGGGGATCACGTCCTCGGCCTTCGCGACGCGCCCGGCGGCCGCAAGCTCGGAGGCGCGGTCCTTGAACGCCTTCATCACGGAGTACCATTCGTCGAAGTTGGCGGGCATCGAAAGGTGAAGCGTGTCGAGCCAGTCCTGGCGGATCCAGTAATGGCTGATCGCGGGGATGTCCTCCTTGCCCGGGATGGAATACAGCTTGCCGCTGAAGGTGCCGTTTTTCTTGATGAAGTCTTCGCCGATCAGGCTCTTGATATGGGAACCGTTCTTGTCGAGGGCGGGCTGCAGGTCCGTAAGGGCGCCCTCCTGGGCGTATTCGGCTACGATCCCGGCATCGCCGGAGACGACGTAGAACAGGTCCGGCGCGCTCTTCGACGCCATCAGGGTCTGCAGGTTCTGCGTGCCGGCGTCGTTCGTGTCGTCGATGATCTCGTATTTGAGGTCGATATTGTTGGGTTCCGCAAAGTTCTTGATGATGTAGCGCGTGGACCAGTTGTCGTCGATATACTCGCCCGGCGCGCTGGGGCTTTCCTCGCGCCCCGCGGCAAAGATGCCGATGCGCAGGGTCTCTTTCTGCGGGGCGCTCGGGGCGGCGCTTCCCGCGGCGCCGCCGCTCTGCGCGCCGCCGGAGCAGCCCGCCAGCGCCGAGGCGGCGAGGCACGCCGTCAGCGCCAGAGCGCCGATCCGTTTGAGTCCGATGTTTTTCATAAATCATTACTCCTTTTTCGCCCGTCCGTTTTCTTCCGATATCCTGCAGGAAATTCTATCGACCAGCCCGCCGTCCGGCCCCGCACCGCGGCACGGAACCGGCAACGCGCAAGCATGCCTTCCCCAGACCTTCCCGCGCCGGCGAACCGGCGCCGGGAAAGTCCTTTCTTTTAAGAATCCTTTATCCCTTCACGGAGCCGATCATCACGCCTTTGACGAAAAAACGCTGCAGCCAGGGATAAACCAGAATGATGGGGATCACGGTGAACAGGATGATCGCGGCCCTCTGAGATTCCTTGACGATATGCACGGTCGCCTTGAGGCCGTTCATGCGGATCAGCTCCTGCTGCCGGTCCGAAGCCCGCTGCAGCACGCGCTGCAGGATGAGCTGGAGCGGGTCGTATTCCTTATGGGTGGGGATGAAATACAGCGCGTCCGAAAATCCGTTCCAGCGGCCGACCGCGAAGAAAAGCGCAAGCGTTGCCAGAATGGGCAGCGACATCGGGATGTAAATTCGGAAGAGGATCTGCCACTCGTTCGCCCCGTCGATCCTCGCGGATTCCTCCAGGCTGGGGGGAATTCCCTGGAAAAACGACTTCAGGATCAGGAAGTTGTAGACGCTGAAGGCGCCCGGCAGCACCAGCACCCAGAACGTATCCAGCAGATGGAGCGACTGGTACAGCAGATAGGAGGGGATGATCCCGCCGGAAAAATACATGGTGAACATCAGGAACCCCAGCATCGGAACGCGCCCCTTCAGGTCCCGCTTGGAAAGCGGATAGGCCGCGAACATCACCAGCAGCAGCGCGAGGGCCGTATATCCCAGCGTGAGCAGCACCGTAAAGCTGAAGGAAGAGATCAGCTCCCGGTTCCGGAACACGAGGTACCATGCGTCGGTGTTGAACTCCACGGGCCACAGGAACACTTCCCCCGAAAGGATCGCCCGGGGGGAGCTGAACGACACCGCGGTCAGATTGACGAACGGGAACACGAACAGGACCACCGCGGCCAGAAGCATAAACCATTCAAAAACGGTCCCCCCGATAGTTCTCCGGCGCTTCGCCGCGCCCTGTGCAGCGTTCATGAGTCACGCCCCCTTACCATAGCCCGTCCTCCCCGAACAGCTTGGCGACCGCGTTGACCGTCAGCACCATCGCGGCGCCGACGACGGACTGGAAAAGGCCCACCACCGTCGCCAGCGTGAAGTTGTTCTGCCCCAGCCCCACGTTGTAGACATAGACGCTGATGACCTCCGAAACCTCCGAGACGATCGAGTTGCCCAGCACGTAGGGCTTGTCGAACGAGACGTTGATGATGTCCCCCATGCTCAGGATCAGCATCAGCACGATCGTCGGCCGGATGCTCGGCAGGGTCACGTACCAGATCCGCTGCAGCCTGCTGCAGCCGTCGACGGTGGCCGCCTCGAACACCTCCGGGTTGATCGTGGTGATCGCCGCGATGTAGATGATGGACTGCCACCCGGTCTCCTGCCAGATGCCCGAAAGCACATAGGTGGAGATCCACCCCGCAGGATCGGTCAGGAACGGGAAGTCCCCCCGCCCCAAAAGCTTCAGGATCTGATTGAAAACGCCCGTGCCCGGCGCGCACAGATTGAAGACGATGCCACCGATGATCGAAGCGGACAGAAAATGCGGCAGATAGCTGAAAGTCTGGATACTTTTGACGATCTTCGGATGCTTCATCTCGTTGAGGACGACGGCCAGCAGAATGGGGATCGGGAAACCGAACAGCAGCGAGAGCAGGCTGAGCCGCAGCGTGTTCAGGACCACGCGCCAGAAGCGCGGCAGCGTGAAGGCAAAGACGAAATTATCCAGCCCCACCCACGGGCTTCCCCAGACGCCCTTCATGATGTTGTATTTCTGGAACGCGATCAGAAGGCCGTACAGCGGCATGTAGCTGAAAACGAAAACCATCGCGAGGGGGACCGACAGCATCAGGTACTTCTGCCAGTTTTTCCGCAGATAAGCGGCCCGTCCCCCTCCGCCCGGCCGCTTCCGGGCCGGGGCCGCCCCCGCGGGCGGCAGTTCCCGGGGCGATGCAAGATTCATGTTCCCTTTCCTTTCCCGGCCGCCCGGCAGGGCGCGTCTCAGGCTCTTCCGTAGCAGCGTTTCAGAAATGCTTCCGTTCTTCCCCGCAGGCGCCCGAGGGCTTCGGCGGCCGGGCCGTCTCCGCAGGCGAACTCCTTCATGAGCCTTCCCTCTTCAAAGCAGAGCCCGGCGTGCGCGGGGAAATACGCCCGCAGCAGGAACAGCGCGAATTTGACCATGCGGTACGGCCCGTACACGCGCGGAAATTCGCCGGGATACTGCTCCACCGCCACGCTGTAAAGATCCTTCACGGCGCCGCTGACGGAGGCGACATCCATCTTCTCCGCGAACACGATCGTGGAGAACCAGTTGAAATAGACGGTGTCGCTGTGCGCGTCGCTCGAGCCCACCACCGGCACCGTGCGGCCGCGGCTGCGCGCCTGGCTGTAATAGGCGGTCTGCAGGTTGTTGCTCTCCGCCTCGTGGCCGCCGATCAGCTCGAAAGCGTCAAACGGCCAGATCCGGAACAGGAAATCGACCATCCTGAGCGGCACATGGTACACGTCCGCGATCCAGAACGGATGGCAGAAGATCGAAAGGCCGTGCGCTTCGCGGATCCTGCGGGTGATCCAGACGCAGGAGGCGACCTCGAACGCGTTCACGTCTTCCGGGACGGAAAGCCCCGCCTCGATCCCGCGCACCTCGCTGAAATACCGTTCGCGGTCTTTTTCAAACAGCTCGTTGACGCTGTATTCGCCGCCGAAATTGATCATGTGGATATGGTTGTCGAAGCCGTGGACCTCCTCGCCGTGGAAGATCTTCAGATCGATCGGCACCCCGCGGTAATCCCGGATCGCTTCTTCGGACGGCGCCCATTTGTGGTGGTCGGTGATCGTCGTGAAATCGAAGCCGCTTTTCCGGTAGTTCGCCGCAACCACGGCCGGGTCCTGCGCCCCGTCGGAGCGGAACGTGTGCGTGTGGAAATCCCCCCGGTACGGGTTCCGGAGGTAGAGGTCCTCCTCCACGGCATAGACGCTGAACGTGCCGACCACGGCGCGCTCCGGCAGGCGGAAGACCCGGATGTAATATTCCTGCTCCCCTTCGAAGACATGCTCGAAGCGGAGACATCCGCCTTCCGGCTTCACCTGCACGCCGGGATACGCATCTTCCCCGGCCGGCTCGGCGGATTCGTCCATCGGCAAGAACCGGACCAGATAATCGGCGTCCTCCGCGAACGCCGCGTGCTTGCCGAGCGGGCGGATCCGGATTCTGCTGTTTTTCCCGCTCTCCAGCACGATCGGCAGGATCTCGTAATCCCTTTGTTCCGTTCCCATTGCCGTGCCCCCTTGTCTTTTCGTTCGCCCGCGGCGCAGCCGCCGGCGCGCTTCCGAAATTGAGAGATTTTATTTCCAAACTGTGAAGGTTCCTTTCACAAAAACTCTAAAGAGAAATTGTGAATCCAAAATGAACGCAGCGTAATGTTGTTGTATATTCTTTGTTTTAGTTTGTTTTAATTTGTTTTTCAGCTTCTTCCGCAGAATTCTTCTCCGCATGGCAGTCGCCGGACCTTTCGCCCGCGGAACAGAGCGGCAGCCGCCCGGCACCTTTTTGGGAAGGCGCCGGGCGGCTGCCGCATGCCGGGATCGAAGCGACCGACCGCTTCTCTTTTCTCCGGGAAAACGGGCTACTGAAATTTCCACATATAATACGGGACGTTCGATTTGGGCTTGGAAGCCTGCGCGCCTGCCGTGCCCGTGTTCGCCGCGGTTTGGCCCGAGACGTTCGCGTTCGGCTGGGTTCCGGCCGTCCCCGTGTTCGCGGACGGGCGGTTCCACGCGTTCGACTGC
>ENA-UOOI01001741-UOOI01001741.1-fermentation-metagenome-genome-assembly--contig:-NODE-1741-length-21239-cov-57.343892_pt1 | contig 21239 bp, 20 predicted proteins | sample MGYA00245779_ERZ724027 | MGnify/ENA primary metagenome ERZ724027 (study PRJEB28704, sample SAMN03018318) | fermentation metagenome | biome: anthropogenic terrestrial biome; feature: soil...
TGCCGATGCTGGCCTTCGCCGTGTGCATGATGGGCGTGGTGCTCCACATGGTGGAACGGGTCTTGATGAGAAAAATCGGGGACTGAGCGGAAATCCGCCCGGGCACGGCGCGGGCTTTCGCCCGCATGAAAAATTCCTCCGCATAGCAAAAAGCCCGGCGTTCCGATGATTGACGGATCGCCGGGCTTTCAATCATATTCGGAGATTTTTTTGAATTTCAGAATTTCAGGCAGACAGGCGCGTCCCGTTATTGACAAAATCAGAATGCGGGTTTATACTATGTATTGCTATTTAGTATTGCTATGTATATCCATCTTTTGACTTCTGAAAAGGAGAACGGACGATTGTGGACAGCAAATATCTTCAGCAATTCAAAAAAGGAACCTTCGAAATGATCCTCTTATGCCTGATTGCAGAAAAAGAAACATACGGATATGAAATTATTACGGAATTGAACCGGACGGGCGGGGAAATATTCGGATACGCCAAAGAGGGCACGATTTACCCGATGCTGTACCGGCTGCAGGCCGCCGGCCTCATTCAATGCCGGCTTGTCCCGTCGCAGGCAAACGGAGGATCCAAAAAATACTATTCCCTGACTGGAAAAGGAAAGGAGACCTTGCGGGAGCTGATTTCGTTCTGGCACAGCTACACCGTATGCGTCGACCGCTTCCTCAATACCGTGAAAAATCTGGAGGCTTGAATATGAGAGAACAATACGTCAGACAGGTTCAGAAGGAACTGTCCGTTCCCCGCAAATTGAAAAAGGAAATCCTGCGGGACCTGAACGAAGCGTTCGATTCCGCGGCGGAGCATGGGGAAACCGAGGAACAGGTGATCCGCAGGCTCGGAACGCCGAAAGACTTTGCGGAAAATATCGAAGAAAATTCCGGCTTCCGCCGTCAGCATCGAAAGGGATTTGCGGGCATCTGCTGCTTCTGCGGCATCGCGCTTGTCTGCTTTTTCGCCGCATGGATCACCCGGGCCCCGGCGCTCCCCGAAAACGTGATCGGCCAGGCCGACGCCGCGACAACCATCCTGGTAAAAAGCGCCCTCCCGTTCGATCTCTCAGCCATTTTTCTGGCGACCGGCCTTATCGCCGCAGCCGCCGCGGTTGTCCGGATCATCGGCTTTGCCCGCAGAAAAAAGTGACGGAGCCGGAGGAAAACAGGATGAAAAAAGCAGGCGGAATCTTCCTGATCGCCGTGCTGGTCTTCCTTACGGCGGCCTGTGCAGGCGATCCCGGCGGAAACCGGCCGGTAAGCCCGCTGCCCGAAAACCTCATCATGCTGGACGCCGGAGAATGGCCGGAGAACGAATACACCGCCGGTATGCCGCATCCGGAATCGGGAATGGTGGAGCGCGGCTGGATCGACCCGGAGAAAAAATACTGCTGCATCGAGTTTTCCGATATGACCCGATCAAAATCGGAACAATATGTCGAAGCCCTGAAAAAGGCTGGCTTCCGGGAGGCGGACAAAGTTTCGGAGGAGATCGGCAGCGGCAGCCTTTCCGTCGGTATTTTATTAACACGCGGGGATACGGGCGTCAGCCTCTCCTACCTCAACGATCTGTGCGTCATGTACATCAAAAAGAAATAGCGGTCTGCGGAAAGAGCAGAACACAGAAAGCGGGCAGCCGGCCGGCTGCGCCGCTTTCTGTGTTCTTTGCAAAAAAATTCCCGCCGCCTGCCGAAACCCGCGAAAGGGGATTTCCCCATCGCGCAGATCAGGGGATGCGGATGTACTCGCTGCTGGCATAGCCGATCGTCCCCTGGAAATTGACGACGTACCAGCCCTGCCATTCGCCCAGAACGGTGATCGGGGAATTGTTCGGCGCCCGCGCGATGACCGCCGCCTTGAGATCCGGCTTGCTGCGGATGTTGAGGTTTCCACCCTGTGTGGCGACGATGCCGCTTCGTGCCGGCTGGGGATTGTCGATAAACGGGATCCCGAAGATTTCGGTCAGCGATTCCACCAGATTCGCCGCGATTTCCGGCATATTGTTCACCAGCCACTCGGCGTCCTCGGGATTGTCGTGATAGCCCGTTTCGATCAGCACGGCCGGCGCGTTCGTTTTTGTGATCTCGGCCAGGGTCGTGGTGGGCCTGGTGTTCACCCGGCCCGGAACCGGGAAGATTTCCCGGTAATTGTTCGCGATGATCTCCGCCGCGCGCGTGCCCCTAGTGCTGTACGGGTAATAGTAGACGTCCGCACCGCGGAGCTGACCGGCCAACTCCGCCGGCGCCGCATTGGAATGCAGGGCGAGATGCAGGTCGTAATACCCCGAATTCGATTCGTTGATCGCCTGTCCCAGCGACATCCCGACTGTGTTGCGCGTAAAACGGATCCCGTTGGCGCGCAGATACGGCTCCATGTGATCGGCCAGAATATTCATATGGTACTGCTCGCTCCCGCCGTTGACATACTCGTTATAGGGCTGCAGCGACGGGCTCAGATAAATATTGGGCATAGCTGCTTCCTCCTTTTTCTTCATGATATGCAGAAAAAGGGGTTCTGGCGATATCAGTCACCGGTTCCGAGACAGCGCGAAAAGAATTTTTCGCTGGAAACTCCGGTGGTCCTCAGGAACCGCCCCATGCCGAACAGGCAGTCCGGGTCGTCGGTGATCCGGTTCCGCCTGTTTTCGCAGTTCATCGTCGCCTGAAAGCCCATGCTTTTTACGACCGGAACGGATTCGCGGCTTACGATCCCGTAGGGGTAGACAAAAGCGGTCGGCGTGTAGCCCGTCTGCTCCGTCATTTCCCGCTGCATCCGCGAAAGGTCGCCTTCCAGCAGGGCGCGGTAAGTCCCGACGCTCTCGCTTTTGCGTTTCTGCGCGCCCAGCCTGCCGCTCTGCGCCGTTCCGTGCAGGTTATAGCTGTGGTTCTGAAACTCCACATAGCCGGAATCCATCATCTCGCGGATCTGGTCCCAGGTGATGTGGGAGTACAGCGCGTGATCCTCCTCGGTGAGGCTGTCGCGGTCGGTATAGATGCCGATGGGGGAAATCACGATTTTCATCCCGTATTTTTTTGCGAGCGGATACGCGTACAGATAATTGTTGTAATACCCGTCGTCGAACGTCAGCATCACCGGCTTTTCCGGCAGGGGCCTGCCGGAATCCACATAGTCGATCAGGTCCTGAACGACCACGGCGGTATAGCCGTGCTCCTTCAGGTAGCGCAGGTCGCTTTCGAACAGCTCCGGGGAAACGACGTACACGCCCTGGCGGTTTTTTTCCTCCAGCATCCCGTGATACATGACGATCGGCAGCGAAACCCCTTTTGCCGCGGCAGCCGACCGGGCGGCTGCGGAGACCCCGGTGACTCCCAAAAGGAACAGAAGAAAAATGGCCGCCGCAGCGACCAGCTTCCGCTTCCTGTAAAAAGACAGCGAACAAAACATCCCGTTCTTCCTCCCTTTCCCGGCAATCGGATAAAATCCCCTTTCCATCCTAGTCGGGGAGGCGGAAAAATATGACGGCACAGCCATTTTTCCATCAAATTTCCCTGCTTCTATGCCAGCGCAAGGTGATAGACGAGGAAGAAATGCGAAATGCTTCCCCCGAGGACAAACAGATGCCACAGGGAGTGCATGTAGCGGACGGAGCGGCCTTTCCCGTAGATGACCGCGCCCACCGTGTAAAGCACCCCGCCCAAAAGCAGCAGGAACACGTCCTGCGGCTTCATGGCCTTTATCAGCGGACCGAACGCGAAAACGACCGACCAGCCCATCGCGAGGTAGCACGCCATCGAAACCTTCCGGAACCGCTTCATATCGACGGCGTTGAGCACGATTCCCACGATCGCCGCCGTCCACACCACCGCGAACAGGATCAGCCCCGTGCGTCCGGTCAGGCACAGCAGCGTGATCGGCGTGTAGGTGCCGGCGATCAAAAGGTAAATGGTGCAGTGGTCCAGGATGCGGAACACTTTTTTCGCCCCGCACACGCCCAGCGCATGGTACAGCGTGGAAACCGTGTAAAGCGCGAACAGGGAGATGCCGTAAACCAGCACGCTGAACCGGCTGACAAAGTCATCGGGCGCGCTTTTCAGTAGAAAAAAAATGGCAAAGATCGAGAGAATCGCGCCCGCGCCGTGGGAAATCGCGTTGGCCGCCTCTTCCCCCGCCGTGTAGTTCGGAAGGTCGAGCTCCCCGCGCCTTGTTTCGCGCCGGAGCTTTCTCTGCTCCCTGTTTTTTTCCTTTTCCGTCTGCGTGCTGACTGTATTTAAAAAGTTTTCCATACTATTATCATTCCTTTCATATTATCATATGTAGTTTTTAAAACTATATTATAAAAAGATGATAGTATGTTTTTCCTGATTTGTCAAGGACTTATACCAATTTCATTAGATCGCCTGACCGGCTCTCACTTCTTTCCGCCCACGGCGCGGAACAGGTACGAGATTTCTCTATGATTCAGCCGGTTTTCCGACGCCCTTCAGATCGAACGGGGGAATAAACGCTTTTTTCGCGGAGGAGCGTTCCTGCACGAACCCATCCAGCCCAAGACGGAACAGCACATCCTGAACCTTGTCCCATTCGCGGGCGGTAATCCGGCGGTCGATTTCCGGGAATTCCCTGGCGCGGCCGCACGGGACATACTGCGCCATCAGGCTGACGGGGACGCCGGCGGGCAGGTTTTCGGCGAGCCAGTTCAGAACCGCGATGGAATTGCGCGTGTTCGAGGGGAGAACCAAGTGGCGCACCATCGTCCCCCCCAGCATCATCCCGTTTTCATCGAACCGGGCCGGCCCGGTCTGCCGCGCCATCTCCAGGATCGCCGCCTTCGCGTACCGGGGATAATCGCGCGCCCCGGAATACCGCAGGGCGGTTTCCCCGTCCGCATATTTGAAGTCGGGCAGGTAGATATCCACAAGGCCCTCCAGCATCCGGAGGGTCTCCACCGTCTCGTAGCCGCCGCTGTTGTACACGACCGGCACCCCGAGCGGGCGCAGGCGGAGCGCCTGCACGACGGCGGGCACGAAATGCGTCGCCGTCACCAGGTTGATGTTGTGCGCGCCCTGCGCGATCAGGCGCTGGAAAAGCTCCGCCAGGGCGGAAACGGTGATCCTCTGCCCGACCGCCCTGCGGCGGCTGATCTCGTCGTTCTGGCAGAAGGCGCACCGGAGCGGGCAGCCCGTGAAAAACACCGTGCCCGAGCCGTTTTTCCCGCTGATGCACGGTTCTTCCCAGAAATGGAGCGCCGCGCGCGCCACGACCGGGTCGGCCCCCATGCCGCAGAAGCCGCCGCCCGTTTCCGCCTCGCGGCGGACGCCGCAATTGCGCGGGCAGAGCCTGCATTCCCCGATCACCATGATTTTTATCCCTTCTTCAGCTCCATCATCGCCACCATGCCGCCGCGCGCCCGGCCCATCGCCCGGTGGGAAAAGAACAGCTCCGGGCGGCATTTGGTGCAGACCTCCCCGACGGAGAGATTCCTGACGCCGGCGGCCGCCAGGATACGGCGGTTGCACTCCCAGAGGTTCAGCATATATTTCCCGTTGTGCAGGTCGGTCATCACCTCCGCGGGGCGGATGTCCGACAGCGCCAGCACCCGGTCCCTCACGGGGGCGTCCACCTCGTAGCAGCACGGGCCGATCGAAGGGCCGACCGCCGCGATGAGGGATGCCGGATCGCTGCCGAACTCGCTCTGCATTTTGCGCACCATCTTTTCCCCGATGCGCGCGACGGTCCCGCGCCACCCGGCGTGCGCCAGCGCGATCGCCCGGCGTCTCGGGTCGAAGAAGTAAAGCGGGACGCAGTCGGCGTAGCTTGTGACAAGGGCGACGCCGGGAACGTCGGTGCAAAGGCCGTCGACGCTTTCCATGTCGCGGGGCCTTGTGAAGCCGACGTACTTTTCCGCTTCGCCCACGCGGCGGAGGAACGTGTGGTGGTCCTGTGCCGAAGCGACCAGCCCGTCGAAATCGAAGCCGGCGGCCCGGCAGAAGCGCCGGTAATTCTCCAGCACGTTTTCGTCGCTGTCGCCGCGTCGGAAATTCAGGTTCATCGAAGCGTATACACCCGGGCTGACGCCGCCGATCCGCGTGGAGAAGGAATGGACGAGGCCCGGGAAGCGCTCCAGCTCCGGAAACGTCAGGTATTCCACCCCGTCCTTTTTCCAAAGGTTCATCCGACCGATTTTCATGAACAGCCTCCGTTCCGATTTGTTTTGCCGTGCGGGCGTTTGTTCCGCCCCTCTTCTTTATGCCGGAAAGGCCGCATCCATTCCCCGTGTATGGGGAAAATGCGCGTCCGCCTTCAAAAAAGGAGGAAAGCTCAGCCTTCCTCTTTATCGGCCGGGTTCCCCGCCCGCTCCGTTTCGGTATGCTCCGGTTCTGCCGGCGGAACCGGCAGAACCGTCTTTTTGACCACAAGGCCGTCGTACTTCAGCTTGAACTGCACCCGCCCGACAAAGCGGTGCCCGCAGGACCTGCACTGAAATTCGGCGCGGTAGCTCTTGTTTTTCAGCACCCATTCCCCTTTGCGGCTCGCCCGGCGGCCGCAGAGCCCGCAGCGGAACACAAGGTCGGACCGGCGGATCAGCGGGTTGGACAGGTCGCAGATGATCACCGTCTTAAAGGTGAGCTTCGGGTAGAAGTCCGCGCGGTCGGCATCCTGAACGAACGGCTCGAGCGATTCCCTGTCGTACAGCTTCCGGAAGCACTCCAGGGAAAGCATGCTGTCGTTCAGCGCCCGGTGATGGTCCGAATCGTCCTCCTCGATGCCGAGGAGCTGCGCGGAAGTGGAAAGCCCCATCTGCCGGGAGTCGGTATAATTCATCCGGTGTTCGCAGTAGCTTTGCAGATCGACGTATTTTTTCAGGAATGGAATCCGCTCGTTTCCGCAGAAATACCGGCAGTTTTCCACCAGCGCCAGCAGGTCTGAGGTCCCCCACGTCATCAGCACTGCGTCGCCCATCCATTTCTTGAAGCGGCTGACGGCCTGCATGAACTGGATTCCATCCTCCAGATCCTCGTTGCTGATCCTGGTGAGGGTACGGATCTTCCCGCTGAGCTTTTTCCCCACCTGGGGGCGGATAAAGGCGTTGAAGGTGTCGAGCACTTTGAGGTTCTCATCCACCTTCACCGCTCCGAACTCTATGATCTCGTTGATAAACCCTTTCAGGCGCCGGCTGTAGGTGCCGTTCCATTCCAGATCCAATATTACAAAATTCATCGAATGTCTCCAAACCCGGATTTGAGAGATTTTATTTTTTGTGGCTCGCCTGTTTCATGCGCAGCTCCTTGCTGAGGATCCTCTTGCGCATCCGGATCGACTTCGGCGTGACCTCCACCAGCTCGTCGTCGTTGATGAATTCCAGCGACTGCTCCAGGCTGAGCACCGTGGGGGGAGTCAGCTTCAGCGCTTCATCCGAGCCGCTCGCCCGGGTGTTGGTGGCGTGCTTCTTCTTACAGATATTCACCGTGATGTCGTCGGATTTCGGGCTCTCGCCGACGATCATGCCCTCGTACACCTCGACGCCGGGGCCGATGAACAGCCGGCCGCGCTCCTGCGCGGCGAACAGGCCGTACCCCGTCGCCACGCCCGTCTCATGCGCGACCAGCGAGCCCTGGGGCCGCTGAACGATCTCGCCGCGGTACGGCTCGTAGGAATCGAAAACGTGGTTCATGATGCCGTTTCCGTTGGTATCGGTCAAAAATTCCGCGCGGTAGCCCATCAGGCCGCGGGCCGGGATCTTGAATTCCATGTGGGTCACGCCGCTTTCCCTGGTGCCCATATTGACAAGCTCCGCCTTGCGCGAGCCGAGCTTTTCCATGACGGCGCCGACGTAGCTGTCGGGCACCTCGATCATCAGAAGCTCGATCGGCTCGCACTTTTTCCCCTTGATCTGCTTATAGATGACAGTGGGGCGGGAGACCTGGAATTCGTAGTTCTGGCGGCGCATCGTTTCGATCAGGATCGAAAGGTGCAGCTCGCCGCGCCCGGAAACCTTGAAGGTGTCGGCGGAATCCGTTTCCTCGACGCGCAGCGCGACATTGGTCTGCACCTCTTTGAACAGGCGGTCGCGCAGGTTGCGCGAGGTGACGTATTTGCCCTCGCGCCCGGCGAAGGGGCTGTTGTTGACCATGAACATCATGGAAACCGTCGGCTCGTCAATGTGGACGAACGGGAGCGGCTCCACGCAGTCCGGCGAGCAGGCGGTTTCGCCGATGTTCAGCTCCGCGATCCCCGAAACGGCGACGATATCGCCGAGCTTCGCTTCCTGCACCTCCACGCGCTTCAGGCCCTCGAACTGGTACAGCTTGGCGATCTTGGCATTTTTGGTCTCGCCGTCCTTGCAGCAGAGAACCACGTTCTCGCCGTCGTGGATTTCCCCGCGCTCCACGCGGCCGATGCCGATGCGCCCGACATAGTCGTCGTAATCCACGTTGGAAAACAGCACCTGGGTCGGGCCGTTCCTGTCGCCCTTCGGCGCGGGGATGTCTTCCAGGATCGCATCGAACAGCGGCTGCATGTCCTTACCCGGCACCGCGGGGTCCGTTGTCGCATAGCCGTCGCGGCCGGAAGCGTACACGACCGGGAAATCGAGCTGGTCCTCGTTTGCGCCCAGCTCGATGAACAGGTCGATCACCTCATCCACCACCTCCGCGGGGCGGGCGCCCGGGCGGTCGATTTTATTGATGACCACCAGGGGCTTTTTGCCGAGGCCGAGCGCCTTTTTCAAAACGAAGCGGGTCTGCGGCATGCAGCCCTCGAACGCATCCACCAGAAGCAGCACACCGTCCACCATCATCAGGATACGCTCCACCTCCCCGCCGAAATCGGCATGGCCGGGGGTGTCGATGATGTTGATTTTTGTGCCCTTGTACCTGACGGCGGTATTTTTAGAAAGAATTGTGATCCCGCGCTCGCGCTCCAGATCGTTGGAATCCATCACGCGTTCTTCCACTTCCTCATTGGCCCGGAAAACGCCGCTCTGCCGCAGAAGCTGGTCGACAAGGGTCGTTTTTCCGTGGTCTACGTGCGCGATGATCGCAATGTTTCTTACATCATTTCTTGAGTCCATCCAATTACTTACCTCTTTTAAAAATTTCACATGAAAAATTTCATACCAAACTATTATACCACATTTTGCGGGGAACGAACACCGTGCATTTGCAGCAAACTGACGTTGAAATCCCTGAAAATTTCAGCAAAAAAGCGCCGGTGAACAACCGACGCTTTTCCCTTTGGAGCGGACGACGAGGCTCGAACTCGCTACCTCCACCTTGGCAAGGTGGCGCTCTACCGGATGAGCTACATCCGCACCGAAACCGCGAGTGTTATTATACGACACAATTCTTGCGGTTGTCAAGCGGTTTTTATAAATTTTCCGATTTTCCGTGCGAGCGCTTCTCTTTCCTTCTTCTATTCCCTATTAAAGCATTTCATGCTATAATTAAAAAATAAATCTTGAATCAATCTTCCGGCCGCCTTTTCCGCCGCGGCGGAAAAGGCGGCCGGGCACGCAATCCTGATCTGTGTGAGGAGTTAAAAATGGGTTTTTCAATTAATCTCGGCGCCTGGAACTCGGTTTTCGCCGTACCGTGCGCCCTTGTGGATTCACATATCAAAATGGCCGGGTCCGTCCAGCTGAAGGTGCTGCTGTGGGCGCTGCGCCACGCCGGCGAGGAGTTCACCCCGCAGGACATCTCCGCGGCGCTCGGGACGAACGCCGCCGACGTCAGGGACGCCATGCAGTACTGGGTCGAGGCCGGCCTGGTGGCGGAAAGCGGGCAGGAGCTTTCGCCCTCCGGGCAGAAGCGGGAGGCTTCCCCCGCCCCGGCCCCGGCGCCCGCCCCGGATAAGGCGGAGCCCCTGCCGGAGCCGCCGCGCCGCCTGCCGAAGCCGGACGGCCTTTTTGTCGCGGAACGGGTGGAACAGTCCGAGGAGATCCGCTTTCTGATGCAGGAAGCCCAGCAGCTTCTGGGCCGCCCCCTCTCCCCGGGCCTCTCCTCCGCCCTGCTGTTCATCCACGACGATTACGGCATGCCCGCGGATGTCATCCTGATGATGCTGCAGTACGTCAAGAGCCGCGGGAAGGACAACACCAGCTACATAGAGGCCGTCGCCCGGGACTGGGCGGGGGACGGCGTAACGACGCACGAGCTGGCGGAAGAGAAGCTGCGCCTGCTCGACGAGATCGGGAAGGCGTGGGGCGTCGTGGAAAAGGAAACCGGGATCAGCCCGCGCTCGCCGAGCGCGCGGGAAGAGCAGTACGCCGACCGCTGGATCCTGAACTGGAAATTCTCCCCGCAGATGGTGCGGGAGGCCTACGAGCGATGCGTCGACGCGACGGGGAAGCTGAGCCTGAGCTATATGAACCGGATTCTGGAGCGCTGGCACAAGGAGGGCGTTTCCACCACGCGGCAGGCCGCCGAGGAGCAAAGCGAAAAAACCGCGCGCAAAAACCGGAGGGACAAACCGCAGGAGACCACTTACGACATCGACGAATACGAGCGCATGAGCGTGCAGGCGCCGGACACGTTCGGAAAGGGATGAGCAGACCATGGCTTATGGCAGGGATATTTTCAGAATTGCCTCCGGCATCCTGAACGACCGCCGCACGAGGGAAAACGAGGCGGCGGAGGAACGCAGGCGCGCCTTTTACGCCGCTTACCCGCGCGCGCAGGAGATCGAGCGGAGCCTTTCCTCCACGGCGGTCGCCGCGGCAAAGGCCGTTTTGAGCGGGGGCGACGCAAAGCGGGAGCTGACCCGTCTGAAAGAAAAGAATCTTTCGCTTCAGCGGGAGCTTTCCGCGCTTCTGAACGGCGCGGGGCTTCCCCCCGGCTATCTTCAGCCGCACTACCAGTGCCCCCGGTGCGGCGACACCGGCTATGTGGATGGGAAAATGTGCTCCTGCCTGCGAGACCTTCTGCGCAAGACGGCCTACAAAAAGCTGAACGAGATGACGCCGCTCTCGCTTTCCTCGTTTTCGACGTTCTCGCTGGATTACTACCCCGAGGAACCGCAGAAGGAAGGAGAGATCCCGCCCAGGAAGCAGATGGAAAACGTGCTGCGATACTGCCGCTCCTACGCGCGGGAATTTTCCCCCGGCGCGCCCAGCCTGATCCTTCAGGGCGGCACGGGCCTGGGCAAGACCCACCTGTCGCTGGCCATCGCGAACGAGGCCGTGAAAAAGGATTTCGGCGTCATCTACGTTTCCGCGCAGAACATGGCCACCAGCCTGGAGCGGGAGCGCTTCGGCCGGGATGAGGGGCCGGGGGACACCAACGCCCTGCTGCTGGACAGTGACCTGCTGATCCTGGACGACCTCGGAACGGAATTCGCGACGTCCTTTGTGGATGCCGCCGTCTACAACATCGTCAACACGCGCCTGATGACCGGGCGGCCGACCATCATCAGCACGAACCTTTCGCTGTACGAGCTGCAGAAACGTTACTCCGAGCGCTTTGTCTCCCGGATCATCGGCAGCTATGTCCGCCTGACCTTTTTCGGCAGGGACATCCGCCAGCAGAAGCGCATGAAGCATCAGCGCCCCGGATAAGGGCGGCATAGAGAAGGCCCGGAAAAAACGCTTCTGGCGTTTTTTCCGGGCCTTCTCTTTTTCAAAATGGAACAATTACCGCCCGTTTTGGCACAGGGCGACGGCCTTCCGGTAAACTTCCTCCATCTGCTCCACGTTCTTCTGAAAATCGTAGAGCCGCAGCACGCGCTCGCGCCCGGCCCGGCCCATTTTCTCACGCAGGGCCGGATCCCTTGCCAGCAGCTTCAGCTTCTCCGCGGCCGCGGAAGCGTCTTTGCGCGGCACCACATAGCCGGTGACGCCGTCCTCCACCGTTTCGGTAAAGCCATCCACGTCGCTCGCAATCACCGGCACCCCGCACGCCATCGCCTCCACGGCGGAAACGCCGAAGCTCTCCGAATCGAGAATGCTCGGCAGGCAGAACACATCGATGCCGTTGATGATCTCCGGCACCTGGGTGTTCGGCACCGCGCCGCACAGCGATGCGCAGCCGGAAAGGCCCAGCGAATCGATCAGGCCCTGAAGCTCGTCCCGTTTGCTTCCCTTTCCGTAAATGACGAGCGAACGGGGGCCGAGATCCGGCATTTCCCGGGAAAACTGCGCGAACGCGCGGATGAGATATTCCATGCCGTACTTGTCCTCGAGCGCTTTGACCGTTCCGACGCAGAACTCGCCGTGCTCCTGCGGGTGAGGGGCAAACAGGGAGCAGTCCACGCCGAACGGTGTGACGGCGATCTCTTTTGCGTAATGGAAAACGCGCCTGACCTGCTCCGCCATCACCTGACTGGTGGAAGCGAGCACGTCGGCCGCCTGAATATTCTGGGCGACCAGCATCTTGTGGAACGGGCTTTTTCCCGGAAAATCGTACACGTCGCTGCCCCAGACGGAAAGCACCAGCGGATGGGCCCGCGAAAGGCGCGCCAGAGTGCCGTATCCGCTGGCGTAATGCGCGTTGACGACATCCGGGGCAAACGACTTGAGGTCCCGGCGAAGCTCGCCGGCGTTCAAAAAATAACCGGAAAACCCGCCCCTGCCCAGATAGACGATCTCCACGTTGGGGTCGATGTTTCCAAGCCTGTTCTCGTGGCTCGGCAGGGAATACAGCCGCACGGTATGGCCCTTCCGGCAGAGCGCGTTGACCCATTTCACCGTGTGGCTCGACTGCGCGGCCGAAATAAACGCGATTTTCATTCGGTTCCCCCCTTTTTCCGTCCGCCCAGATCCGACACGACCTTTTGGGCGCGGTCCGTCCAGAGGTTTCCCCGGACCGCGCGCGCCGCGTTTTCCGCGCACTCTTTGTAAAGCGCCGGGTCGGTGAGCAGCGTTCTGACCTTTTCCTCGAAATCGCCGGCGTCGTTGCGGCAGACGAGCCCGGCGCCGATCCCGCGGACGAATTTTTCCGTTTCCGTGCAGTTGACCGCCACGACCGGCAGGCCGTATTCGAGATACTCCATCAGCTTGACGGAAAAGGCGAAATCGTTGTAGGCGTTCTTTTCGATCGGGTAAAGCGCGAGGTCCGCCTCCTGATAAAGCGGTGCGAGTTCGCCGCGGCCGCTCGCGTGCACGACACGGAGCCACGGCTTTTTCCGGCAGCTTTCCCCGATATAGGCGGCCTCCGTCTTCCGGCACACCAGCGTCAGCGGAAATTCCGCGCCGTCCCCGTTCAGGCGGTCAAACGCGCCGAGCAGCGTGTCCGTCCCGTACCGCCTGGAAACGCCGCCCACATAGATGCTCCGGCGGCCCCGGGGCCCGTCCGTCTTGCTGCCGTAGCTGCCGGTGCAGGCGGGCGGCAGGACCGAGGTGTTCGGAAACGAAAAATATTTCCCCATGCTCTCGGTCGGGAAGTAAATCAAATCCACGTTCTTTTTCAGGAAGCGGACATCCCGCTCCGACATCCAGCGGATGACGTGCTGTTTCAGCGTTTTCCTGCCGCGGATGAAAATATCGTCGAACCGGTAGGCGGCATCGCGGTAGAAATAGCCCGTGGGGATCCCCATGCGGTGGATCTTCCGCAGCAGCTCCCGGTCGCAGCGGTGAAAAATCGGGCCGGACGGGCTTTCCGCATAGCAGAAGTCCGGCCGGTTGCCGTCGAGCCACAGGCTGATCTCCCCCACCGCGGCGCGGCGGTCCCGCGCGCGGTTCTGCTGGGTCTGGAGCAGCTTCACCTCGTGCCCGAGGGCGCGGAACGCCTCGTACATCATCTGAGGCCGCACCGACGAGCCCGATTTGAATTCCCCGAAATCGATATAGGTCAGATAAAGGATCCTCATGATCCGCCCGCCGCCTTTCGCTCAAGCTTTTCCAGCCGTTTCAGCGGCGGGATGCGCCGCGTCAGCCACTTCCAGACAGAAGGGGCGAAATGGCCAAACACGATCAGAAAGATCAGCAGGTATGTCTGAAAATTATAGATGAAATCGGTGAATCCGCCCTGGGTGGCCAGCGCGAGCTTGCTGGTCAGCATGGCGCCGATGGCGATATTGTACGGGTTCTTTTTGAGACGGGTAAACCCCCAGAACAGAAAGCCGAACAGGACCCCCATGTAAACGATGGAAAGGATCATGCCCACAAACCCGAAATTCGCGTACGCTTCCCCGAGGAAGAAGGTGTTCATGACGCCGCCGGTGCCGTCGTACACCTTTTCCGAGCCGTAGAAATCCATCACCAGCTTGGCGGAGCGCACATAGCCGCCCTGAATCCCGAACAGCTTGAGCGCCGTCGGGGAAAGGCTGCGCCCGCCCAGAAACGGGAAGACTGCCGGGAACAGGTCGAAATGCATGGTGAGCGTGCCCACCTGGGTGAACAGCGTCCTGCCAATCGGCCCGTTGTAAAAATTGCTGTCCCCCGACGAAAAATTATATCCCATGCGGACATAGAGGAACACGATGGTCCCGGCCATCAGGACGGCGAACAGGACCACAGCCCTCCGCGGAATCCCGCCGCGCACGTACATGACGATGAGCAGCAGCACGAACAGGTAGAAAAGCACCGGGGATTTTTCAAAGTTCACGGTCGCGGAAACGATGGAAGAGCCGATCAGCACCGCGGTGAGCGCCCACCACCAGAACCGCTTCATCACCATGGCATAGGCGAACGCCATATACGACAGAAGCGGGATGAACATCCCGATCACAATGTTCCTGATATAGCTGTTGAAGATCACGATGCGGGAAATGCGCTGGCGCTCGGTGCCGAAATCGAATCCGGCCGAAGGCCGCAGCAGGCGGAGGAGCGGGAAGTACCCGATTTTGACGATATACACCAGCAGGCAGAGGCAGCAGACGAAACCGATGCCGGAAATCAGGAAAAAGGCCGTGCGCTCGTGCCGGGAGGAAACGGGTTTTTCCAGATACGCCTCGTAGCTCTGCCGGATATTGATGCGGCATACGGCGTAAAACAGAACGACGGTCAGCGGGAGCAGAATCGCGGTGAGCAGGACGCTGTAATACATCAGGTCGAAGCTCTGGTCGAAAATCATATATTTCATCGTGTAGTGCTTATGGTCGCCCAGGTAGACAAGCGAGGCGCCGATGTAGGTCTGCAGCAGGAACAGGTACATGGTGTAGGAAATCAGGTTGATTTTCCCGATGTTGAGCGTACCCGCCGCTTTTTTGAACAGGATCAGCGACAAAATAAGGCCGGCCACAACGACCATTTCTTTTATCATCATCGTCTAGCCTTTCTCCGGAAATCCATATTTGCTGCCGAGAATATATTTTTTGGTCAGAAGGTCTCCGTTTCTGAAATGCCCTTTCATGAAATCGAGCTTGCTGCGGTCGAACGGAGCGTCGACATAAATGGCGTTGAATTCCGGCAGGGCTTTCAGCACCGAGACATCCTCGATTTTGGTGTACTGCATCTTCAGGCATTCGAGCGAGGTATTCTTCCGGAGCGGCTCGAGGGACGAAATATTGTTCAGGCTGATGGAAAGCTCGATCATCCACGGGTATCTGGCGGCAAAAGAGACATCGGTCAGACAGTTGGATGCGACGCTCAGCTTTTCCAGCGCGGGAAGGCCGCCCAGGTCGGTGATCTTCGTCAGGGCGTTGCCCTCGAGCGAATATTCGTAAAGGCCGTCCATCCCGGAAAGAGGGCTGGCCGTCGTCAGCTTGTTGGAGGTGAGGTTCAGGATATTGAGCTGTTTCATGCCGGAAAAGACGCTGTTGTCCCGGATGCGGTTCCGGGAAAGGTTCAGCGTTTTCAGATTGGCAAGCTTCGCGATATCCGGGGTGACGTCCGTGATGGAATTGTTCGACAGATCCAGCTCGATCAGGTTTTTCAGGGAATAGATCGGGGTCATGTCCGTAATATAATTTCCCGAAACCGTCAGCTCCTGAAGCGTCTGGATCTTCGCGAGCGGCCTGACATCCGAAATCGTGTTGTTCGACAAATCCAGCACCCGCAGGCGCTCCATGCCGGAAAGCGCGCTGACATCCGTGATTTTGGCGGATGAGATGGTGAGCTGGGAAAGGCCGGTAAAATATTTCAGGTCTTCGATGTCCTCCACCGGAACGTTCTGCAGCGTCATGACGCTGATGGTTTCAACATCGGTGTTGAAAATATCGCCGGAGGGCCTTTCCAGCAGCTTGCGCACCTCGCGCTCCAGATTCTTGTCGTGAAATTCGATTTTGAAGGCGTCGCCGTCCTGGACGGCCCCTTCCATCAGTACGTTCCTGACATCGTGAAAAATTCCGACTCCCAAAAAGAAAAGGGCGACGATCAGAAGAAGCAGCGTGTACGAAAACGCCCTGTTCGATTTCAGGTATTCCACAGCCTTTCCGAACCGCTCCGGCAGCCTGTGTTTTTTCTGATTTGTTTCGATTGACATGGCTTTATCCTTTCCATTTTCAATTCGCATTTCTGACAATGCTTTGGCAAAAACGATAAAAGACCAGATAGGCGCACGCCATTGGCAGGGACGCCGCCAGCAGGTATTGCTCGAAGGTCATGGGGATCACGAAAGTGAGCAGGGACGGGGTCAGCACCGTCGCAAGCAGGCAGAACTGCCAGATCATGGCCGCCTTCTGGCGGCCGAGCGCGACGGCGCTGCTCGTCAGCGGCGTCACGACGAAGCGCACCATGAAAAGCGGGATCAGATATTTCAGGTACTGCGGGACCGGCTTCCACGCTTTGCCGAGGAACCACGGGATGATCGGGTCGCCCCAGATCAGGAGGATGCCGAACGGGATCACCGACAGGATCGCCAGCCACTTGGCGACGGTGGAAAAGGTATGGCTCAGCTTTTCGCCGTTATGCTTGTCCACGGATGCGCCCTTCAGGAACACCTGGGAGACGGCGTTGGAAACCAGAACGAGCGGCTGGCCCAGCAGCGTGTTGATCTGGCTGTAATAGCCGTTCATCACCGTGCCGAACTGCATGGGGATGAAAAGCCCCATCATGCTGAGCGAAAAGCTGTTCGCCAGGGCGCTCGGCAGCATGTATTTCGGGTAGGCCGAATTTTTCCGCGCAACCTTCTTTAAAAACGGAAGCCGGAACATATACCGGTGGATTCTCCCCTTCAGGGTCATCGCCATCCGGAAGTTCCCGAAAAAATAAGAGAAGAACTGGCCGACGATCATCCCCCAGTAGCCCGCGCCGAGGTAGAACAGGATGATCTGCGCCGCGATCATCACCGAAACCCGGATGATGTTCGCGCCGGAAATCGCCCTGTATTTTTCATGGCGCACGTTGAAGTAGTTCAGCGCGGTCGTCACCCCGCAGATGAACGTGGTCAGCGGGACCATCCACAGCGTCTGCTCCGCGCCGTTCCGCAGCTTGAACAGAGCGCCGAGTTGCGGGACGAACGGCCACATGACGAGGGCGAGGAAAGCCGAAAAAAGCGTCGCCAGCCCCACGCTGAGCACGAACGAGCCGCCCGCCTCGTCGTCGTCGTCCGCCACGACGACCGCGTAGTCGTAGCGGAAGCAGGCGATCTGCTGGGTGATGTTTGTAACGGCCACATAAATCCCGTAAATTCCGCGCGGCTCCGGCCCGTACATGCGGCTGATGATCGGCATGAAAATGAACGGAAGCAGGACCTGTGCGATTGCCGTGCCGCCCGAAAGGACCGCCACGTTTTTCAAAAAGCGGTTATTCTCGAGCGCTTTGAGCTTGGATTTCAGGAAAGACAATGGACTTGCCCCCAGTTTATTCGATATTTTCTCCCAGCGCGCCGAGACTCTGGGCCTTCAGGTAGGCGTTGATAAACCCGTCGAGGTCGCCGTCCATCACCGCGCTGATATTTCCCGATTCGTACCCGGTGCGGTGGTCCTTGACGAGGGTATACGGCATGAACACATAGGAGCGGATCTGGGAGCCCCAGGCGATTTCCTTCTGCTCGCCCTTGATGTCCTCTATTTTGTCCAGGTGCTCGCGCTCCTTGATTTCGACCAGCTTCGAGGTCAGCATCCTCATCGCGACCTCGCGGTTCTGGTACTGGCTGCGCTCCACCTGGCACGAGACGACGATGCCGGTGGGGATATGGATCAGGCGCACGGCGGAAGAGGTCTTGTTGACCTTCTGCCCGCCCGCGCCGCTCGCCCGGTACACTTCCATCTTGATGTCCTCCGGATTGATCTGCACGGACGTGTCGTCGTCGATTTCCGGCATGACCTCCAGCGACGCGAACGACGTGTGGCGGCGGCCCGAGGCGTCGAAGGGAGAGATCCTCACCAGGCGGTGGACGCCGGCCTCGCTTTTCAGAAAGCCGTAGGCGTTTTCCCCCCCGATCAGGATCGAGGCGCTTTTCAGGCCGGCCTCCTCCCCGTCGAGATAGTCCAGCGTCTGCACCTTATAGCCGTGGCGCTCGCCCCAGCGGCAGTACATGCGGTAGAGCATGGAGGCCCAGTCCTGCGCTTCCGTTCCGCCCGCCCCGGCGTGGAACGTCAGGATCGCGTTTTTGGCGTCGTATTCCCCGCTCAGCAGCGTGGAAAGGCGCTGGGTCTCCAGCTTGTCCCCGACTTTTTTCACCTCGGCTTCGGCTTCCGGAAGAAGGGAGAGGTCCTCTTCCTCGTCCGCAAGCTCGATCAGCGCCAGCGCGTCGTCGTATTCCTTGCGGAGCCCTTCGTACGCGGCGATCTTATTTTTCAGCATGCTGGACCGCTGAAGCACTTTCTGCGAATTTTCCGTATCGTTCCAGAAATCCGGCATGGCCGCCTTCTCATCCAGCTGAGAAATCTCCTCCCGCATCCCTTTCAGGCCAAGCGCGTCCGCCAGATCGTCAAGATCCGGCCGGAGCGCTTCCAGCGACTGCTTTAATTCCTCAAATTGCAGCATTCGGTACCATCCTTTATTTCATGTTCAGGTTATTTTTTACAATAATAAGATATTATAAATTATTTTCGCGCGAATGTAAAGCATAAGACCGTATGGGAGGAACGGAGGCCGCGTATGTGAACGGAATGAAAACTTCTCAAAGAAACGATTGAAGTTTCGGCTGAAATTAGGTACAATGTTAATGAGAATCACCTGTGAAGCTCCGCGGGGACCGGCCGGCTTTCCCCCGCGGGACAAAGCTTTACACGCGATGCAAAACAGGAGGCCTTTCATTATGAATTATATCGGAATCAAATGTCCGGTTTGCCACCGTCCTTTCGAGGCGGGAGATGATATTGTCGTCTGCCCTATCTGCGGGGCTCCCTATCACCGCCACTGCTATGAGCAGGCGGGCAAATGCCTGTTCGAGGAAAAGCACGCCGCCGGGGAAGCCTGGTCGCCGGATGCCGCAGAGGATTCGGCGGAAAAAAAGAGCGGGCAGATGAAGCAGTGCCCGTTCTGCGGGAAAATGAACGCGCCGAACGCGCTTTTCTGCGACCGGTGCGGCCATCCGCTGACGTTTTCCGGCCCCGCGCCCGGCCCGGCCCCAAGCTGGGGGCAGAACGGCGCGCCCCAGAACGGCTTTCCCCTGCCCGGCATGCAGAACCCCGCGATGCTGGACCCGCTCAGCGGGATCGGCGCGGACGAACCGCTGCACGACGGCGTGACCGCCGGCGACCTGTCAAAGCTGGTGCAGAACAATTCCGCTTATTATCTGCCGGTATTCATGCGCATTTCGCACGTGAACCAGAGCCGCTTCAACTTCGCGGCGTTTCTGTTTTCGGGCGGATGGATGCTGTACCGCAAGCTGTATAAAATCGGCGCCGTCCTCACGTGCCTGATGGCGGCCCTGTTCTTCGGGAACACGTTCGTTTCCCTGAACTACTCGACCCCCATCCTCCTGAACCTTTACGAAAAGGTGGGCGCCAGCACGGATGTTTATCCATCCTATTCCCAGCTCATCCAGATGTCAGAGCTTCTGTACCGGATGGACCCGCTCTCGGTGTTCCTGTTTTTCCTGCCGATCGTCTTTATGGCCCTGGAGTTTGCCATCATGCTGTTCTGCGGGATTCGGGGAACTCGGATCTATTACGAAAACTGCGTGAAAACCGTGCAGGAGATCCGCGCCGAAGCACAGACGCCCGCGCAGGGCGACCAGATGCTGCAGGAGCGCGGCGGCGTCAACGTTTCGCTCGCCGTCTGCCTTCTGATCTGCTATTCCCTGCTCGTGTATCTGCCCAATCTTTTCTTATGATAAACGGAGTAAAGATAACAGGATCAGTATTCCCAATGATTTCCAGATTACAATAACAGAAGGTGTTTTTTTGAAAATAACAAAAGCGGTCATTCCGGCGGCCGGCCTCGGCACGCGCGTCCTTCCCGCCACCAAGGCCCTGCCGAAGGAAATGCTGCCGATCGTGGACAAGCCGGCCATTCAATATATCGTGGAGGAAGCCGTCCATTCCGGCATCACCGACATTCTGATCATCACGAACCGCGGCAAGGACCTGATCGAGGACCACTTCGACCGCGCGCCCGAGCTTGAGGCAAAGCTCGCCGACGGTGGGGACGCGAAACGGAAAAGCCTGGACGAAGTGATCCGGATCTCCCGGCTCGCCAACCTTTATTTCATGCGCCAGAAAGAGACCCGCGGCCTCGGTCACGCCGTGGGCTGCGCGCGTTCGTTCGTGGGGAACGAGCCGTTCGCCGTCCTTTACGGCGACGACGTCATCATCGGGGATGACCCCGCGTGCGGCCAGCTGATCCGCGCGTACGAGGAATTCGGGACCGGCGTGCTCGGCGTGAAGAAGGTTTCGGAAGATGCGATTTCCAGATACAGTTCTTTAAAGGTGGAGCCCGTGCGCGGCAACCTGTTCAAATGCACCGACATGATCGAAAAGCCATCCCCGGACAAGGTCTTTTCCCTGTATTCCATTCTGGGCCGCTGCGTGCTGACGCCGGATATCTTCGACATCCTCGACAAAACGCCGCCCGGAGCCGGCGGCGAGATCCAGCTGACCGACGCGATGCGCGTCCTTGCCCGGACCCGCGGCATGATGGCGGTGGATTTTACCGGCACGCGGTACGACATGGGCAATAAGCTCGGGATCCTGCAGGCCAGCGTCGAAGTGGCGCTGCGCCACCCCGAGATCGGGCCCGGGTTCCGGGAATACCTGAAAGGCATCGCGAAAACGCTGTAAAAGCGTCCTGTGAGCGTCCCGTGTAAAATTTCTACTTGACGGAACCTTTTCCGGCTGATATAATCTTTCTGTTAAGCCCTGTTTGGAAAATAAAAAACGACGGATTTTCGAGATAAAATTGTGCCGAACAAGGAAAAAAAAGCAGGAATCCTTTCCGGATTCCGAGCATTTTTGACGCCGGGCGGCGCAATTTTAGCCGAAACAGACTAGTTCCTTGATTTTTCAAACGAGGCT
>ENA-UOOI01001743-UOOI01001743.1-fermentation-metagenome-genome-assembly--contig:-NODE-1743-length-21228-cov-10.610164_pt1 | contig 21228 bp, 19 predicted proteins | sample MGYA00245779_ERZ724027 | MGnify/ENA primary metagenome ERZ724027 (study PRJEB28704, sample SAMN03018318) | fermentation metagenome | biome: anthropogenic terrestrial biome; feature: soil...
GAGCAGGGAGGAATCAAAAAATGTCTATTACAAAAGAAACATTGCAGAAGCACTTAAAAGATCCCGCAATTTTTTGCTGCAGAAGAGAAAAGGGATTGGTTATAAGTGCAGCAGATCTGGAAGATCCGGAATTATTTGAAGACATGCAGGATGCGGGTCTCTTGAAATTGAGTCCGGATGGTCTGCGTATTGAACAGGTAATCGGGAGTAAGCTGACAAAAGATGTTGAGGCCCTTACGCCGATTACAAAAAACGTAGTTGATAAGGTCAACGAAGTGAAAGAAGAAGTAGATGAATCTGAAACACCACAGGAAATCAAAGAGGCTTCAAAAGTCCAGTCGGTAGGAGGTAACGGAATGATTCACATTGAAATTGGAAAAGCAGAAAAATTTGAAGGCCTAAAGCTGGATGTACCAGTGCTTGCCGGGGCAGCACCTTCAGTACCTGCTGGAGCAGCAGAGAAAAGTGGAGAGAAAAAGGTCATTCATAAACTTGTGAAAAAGCACATTAAAATTTCAGATGCAAAGATTGGTAATAAAACTTCCATTGAAAATGGCGTTATCACCATTGATAAAAACATTGTTAAGACTGCAGTAAAACAGGATGCGCTGTGTAAGAGCCTTAAGTTAGATGTTATTCATCCAAATGAAAGACATATCTATACAGATACAATTATGGATGTTTGCCCAATTGCTACAAAAGTTGAAGGCGAGCTTGGCGAAGGTATCACGAAAGTTGCTGATGGTGTTGTATTCATGCTTACCGGTGTAGATGAAGATGGCGTGCAGATTCATGAATTTGGTTCTTCCGAAGGATATCTGGATAAGAAGATGTATTTCGGACATCCGGGTTGTGCAGATGAAAATGATATTATTATACGCTGCCATGCAGTTGTTCAAAGACTGTCAGGTATGACAAGACCAGGCCCATTTGCTGCACATAAATGCCAGGACTACATTATTCAGGCAGTTCGTGACAAACTGAAAAAATATGAAGGCGAAGTTGTTGATGAAGAAATCTGTGAAGATGTGCGTAGAGAAGGAAATCCCCGTGTAGTATTGGTAAAGGAAATTATGGGACAGGGAGCTATGCATGACAATATTATATGCCCGAGAGAGCCCTGCGGAGTTCTTGGCGGACAGAAGAATGTAGACTGCTGCAATGTTCCAATTATATTGACACCAAATCAGGTAAGAGACGGATCAATACATGCATTGACTTGCATTGGACCTGCAACAAAAGAAATGACGCGCCATTACATCAGAGAGCCTCTTGTAGAAGGTCTGGCAAAAGATGATGAGCTGGATCTGGTAGGTGTTATCTTTGTTGGCTCACCACAGGTTAACGATGAAAAACTCTGGGTATCTGAAAGACTTGGTTCTATGCTTGAAGCACTGAATCTTGATGGTGTCATCGTTACAACGGAAGGTTTTGGAAATAATCATATTGACTTCATTCAGCACATTGGTCAGGCTGGAAAGAGAGGTATTCCAGTAGTTGGTGTATCCTTCTGTGCATATCAGGGTCAATTGGTAGTTGGTAATAAATATGCTACAGCAATGGTTGAAAACAACATGGACAAGGGCGGATTTGAAAATGACATTGCAGGCTGCTCGGGTATAACTCCAGAAGTAGCTGTACGTGCAATCCAGATGCTGAAGAATAAAATGGAAGGCGTGGAGATCAAACCTGCTGAAAGAAAATGGAACAACGATGTTATTAATGCAAACAACAAGATTTTAGGGCTCCCTGAGACAAAGCTTGTTGAAAGCGGGACATTGCATTAATGGATTGTGATTATATAATTAATCCCGTGAAAATGGGAGGACTCGTGAAAGATGTGTCTGAGGACCAGGTGAAAGTTCATCTTTATGGCCGTTTGGGAGTTATTACGGTTCCAAAATGTCTGATTATGAGCGATGAGACTCTGGATATCGGCCATGAGCTGGAATTTTATTTCAGTTATATTCAGGTTGTAGAACAGCCATATGATTATGACTGCTCGGATATGAAAACGGATCATGAGATAGTTCCATGCTTGCTGGGAGGAAAGATAACACAAGTAAATGATACTGCCATAGAGGTAGCAATAATGAATAATTTGGGAACCATAGGAGTGCCGCGGCGTTGGGTATTTACACCAGTTACAATGGAAAAAGGACAGAATGTGGAGTTTTATTTCAGCTGCTTAAAAGTAATTGGCAAACGGGATATCCCGGCAAAATCAATTTAAGGAGGAAAAACAATGAGTTTAACAACAAAAAAAGGACTGCAGTCCGAAATCTTTGTGCCGGTTACACCAAAACCGGTATTCACAGAATTAAAAAAGCCGCTTAACAAGTGCAAGGTTGCTTTTATTACAGCAGGTGGAATTCATAAGAAAGACCAGACACCTTATAATACATCCGGTGATTTCTCTTATCGTGTAATTCCATTTGATACACCATCTGATAGGCTGATGGTAACACACGGAGGATTTGATAATTCAGATATTAATAAAGATGTTAATTGTATGTTTCCCATCGACCGTATGCATGAACTGGTAGATGCAGGATTTATTGGCTCTCTGCCTAAAGAGACTTACACGTTCATGGGCGGCGGTGGAAATGTTGAGAAATTCAGGAATGTGACAGGTCCGGAAATTGCCCGCAGATTAAAGGAGCAAGGTGTAGATGTAGTTCTTTGCACAGGTGGATGCGGAACCTGCCATCGTTCAGCAACAATTGTCACCAGATGTTGTGAAGCAGCAGGAATGAGCTGCTGTGTAATTGCTGCACTGCCTCCCATTGCAAGACAGCAGGGAGCACCTAGAATTACAGCTCCTCATGTTCCAATCGGATCAAATGCCGGAGAACCAAACAATGTGGAAATGCAGACGGCGATCGTAAAAGAATCCTTAGAATGGGTTCGTGATTGTCCAAGCTTTAATCAAACAAAGGTATTACCTTACGAATACCGTCATAACGTATAAATCTGTTTCAGTAAGAGACTACAAGGGGGGCTTGTCATATTATGGCGGCCTCCTTGTGTAATTTTCATTACAGATAGAAGATAAGAGATCATGTAGAATGGAGGTATATTATATGGGACTGGGGCCAAGTATTAAAATGACAACGCTGCATCATTTTAGGTGTCCGGTAACAGAGGCACTTTCAAAGGAAAAAGATATTGAATTTACAGGTATTATTGTAGATGGCGTATCCGAGGTCTGCGATGATAAAATTTATACGGCAAAACGTGTCGGCGATATAGCGCAGATTATGCGTGCAGATGCGGCAATTGTTGCAATTGATGGATGGGGGAACCATCATGTGGATTTTGTCAATGTAATTGAGCAGCTTGGTATTCGGGGAATTCCCAGTGTTGGACTCAGCTATATCGCCCAGCAGGGACGGCTTGTCTGCACCAACAGTTACGTGGACTGTGTGATAGATTTTAATAAAAGTGAAGCCGGATATGAATCCTGTGTTGTAGGAGAGAACAATCTGACGGATTATGACGCAATGAAGGCTGTCGCACTGGTGAAAAATAAACTCCGCAAAGCTGGGAAACCGGTAGATACGGGATCGGATGAACCAGCACAGAATCTACACAGGCTGACCCGAAAAGTATTTCATATCAATGAAGTCCATCTGGGTGAGAAAACAGAAATTGACCGCGGTGTGCTGACTATACGAAATGGAATTGAAAAGTGCATTGTTCAATCGGAGCCCAGGATCAAGAATATCAAGATCAGCATCATTGAGCCGGGAAATTATGATATGTTTGTCAATTCCAATTTGGACTACTCCCCCATTGCCTGTAAGGTGCGGGGAGAACTGGGTGAAGGTGTTACACATATGCTTTCCGGAATAACCGTCATGATAACTGGCGTCGAAGATAAGAGCGGATTTCAGCCCTGTAATATTGGTTCCTCAGAAGGGATTTTGAAAAATCAGGTTGTATTGGACCGTGCCGGCACGCCAAAGTCAACTGATTATATACTTCATGTTGATGTGCTGTTTGAAGAGGGTGAAGGAAGAACGGCAGAAGGTATTATGGCCGGACATCGGGCGGCGGACCGGATCGTCCAGGAAATCCGGAATGTGCTTGTGAATCTGGATAATATGCCATATACAAGAGAAGAATTTAATGATGTTATGCGTCCGGGAAAGCGTAAAGTTATCCTTGTAAAGATTGTATCCGGCCTGGGAAATATGTATGATACTGCCATGTTCCCATGCGAGCCGGGGGGATTCCTTGGGTCTCACAATATGAGGGATTCCAAAAACCTGCCCTATGTGATTACACCAAATCAATGCAGAGATGGAGTTATTCATTCACTGGTGTGACAGGCAATCCCCGGGGGTCATGAATAAATTGCGAACAAATCTTCCAAGCATTCATCTGTTTTTCAAGCCAAACCATGATTCCATATACCCTTGATATCACAGTAGTTATCAGGGATCAATCTGAATTGAAAAAAGTCAGGCTGCCACAAATATTGTGAATAAAGTGTAAATAAAAATAGTTCTGGACAAGCATCTTCTTCAAGCCCAGTAGTGCTGGACAAGCAATTTTCAAGTCGATTTCCAGCCGGACAGGCAGCTTTCATTTCCAATTTCCAGCTGAACAATCATCGCCTTCAGAACCGAAGAGAATATTGAAGATATCATGATATGTATAATTATGAGGTACCTAAAATTGGGTGCCTTCTTTTTTGATACGGATGAAATATCACTTAATCGACAATATTGATAAATAAAATTGGAGAATTGTGAGAATATACAAAAAAATATATACAAATGTTGTTCTATTAGATACAGACAAAGTAGATTATTTTTAATATACTTTAAAGTGTCAAATAACAAACAGGGGGAAAATATATGAGTATATTGAAAAAGGAAGAAGTTATAATTACAGGTAGATACCAGAAGAAAATTTTAACTTCAACTATTGCTGGGCTGGGTATAGAGAGTCTGGATATTATGTTGCTCGGATATGTTATGAGTTCGTTGATTAAACAATTTCATATAAGTTCCGCAGTAGCTGGTTCTATATCTACGATCACCAATTTGGGTATGCTGCTTGGCGGTATCACTTTTGGTATTTTAGCAGATAGGCATGGGAAAATACGTATGTTTACTTATACAGTGATTGTATTTGCCATGTCTACATTACTTACAGGATTTGCTCAAAATACTGTTGTCATATGTATATTACGTTTTATAGCAGGAATTGGTGCAGGTGGAGAATATGGCATTGTCATGGCTTTAGTTGCAGATGTTTTTCCAAAAGAAAAACTAGGCAGAATAAATTCATATACTACGATAGGTGGACAAGTAGGTACTGTTATAGCTGCTTTGAGTGCTGCTATAATATTGCCAATGTTCGGTTGGCGTACATTGTTTATTGTAGCAGGTGTCATGGCTTTGCCATTAGCTTTTTTCTTGAGGAGTGTAGAGGAATCACCCAGATGGCTGGCAAGTAAAAGAGAGACTGAAGTGAAAGAAAAAATATCATTGCTAGAGCTGTTTAACGAACCTAAAAAGGCAATTGTAACAATTTCTCTGATGCTTATGTGTACAATTCAAATTTCCGGTTATTTTGGATTAATGAATTGGCTTCCGTCAATTTTGCAAAAACGTCTTGGATTAAGTATTTCAGGTTCTTCACTTTGGACTGTTGCTACAATTATAGGTATGTGTCTCGGTATGCTGGTGTTTGGCAGAATCATGGATAAATTTGGTGCAAAGGTATCGTATGCCATTTTCTTAATAGCTTCAGCCTGTTCGGTTTTTATTTATGTATATGTTACAAGCGCAATTGCACTTTTGATAGGCGGATCTATTGTAGGATTTTTTGTAAACGGTATGATGGCTGGATATGGAGCACTTATCAGCAGCTTTTATCCAGATAGAATAAGGACCACTGCACTTAATACAGTTTTTAATGCCGGGCGTGCATTTGGTGGATTTTCTACAATCGTAATAGGTTTGCTTTTGGAAAAGTTCAGTATAACCTATGCTATGGCATATTTATCCATATTATATTTGATTTCATTGACTATTATTTTGAATCTGAAAAAGCCTGCAGTAGATTGAAGATTATGCATAAGATAACAATATAAATCGATAGGGAAACCTAAGAAGGGGAATATTTAATATGCTAACTATTAGGGAAGCTATGGAAATAGAGGCATTTAAAAAGGTTAAATTAATAGCGGGAAAGGAAGGCATTGATAGAGTAATTGAGAGTGTCACAGTAATGGAAGTTACTGATACGGTTCAGTGGCTTGAAGGTGGAGAATTTATAATTACAAGTTTCTATTCGGTGAGGGATAAAATTGATGAACAATGTGATATTGTATATAGACTTGGCAAATTAAATGCAGCGGGAATAGCAATAAAGATAAATAAATATGTACCTAGGATACCAGATAAATTAATTAAAATTGCCAATGAGTTGAAGCTTTCGATGTTCGAAATTCCCAGTGATGTGACTTATTTAAGTATAATGACGCCATTAAATCAAAAAATATTTAGATTAAAAGAACATTTTATGATAGTAGAGGAATATGTGAAAGGAATAATATTTCATACGTACAAGACTATAGATTCTGTAATTGAAAGAGGTAAGGCATTGGGATATGACATAAAAGAAGGATATATTTGTGCAGTAACTGTAGATATTGACGGATATGATAATCCTGATCTGATGTCAATAAGAGATAGGCTCTATAAATATATAGATTCTATAACAAGAGCTCTTAAGAGAAAAAAGCAAATTATTAACTATATAATAGTAAGAAATGCTGAATATGTAACCTTATTTTTACAGTCGGATAATAAAATAAATGCTGAAAGATATGAAAAAGAAGTTCTAAATTTGATATTAAAATATAGGGATATTTATTATAAAAATACAGGAATGACTATAGGGATTGGGAATATAGGATATGGCATTAGTGGAATAGAAGATGGCTATGATCAGGCAAAATATGCAATAAAACTTGGAAGGGTCATAGGGAAAAAACAGGATTATTATTTCTATAAGGATATAGAAATATATAGTTTGGTTTATAAAAATTCTTCTGATGTTCTTCATTCTGTTGTAAGGTCGACTTTGGGCAAGATACTGGATGAAGCTGAACTTATGGAGACTATTTCGACATATTTTGAATGTAATGAAAGTATTAAACTTACAAGCGAGATGCTTTTTATACATAAAAATACACTGAAATATAGATTGGAGCGGATTAGGATGATTACTGGACTGGATGTCAAGAATATAGACGACAAAGTGAGACTTTATTTGGCAATCATTGCTAATAGTATATTGACAAAAAAATAGACAAAATATTTGTATAATTTACCGAAGAAAATAGAGCCAATAAAGCATAGAATATTTATCGTTGGGAGGTATTGGACATGAAGATAGTTCAAAAAGTAGAGAAAATTTATAATGATTATAAAATACTGGGGGAATGGTTTAACAAGTTTAGCACGGTAGGCAGACAGAAAACAGGTGGGGTTACTAGACTTGCCTATAGTTCTGAAGAGGATGAAATGCATAGAATATTTAAGGATATATCTGAAGACTTGGGGTTTGCTGTTGAGACGGATGGTGTTGGAAATACTTTTGTAGGTCTGCAGAAAAATAAAAATAAAGGATGTTATTTAATAGGTTCCCATCTTGATTCTGTACCTAATGGAGGTATTTATGATGGAGTATTAGGTGTTATTGGCGGACTTTTGATTTTAAAATGGATTAAAGACAACAATATCGATATACCTGTTAAAGTTGTTGCATTCAGATGTGAGGAATCCAGTGCTTTTGGAAAGGCAACTATTGGGAGCGGCCTTGTAACAGGAAAAGTTAAAGAAGAAGAGCTCTGTAATTTTAAGAATAAGAAAGGGGAAAGTTTAAAGGATATTTTAAAATCAAAGGGATTTCTAACAAAAAGTTATAAATTAGGAGAACTGGAAGGATACATTGAAATTCATATAGAACAGGGAAGAGTGCTTTGGGATAAGAATATAGAATTAGGTATAGTAACGTCAATAGCAGCTCCTAAAAGATTTAAACTTAGCATTTATGGAAGACAGGATCATTCGGGGGCAACTCCTATGATGATGAGAAAGGATGCTTTAAGTACAGCTTCTGAGGTAATACTTGAAATAGAGAAACTTGGAAGGGGAGAATCAATTTATTCAACTGTTGCAACAGTTGGGGAAATATATGAAACTCCTAATGCGCTAAATGTTGTTCCTGGTTTTGTAGAGTTAGGTATTGATATAAGAGGGATTGAAAGTAAAAGTATAAATCGTGTAGTTTCTGAATTGAAAAACAGTATAAAAAGAATAACTGATAAAAGGGGCTTGAATTACAAACTTACTATGACATCATCTTCTGAACCGGTTAAGTTAGATGATACTATTGTCAAAGGGCTTAAAAGATCATCAGAAAAATTAAAATTAAGTTGTATAGAAATGCCAAGCGGTGCAGGACATGATGCAATGGAATTTGCTGATATTACTAAAACCGGCATGGTATTTATACCTTGCAGGGAAGGTATAAGTCACAATCCCAAAGAAAATGCAAGTCTTAAACAATTGTACAATGCCTGTAAAATAGTTTGTGAATATTTAAAGGAGGTTTCTTTATGATACTTATAAAAAGTGGACATGTTATTGACCCTTTAAGCAGGACAGATGAAAAACTTGATATTTTAATAGATGGTGAAAATGTAATAAGAATAGATAAAAATATTTGTGAAAACGGCAATATGAAAGTAATTGATGCATCAGGGTGTATAGTAGCACCAGGGCTTATTGATATACACAGTCATTTTAGAGATCCGGGATTTACTTATAAAGAGGATATACTGACAGGCTCGAAAGCAGCTGCAAATGGAGGCTATACAACGGTGATATGCATGGCTAATACAAAGCCAGTTGTTGATAATATTGATACTTTAAAATATATACTTGATAAGGCCGGGAAAGCAAAAGTTGAAATTCTTCAGCTGGCGAGTATAACAAAGGGAATGAAAGGAACAGAGCTTACAGATATGAATAAGCTCAAAGAAGCTGGAGCATCAGGCTTTTCCGATGATGGAAAACCAATTATGAATTCAAAAATTGTTTTTGATTCCATGAAAATGGCAAAAGAACTTAACGTGCCATTGAGCTTCCACGAGGAAGACCCTAGCCTAATTAAAGAAAATGGTATAAATATGGGGCAAGTTGCCAAGAGCTTAAATTTGACCGGTTCTCCCCATGAAGCTGAAAATGTACTTGCGGCACGAGATGCAGTCCTTGCAATATCGACTGGAGCAAAGGTTAATATACAGCATATTAGCTCATCACTGTCTGTTGAAATAATAAGATGGGCTAAAAAAATGGGAGCTAATATAACAGGAGAAGCTACTCCTCATCACTTTAGTATGACAGAAAAGGCAATTTTAGAGAAAGGTCCAAATGCCAAAATGAATCCACCTTTAAGAACAGAGAGGGATAGAAAACTGATAATTGAAGGCCTTAGAGATAATACACTTGAAATAATAGCAACAGATCATGCTCCGCATTCAAAAGAAGAGAAAAATAATAATATACTTTCTAAAGCTCCAAGCGGCATAATAGGCCTTGAAACAGCACTTGCCCTTTCAATAACTAATCTTGTTAAACAGGGATATTTGACCTATATGGAGGTTATTGAAAAACTCACTGTTAATCCTGCAAAATTATACAATTTAGATAGAGGTTATATAAGGGAAAACCATAGAGCAGACATTGTAATATTTAATCCAAATGAAGATTATGTAGTTAAAAATTTTGCTTCTAAATCATGCAATTCACCATTTATAGGTGAAAGGCTATCGGGAAGAATCAAGGAAACAATATGCAGGGGAGAAATAGTATATGAGTGTAGAAATTAGTGAAAAAATGAAGGTTATAGAAAGTACAATTCTTTATAACTGTGAAATTAGACCTAATTATTTCCGTATGGGATTTGAATGCAGTTATGTAAGTAAGGCAAAGCCGGGACAATTTTTGTCAATATCAATAAATGGTGTAGAAAAGAATATGCCAATTAGAAGACCGTTTACAATATATAAAATTATGGGGGATAAAGTAGAGATAATATATAAGGTCAAGGGAAAGGGAACAAAGCTTTTTACAAAACTTAAAAAAGGAGATAAAATAAATATTTTGGGACCTTTGGGAAATACTTTTGAAATAGTGAAAAATTCAAATTCACTTGTAATAGGCAGGGGTGCAGGTCTCGCAACACTGGCCAACCTCGGGAGTTCACTTAAAGATGCGGGCTGTAAAGTTACGACAATAGCGAGCTTTAGAGATGAAAGTGTAAATTTCATAGATGATTTTATAAAAGGGTTCTCAGACAAGCTTATTGTAGTTACGGATGAAGATTCTTCAAGTGATTTGAAAAATGTTAGAAAAATTATAGATGAAGTAAAGCCTGATGTTATTTATTGCAGCGGATCAAAGAGAATTGCCAGGTTACTTCAAAAATTGGATTATAAGTCATATGTAAGCCTTGAGGAAAGGATGGGATGCGGTCTTGGAGCATGTGTTACATGTTCAGTAATGACCCGTACCGGATATAAGAGAGTTTGTAAAGACGGACCGGCATTTGACGTTAAGGAGGTAATTCTGTAATGAATACTTCAGTAAATATTGGATCGTTAAAACTTAGGAACCCCATTATGAATGCATCTGGAACTTTTGGCCTGGATGAATATGACAAGTATATAGATTTCAGTAAAATAGGAGCACTTGTGGCCAAAAGCGTTACTCGGAATCCTAAGCAAGGTAACAGACCTCCGAGGATAGTTGAAGTTGACAGCGGAGTATTAAATTGTGTCGGACTTCAGAATACCGGCGTTCTTGACTTTGTTGAAAATAAAATTCCAAAATTGAGAAAGATTGATACAAATATTATTGTAAGCATATCCAATCATTCAGTTGAAGACTTTAAGGCTTCAGCGCAAATGCTTGATAAAGTTGACGGGGCTGCAGGTTATGAAATTAATGTGTCCTGTCCTAATGTTGAGGAAGGTGGAAAAACATTTGGGCAGTCTTCTGAACAGACATATAATGTTGTCAGAACTGTGAGGGATATTATAAAAGCACCGATAATTGTTAAACTGACTCCAAATGTTACAGATATAGTACCGATTGCAAAAGCAGCAGTTGAGGCTGGAGCGGATGGATTAACAGTAGCAAATACTTATATAGGTATGGCTGTGGATTTAGATACGAAGAAGCCTGTGCTTGGAAATATAATAGGTGGTTTGTCTGGAGCTGCAGTAAAACCGTTGACATTAAGGCTCGTATATAATATACATAAGGCTCTTGATATTCCCATTGTTGCATCAGGGGGGGTGTATACTGCCGGAGATGCACTTGAATATTTGCTTGTTGGTGCAACTGCGGTTCAGGTTGGAACAGCTAATTTTATAAAGCCAGATATAATGACAGATATAGTTGAAGGTATTAAAAAATTCATGATAGAAAAGAATATTGAAGATATTAATGATTTCATAGGTAGTTTAATTAAATAGGATTTATATAAAGCATATGGATATATTAAAAAATTCTGGAGGTAATTAGAATGGATTTCAGGTTGGAAAGTGATTCGATTGGATCAAAACGGATACCTGTAGATGCTTATTATGGAGTACAATCTTTAAGAGGTGCCGAGAATTTTAGAATCACAGGTCTTAAAATGCATGAAGAATTTATAAATAGTCTTGTACAAATAAAAAAGGCGGCGGCTATAACTAATAATGAAGTTGGGCTTTTGGATAAAAAGAAAGAAGGAGCTATTATAAAAGCCTGCGATGAGATAATAGACGGTAAATTACATGATCAATTTATAGTGGATCCTATCCAGGGTTCAGCAGGTACATCCATGAACATGAACGCCAATGAAGTAATTGCAAACAGAGCTATAGAAATTTTAGGCAAGAAAAAAGGTGATTACGGCATGGTTCATCCAAATGACAATGTAAATTATGGACAATCTACAAATGATGTTGTACCTACGGCAGGAAAAATGACTGTGCTAAAACTTCTCCCGAAGGTTATAAGAGAACTAACTGGACTTTATGGAGCTTTTCAAAAAAAGTCAAGGGAGTTTGATGATGTTGTAAAGATGGGAAGAACCCAGCTGCAGGATGCAGTTCCGATTAGATTGGGACAAGAATTCAAAGCTTATAGTTCAGTGGTAAAGAGAGATATTTCAAGACTTGAAAAAGTGCAGGAAGAAATGAGAGTTGTAAATATGGGTGGCACTGCAGTGGGAACGGGCATAAATGCCGATACAAAATATTTCCATAATATAGTACCTAATATTGTTAAAGTATCAGGTATAGAATTAAAGCAGGCGGTCAATTTAATCGACGAGACGCAAAATTTGGATGGCTATGTGGCGGTATCGGGAGTTCTTAAAACATGTGCTGTCAATTTATCAAAGATATCAAATGATTTAAGACTTATGTCATCAGGTCCAAGGACAGGTTTGGGAGAAATTAAACTTCCGGCAAAGCAGAATGGCTCCTCAATAATGCCGGGAAAAGTTAATCCTGTGATACCAGAAGTGGTAAACCAAATAGCTTTCAATATTATAGGAAATGACATAACGATAACTATGGCTGCAGAGGCTGGACAATTAGAACTAAATGCGTTTGAACCAATTATATTTTATAATTTGTTTGAGTCTATAGATACATTGACGAATGGAGTAGATACTTTAGTAAATAACTGTGTTCTGGGAATAACTGCAAACAAGGAAAGATGTAAACAGCTGGTAGACAATAGTGTAGGAATTATTACAGCACTTTGTCCACATGTAGGGTATAAAAAATCTGCTGAGATTGCAAAGACAGCCTTGAAGACAGGACGGCCAATAAGAAAATTGATATTGGAAGAAGGCCTTTTAAGTGAAGATGAACTTAATCAAGTGCTGGATGTAGTATCTATGACAGAGCCGGGTATATCGGCGGAACAGCTGCTTATGGTTTAAATAGATAAATTAATAGGAGGAATAAAAATATATGGTTGGACTAAGGGAAAGAGCATTAAAATTTCATAGAGATAATGAAGGAAAAATTTCAATCAATTGCAAAGTACCTTTGCAAACTAAGGACGATCTAACATTAGCATATACTCCAGGTGTTGCAGAACCATGCATGGAAATCAATAAAAATTATGAAACAATTTATGACTATACTTCAAAGGGAAATATGGTGGCTGTTGTAACAAATGGCACAGCGGTACTGGGGCTTGGAGACATAGGTGCAGGGGCAGGGCTTCCAGTAATGGAAGGTAAAGCAGTATTATTTAAAACTTTTGGCGGAGTGGATGCTTTTCCGGTTTGTTTAGATACAAAGGATGTGGATAAAATAGTTGAAACTGTAAAACTTATGGAGCCTGTTTTTGCCGGAATAAACTTAGAAGACATAAAAGCACCGCAGTGTTTTGAAATAGAATCTAAATTGAAAGAAATATGCAATGTCCCAGTATTCCATGATGATCAGCATGGTACGGCCGTTGTGTCAGCTGCATGTATAATAAATGCCTTAAAAATAGTTGACAAAAAGTTTGAAGATTTAAAGGTTGTTGTAAATGGGGCAGGAGCGGCAGGAATTGCTATAACGAAACTAATAATGTCGATGGGGACAAAGAATATAATACTTTGCGATACTAAAGGAGCTATATATAAGGGAAGGACAATTGGAATGAATAGATACAAGAATAAAATGGCTGAAATAACAAATCCTGACCTTGAACAAAGAAGCCTTACCGATGTTTTAAAAGGAGCAGATTTATTTATAGGGGTGTCAGCAGCTAATTGTGTAACGCAGGAAATGGTAAAATCCATGAATAAAGATGCAGTAATTATGGCTATGGCAAATCCAAATCCAGAAATACTCCCTGAGTTAGCTGTAGAAGCTGGAGCTAAAGTAGTATGTACGGGAAGATCAGATTTTCCCAATCAAGTTAATAATGTATTGGCGTTTCCGGGGATATTCAGAGGAGCTCTTGATGTTAGAGCCACTGAAATAAATGATGAGATGAAAATGGCCGCAGCATATGCCATAGCAGATTGTGTAAGTGAAAAACAATTAAAACCGGAATACGTAATACCCGATGCTTTTGATCCTCAGGTAGCACAAAAGGTAGCTTATTATGTAGCAAAGTCAGCGATAGATACCGGGGTTGCTAAAAGGGAGGATGTCACTCCTGAAATGGTTGAGGAGCATATGAAATCTTTATTGAAATAGTATGACGGCTGCTGAAGGGAGGCAATTAGTAAAATTTCAATATCAAGGTTTTACTAATAAATTGTATGAGAGAAATAAATGTTTCAGAGATTACGGCTGTGGTTAAAACTATGAGTATTAATGCTAATTATTATCTTGGAAGTGATATAAAAAATCAGATAGTGAGAAGCTATTGTAGAGAGCCGTGGCCTATAGCAAAAGATATATTGAGTAAGATTTTAAATAATATAGATATATCTCAGAATGAAAATAGGCCTATATGTCAAGATACAGGTATGACTTGTGTATTTATAGAAGTGGGACAGGATGTACATATTGTAGGTGGAAATATTGAAGATGCAATCAATGAGGGTGTAAGACAGGGATATCTGGAGGGATATCTAAGGAAATCCGTAGTAAGGGATCCTCTAGACAGGGTCAATACGAGAGATAATACTCCAGCTGTAATAAACTATACCATAGTTCCGGGAGATAAACTGAAAATAACTGTGGCGCCAAAGGGGTTTGGATCGGAAAATATGAGTCAGATTAAGATGTTAAAACCTGCAGATGGCATTGATGGGGTAAAAAAGTTTGTAATAAAGGTAGTTGAGGAAGCTGGACCGAATCCATGTCCTCCAATAGTTGTGGGAGTCGGAATTGGAGGAACCTTTGATAGAGCTGCATTAATTGCAAAAAAGGCGTTGATAAGGCCGCTGACACAAAGAAATGAGAATAAACTTTATAGGAATTTGGAGCAGGAGTTATTGGAAAAAATCAATACGTTAGGTATAGGGCCGCAGGGATTTGGAGGCAGGGCAACAGCTCTTGCAGTAAATATTGAAACTTATCCAACACATATAGCTGGTTTACCGGTAGCTGTAAATATTAGCTGCCATGTTACAAGACATGAAGAGGTAGAACTTTGATCAGGCAATTCTTAAAATGTTTATTTTGTTAAAATTGGAGGTATAGGATATGTACAAGAGGATAACAACTCCTTTGATTGAAGAGAAAGTTAAAAGTCTAAATGTTGGTGACAGTGTGTTGATATCAGGAATTATATACACAGCGAGAGATGCTGCTCATAAGAGGCTTGTAGAATTACTAAATAAAGGCAGGGATCTTCCCATAGATGTCAGAAATGCAATTATATATTATGTTGGACCGACTCCTGCAAAACCAGGTCAGCCTATAGGATCGGCAGGACCAACAACAAGTTACAGAATGGATCCATATGCTCCAAGCCTTCTAGATATAGGTTTAAAAGGTATGATAGGCAAAGGCAGCAGATCTCAAAAAGTAATCGAATCTATCAAAAAGAATAGAGCAGTATATTTTGGAGCAATAGGCGGTGCAGCAGCATTAATGGGAAAGTGTATAAAAAAAGCTGAAATAATAGCATATAAAGATTTGGGATCTGAAGCTATTAGAAAATTAAAAGTTGAAGAGCTTCCTGCTTTGGTGGTCATTGATTCAAAAGGTAACAACTTATATGAAATTGGACAAAATGAATACTTGAAGAGAAACTGAGAGACTGTAAAAGCCAGTGACAAATATCAAATCATAATATTCATTAATTTATCTAATTATGAGGTACCTAAAGTTAGGTATCCTCTTTTTTTGATAATGAATATATCTAAAGCGTTTCAGAAATATTTCGATAATGCTAACAAAAGATTAAGAGAGGAATCCATTATGAATCTTTTAAGTAAGATTTTATTTGGAATATTGATTATGGCGGCTGTTTTTTTTGCATCTATGTTTGGAATGTATAAGTACAGCCAATTTGAAAATTTTAAAAACTTGGTGGGACAGGGAAGACAGTGTATGCTGCAGAAAGATTACAATAAATCCATTAAACTTTTTGAAAAAGCTTTAACTTATAAAAATGATTCTTCTGTTCAAAAAGAGCTTTTACTTGCCCAGGATATGAAAAATCAAAGTGGTAAACAGGCACATCCGAATGAAAAGTTGTCAGATTATATAAAACTTGCAAATACTGCAGTAAAAAATCACGATTATGAAAGTGCAAACAAATACTTAGACAAGGCACTTGAACTTAGCCCCGATGACCAGGAACTTCAGAGTATGAAGAACATGGTCGAGAGTGCCATTTACAGTAAAAACAATAAAACTGAAAATAAAATTGTAGTTGATTATAAGAATGTCGGCAATTATCAAAATAACAGTGTCAGGGAAAATACGGATAATAAAGATAAAGAAATAACCTATGACAAAGCTCTAAAAATTGTGTCTGATAAATTTCCCGGGGCTTCCTTTAAACCTGCGCAGGAAGTTCTTTCTCTCAGCATTTTGAGGAAGTTTTTAACCGACGGACAAATTGAAAAATATTACATATTTTATGGAAGCGAAGTGGAAACTGATTTCCAAGATCTCGTTCTTGTTGATAAGTAAACCGGTCGTATGTCATTTTTAGGCCCCGATGGTATCATGCATTGAGGAAAGGAAATTGTCCGTTTTGACACAAACTATAAATTAAAAATTGATGCCGGGACTAATAGGAATCTGCTATAATAAAATAAGTAGATAACCGAGTGTTCAGACTTTAAGGAAAAAGCCGGTTCATCATAAATTTAAAAATATTGGGGAAAGTAAAATGATACTTAAAGAAATTTCAAAAAAAATTACGGGGTTGGATGCAGAAGCGGCTGAGCATGCACGCAATCTGCAGGATGATCTTGTAAAACCGGCAGGTAGTTTAGGTGTGCTTGAAAGCATTAGCATTCAGATGGCAGGTATTACAGGCAGGGTAAAAAGCAGTGTGGAGAAAAGAGTACATTTTGTATTTGGAGCGGATAATGGCATCTGTGCGGAAGGTGTTACTGCTGCTCCACAATATTTTACAAACTTTTTAATGCGTGGTTATGCTTCAGGGAAAAAATGCGGTATAAATGTTCTTTGCGAGTACAACAATGTGGACCTCCGGCTTGTTGACATGGGCATTATCGGTGGAATTGAAGATCCTCATATTTACGACAGGAGGCTTATGCCAAATGGAACTAACAATTTTTACAAAGAGAAGGCTATGAGCCGTGAAATCGCTTTAAAAGCAATAGAAGTGGGTTTTGAATTTGCAAAATCTGCATCCAGTGAAGGCTGCGATATCATCGGAGCTGGCGAGGTCGGAATGGGCAACACCTCCACTGCAGCAGCCTGTATAATGGCGGCACTTGGAATAAACAATACCGAAAAAGCCGTGGGAAGAGGCGGCGGCCTGAGCGACAAAGCTTTTGAAAATAAAAAGCGAGTGATTACCGGAGCACTTGCTATGCATAAACCCGATGCGGATGACATTGTCGACATCCTTTCCAAGGTGGGAGGCCTTGATATTGCGGCAATGACGGGATTATACATAGGAGCGGCCTATTACCGAAAACCGGTGATTATCGATGGCGTGATTTCAATCGCTGCAGCACTGCTGGCATATAAATTCAATCCCCTTACAAGGGAATTTATGATTCCATCCCATATTTCGGAAGAACCTGCGTACAAGCTTGCGGCAGAGGCGATGAAATTAAAACCGATGCTGAATCTCGGCATGCGCCTTGGAGAGGGCACTGGCTGCCCAATTGCCATGGGAATCGTTGGCAATGCCATGGCCATCATCAATAACATGAGCACCTTTGAAGAAGTGAATATGGACAATAAATACCGCAAAGGCAAAGGTATCAAGGCGTAATTGATCATCATAAGCAATATTTACTTGTATAATGGAGCTAAAAGTATCTAAGGCGTACAAATGGGGTGATTCTTTGAAACTTGAAGATAAATTGGGGATAAAATTAGATATGGGAAATATATCAAAAAGAGATATGAAGGTATAGAAGGTGCCGCAAGTCCAAGAAACACTATAAGATTGGCATTTAAACAGGGCCTTATTGCAGATGGGGATGAATAGATATCCATGATGATTGACAGAAATAGAACTTTCCATGTGCATGATGAAAAACTTGCCCTGGAAATATTCAATAATATAAAAACACATCATATAAAATTGTTTGATATGCTTGTCGTAAAATTTGAAGCAAAAAATTTGCAGAGCATATACTTGAATTTTATAATGCATAATATGAATTTAATGAAAAACTGAATTTTACAAGAGCTTAGCAAAAAGCCCACATCTTTGTTTACACTACTTAAAATGAATAATAAATTATGTTGAAGAAGTTATTATATAAAAATTAGAGATAATGTATTGAAACTAGAGGACGATAATAAAGTAAATTGTTAAAAGGGGAAAGCTTAAGATGATTAATATTATTTCAAGGGTTATAAACAGAAATAAGATGATGAATACCCGTATAAAGAATAAAAATGCACTGTGCAATTTAAATGAGAAAATGAGAGAGCAAAAACCTTTTGAGGCTGATGATTTCAAAGTGGATCAGCTAAAAACTCAGCTTAGAAAAGGGCAGCTGGCTGAAAATCATATACAAGACGGGATGTCACTTCTTCAACAGAAAAGGAAGGCTGTAGATGAGCTGAAAAGCATGTCCCAAGATTTGAAAAAGTTGTCCGAAAAATATAATGACGTCAATTGTACGGAAGATGAAAAGGGGAAAATAGAAAAGAGTGCAAAAGAGATTATAAATAACATGGATAATATAATGAATGACACCTTTGGTTATAAAAGTGCATTTGCAGGTAGACAGGTCAGCATGGAGACCAGCCATGGCTCAAATATTGTAGTAAAGGGAAACCTGGATATAAGTATGGATTTTTATGGAAATAACAGTCATAAAAGTGAAAATGACAATAGCATACATATAGAAGCAGATTTAAGTATTGCATCAATACTTGAAAACACGGCTGAAATAGAAAAGAAGCTTATAAAACCTCTGAATGATGCTTTTGATGAAATAAAAAGTCAGATGGTTTCCGTAGTAAATAATGCCATGTACCAGGATATGATGGTGGAAATGGCGGCCAAGGGTCTGGCAGATTTGAAAAAAATTGATGTATATACTGAAAATGAAATTATAAACAGTTCTAAAAATATTCTTAAAAATGCATCAGAATCTCTTTACTGCCAAAGTTCCAACTTGGATGAAAAAAGGACTTCAGCACTTTTGGCATAGATTGGATAAATTGGACGTGTCATGTCTGCAATTTTGCTGTGATTTTTGCCCGGCTTACTCGGGTGGACATGCAACCCCCGGGGGTCATGAACAAATTGTGAATAAATCCTCCAAACGTTCAGCTGCTTTTTAAGCCAAACCATAAGTCCTGATATCCCTGGTGCCAAGGCAATTGCCTAGAATCCACCTGAACTGAAAGAGACAAGCTGCTCTTAGACATTGTGAATAAAGTGTAAACAAGAACAGCGTGGGACAAGCATCTTCTTCAATCCCGGCAGTTCTAAACAAGAACAGCGTCGGACAAGCATCTTCTTCAGCCTCAGCAGTGCTGGACAAGCAATTTTCAAGTCAATTTCCGTCTGAACAGCCCCTTCTTTGAGCTCAGCGGCATTAACAAGCAATCTTCCTTAAATTCAGCGACAGTGGACAGGCAGTTTTCATTTCTCATTTTCAGCTGGACAAGCATGTCATTTAAAATCAACGGTATTGGACAAGCGGCCCTCCTTGAGTTCAGCAATATTTGAGAATCATCCTTTCAAGCCCAGCAGCATTGGATAAATATTTTTCATCTCTTATTTCCGATTGGACAAGCAACCTGCTAATTTTCACATCATTTTCTTCATTTTCAAACAGTTTTTTAAATTCAAATGAGCAGACTTCAGGTAATTTTTCCTTCAAGAAGTTTCCAGACAATCGCAGTTGAGGCTATGGATTTTCTTCCAGATTTGATAATGTTTTTAGGATTTATAAAAAGATTTTACCAGTTGCCGGAAAAACATTTACATATTTGAAAAATATACTTATTTTTTGACATGGATAAATTATGCTATTTGTGCTGAAAATAGCTGTCAATTAAACTGAAAATCTATATTTTTTAGACTTTGACTTTCTTTGACCTTTATTGTATTATAATACTGTACTAAGGATAACCGATAGAAAGCAGTCGGTGGAAAATCATGTATAGTGTAAAAGGAGGTATGTACCATGTTTGATATGGTTCCATTTGAAAGAGATAATTTCTTAAGTCCAGGTGATGCGTTCAGGAATTTTGTAGATTCATTTTTCAACAGCGATTTCTTTACACCAACGGTAGATAGATTCGGCAAGGGTTTTAAGGTTGACCTTAAAGATAATGATGATTCCTATGTAGTTGAAGCAGATCTTCCAGGAGTGAAAAAAGATGCTATAGATTTGAGCTTTGATGACAATTACCTTACAATATCTGCAAAAAAAGAGGACAACAGGGAAGACAAAGGCAAAGGGTATGTAAGGCGTGAGAGAAATTATGGAGAACTCAGGAGAAGTTTCTATATAGACAATGTAAAAGACAGTGATATAACAGCTTCCTTCAAAGATGGAGTTTTGAAGATTGTACTTCCAAAAGTCGGAAAAGGTCAGAATAGGACAGAAAAGATTGAAATTCAGTAATTGACAGATCATTTCTAATTGTTATATTTTGGAGCCCGGACAACTGCCGCAAGTGTCCAGGCAACTTCAGCATATGAATTAACTTCTGATTAAACAAGAATATATACAAATAAAAAGGACAGTCCTTTATAGAGATATGGAAGAATCGCCAAGATTTTGGCGATTCTTTTTTGCTCGGGTGTGCTCGGGTGGATATGCAACCCCTGCGATTTTTGCCCGGCTTACTCGAGTGGACATGCAACCCCCGGGGGTCATGAATAAATTGTGAATAAACCTTCCAAACGTTCAGCTGCTTTTTAAGCCAAACCATAAGTCCTGATATCCCTGGTGCCAAGGCAATTGCCTAGAATCCACCTGAACTGAAAGAGACAAGCTGCTCTTAGACATTGTGAATAAAGTGTAAACAAGAACAGCGTCGGACAAGCA
>ENA-UOOI01001744-UOOI01001744.1-fermentation-metagenome-genome-assembly--contig:-NODE-1744-length-21226-cov-19.745076_pt1 | contig 21226 bp, 16 predicted proteins | sample MGYA00245779_ERZ724027 | MGnify/ENA primary metagenome ERZ724027 (study PRJEB28704, sample SAMN03018318) | fermentation metagenome | biome: anthropogenic terrestrial biome; feature: soil...
TATATTTTTATTCCATTTTTAATAAGCAGTTCTGCTGTAACCCCATTTCCTTTTATAATATTTTTTTTAAAACTACCATCATAAATTTTATTATATCCACAGGATGGACTTTTAGATTTCAATATGGCCTTTTTTATATTAAATGTTTTAGCTGCATTTAAAGTTTCATAGGCACCTCTTAAAAAGTTATCTGTAACATCTTTTCCATCCTGAGTTATTACAACAGCTTTTTTATTCAACACATCGCATCCTGTACCACCCCATATTTCACAGGGTTCTCTCGGGGTGGTAAGTCCCCCTAACTGTTCTGGACACACAGGTATCATACCCTCTTTTTCTATAAGTTCCAAAACCTTTTGAGAAATATTATTCCCCCCATTATATTTGGTATTCATACCACATAAACATGCACTGACTAATATCATCTTTTCCCTCCCAAAAACCTTATTTCAATTCTACTATGGTAACTCCTGTTCCACCTTCACCATACTCACCAATTCTATACCTTTTTACATGGGAATGAGACTTTAACATATTTGTTATAGAAGTCCTCAATACCCCAGTGCCTTTCCCATGTATTACAGTGACCTCTTTAAGTCCTGCCATATACGCATCATCTAAGTACTTATCTGTAATATAGGATGCCTCTATGGAATCCATTCCCCTTAAATCCACTGAGGTGGAAACACTTTTTAAATTCAAATTAGCCTCTCTTTTTAATTTCTTATCCGTATTTTTGGTATTTCCTTTAGCTGCTCTCAATTCCTTCAAATTAACACTTATTTTCATAATACCTGCCTGAACTTGTACTTCCCCTTTATTATCAGGTTTTGATAGCACAAGTACCTTTTGATTTAAGGATGGAATGAAAACTTCTTCACCCTCTTTTACAGATTTAAGCTGCTGTCCATTTTCCTTTTTGGATTTATATAGATTTTCCTCAGCATTTTCCAGTTTATCTTTGAGTATTTTCCTTCGTTCCTCCAGTTCATGTTTTACAGATGAATTATATCCCATTTTCTCCAGTTCTCTTATATCTTTTAAAATTCTGTCCACTTCTTCTTTGGATTCCCTTATTATTTCTCTGGCCTTACTATGGGCTTCTGCAATGGATTTATCCCTTACCTCCTGCAATCTAACAGCTTTCTGTTCATATTTTTCTTTCATTTTAGCCGCTTCTCTTTTTAAAATTTCTGCTTCTCTAAAATAATTTTCAGCTTTTATCCTTTTTTCTTGAAGACTCTGAATCAGATCTTCAAACTTTAAAGCCTCACTTGCTATATTTTTCCTTGCAGCTTTTATTATGAATTCAGGAAGTCCAAGTCTTTTAGATATTTCAAAGGCATTTGATTTCCCGGGTATTCCTATCATAAGCTTGTATGTGGGCTTTAAAGTGTCCACATCAAATTCCACTGAAGCATTTTCCACTCCGCTGCTTTTTAAAGCATAAACTTTCAATTCACTATAATGAGTTGTAGCAACTATCATAGAACCTCTATCTTTTAAATTTTCCAGTATAGATACTGCTAGTGCCGCCCCTTCTGTGGGATCTGTGCCTGCTCCCAACTCATCAAACAATATCAGGGATCTATTGTCAGAATTGTTTATTATGTTGACTATATTAGTCATATGAGAGGAAAAAGTGGATAAATTCTGCTCTATACTCTGCTCATCTCCAATGTCTGCAAATATTTCTGTAAAAAAACCTACAGTTGAATTTTCTCTGGCAGGTATCATAAGTCCACTTAAAGCCATAATGTGTAAAAGTCCTATGGTTTTAAGCGTTACTGTTTTACCTCCTGTATTAGGTCCTGTTATAACAAGACAAGTAAAATCCTTACCCATATGTACATCCATAGGTACTACTGATTTTCTATCTATAAGAGGATGCTTTCCCTCTACTATATCTATTACACAATTATCATTTATCATAGGAATGCTGCCATTTAGTTCACTGCCAAATTTAGCTTTGGAAAATATAAAATCTAACTCCCATATTATATCTGCATTATTTTTGATTACCTCTATATTATCCTGTATTTCTCGGGACAGCTCATACAATATCCTATCTATTTCAGCCTTTTCTTTTAATTTTAATTCTTTTATTTCATTGTTTAAATTCACAAGAGCCATAGGTTCTATATAAAGTGTTGACCCACTGGAACTTTGATCATGAACTAGCCCCGGTACTGAAGCCTTATTTTCTGCCTTCACCGGCAGTACATATCTATCTCCTCTTATAGTATACAAATTATCCTGCAAATAAGGGGAATAGCTTCTTACAAGAGAGTTCACCTTATCCCTTACAGAAGCATTTTTATCTCTTAAACTTTTTCTGATATTATACAAAAGAGAACTGGCCCTATCTGATATTTCATTTTCTCCTTCTATAGAAACAAAAATTTTATCTTCTAAATCCTTTAACAATACAATGCCCTGGGAAATATCCTCTATAATTCTAAATTCTTCTCCTTCTTCTTTTACCCTTATATACTTTTCAAATCTTTTAGAAGCTTTTAAAATAGATCCTATTCTAAAAATTTGTGCCGGCATAAGTATAGAACCCTTTTGTGCCATTTTTATACCCTGCCTTACATCATAAACTCCCTCAAAGGGAGGATTCCCTCTGGATATGACAAGTCTTAATGCCTCTTCAGTTTCTTCCAAATGTTCTCTCACATCATATATGTTGTTATAGGGATTTAAATTATCTACTAAATCTTTGGCTGCATTGGTAGTTGTGTACTTTTTCAATTCATCTTTTACTTTATAAAATTCTAGAATCCTTAGTGATTTTTCATTCATTTAAATTTATCCTTCCTTTCAAGCTTAAAACTATACCTATTCTACTCCATTTCTATAGTGTGATCTTGTAAATTTACTAAAATCACCTTTAAACTGTTCTTCCTTAAAATATTTTAATATCTCTTTTGTACTCTTATAACTTTCGTCAATAAAATCAGCTCTAAAAGACTTGATGCCTATACTCCTTAAATCCTTCATATTGGAAATCAGATTGACAGGTACTGTGTTGTACACATAATTCCTGCAAAATCCATCTGTTTTTAATGTAAATTCTTTTCTCTTTCTATCTACAAAGGAGAATTCCCCTTTTTCACAAACTTTACTACAATCCCTATCAGTAGATTTGTCGCCAAAAATGCTTCCTATAGCACAGTATTCACTTATCATAGCTTCTACTTTTCCATATACAAGAACCTGACTTGTAAAATTACTGTTTGAAACAATTTCTTTTATTTCATTTCTATTCAATTCTACACTTAAACAATTTCCATTAGTAAACTTATTATACATACTAAAAGCATAGCTATTTGTTATATTAAGTTTATAATCACCAAAGATTTGTACTTTATTTCTGAACTTACTTATCACACCTAGATTTCCAGTAATTATTCCTTGTATTTTGCTCAAGTTTTTATTTATAAATTCTTCTATATAATCAAACTCCATTCTTACTATATTAGGTATCTTAATATATATTTTCACAGTTTCAATAATTCCTAAATCAACAGATGTATTTCTTTTAAAAGGATTTATACATATATGGTTAAAACCCATTTCAAGAGCAGCCTCCAACTGTTCACCATTATCCACAACTACCATTTTTTCAGGAATGGAAATTTCATTAAATTTTGTTTTTAAAAGTAAACTGTTAAAAGCAGTCTTTTTTCTATTTACAGTTAGTATATATTTCTCTATCTCATTTACAAGCTTTCTTCTAATTTGGTTTATATCTGATATGGGTAAAAATCCTTCTTCAAAATTTTCAAATTCTATATTGTCAAACTTAAATATACTGTCCCCTGTTTTATTTATACTTTTACATATTCTATCCTTACTTAAAGGTTGTTTTACTGCTTCTAGAACCTTTTCTCCCCCTACCTTAAAATACTTCCCTTTAAAATTAGTGCAAAGTACAATAGGTTTACCTCTTTGAAATTGTATTTTTAAATTCAAACCTAGCTTTTTTCCATAAGGCTCCTTATAAATAGCCTGTAATTGTGTTAACTGATGAGAATCAGAGGTTTTATATAGTATATCCCCACTATTATATTTAGCTGGTACAATCTTTACTTTTTCTCCCCTATAGGCCTTATTTACTTCCTTATCATATTTAATTATTTTAGAAATGGTAAATCCTTTATTTCCGATTCTAACTCCGTCACTTAAAGATATATCCTGGTATAGAAAAACATATTTATCATTTTCCGCTCTTCCCATTTTAATTCCAGTGTTCTTAGGAAAAGAGTATGCCATCATATCTTTTCCAGTGTTCCCATATAAATAGGCTTTTGAAAAACCCTCTCTGTTAAATAATTGCAGAAGTCTCTTTTTTACATCCTTATCTGTATATATTGATGAGGATGCATTATAAAAATTTTTAATAGCATTTTTGTATTCTGTCACAACCCCAGCTACATATTCAGGTCTTTTCATTCTTCCTTCAATTTTTAAAGAAGATGTACCGCTTTCTATTATTTCATTCATATCTTCAATAGTACACATATCCTTGGGACTTAAAAGATATCCACTCTTTTCAGTACATTCTTTTTTATTTACTATTTTATAGGGAAGTCTGCAAGGCTGGGCACATCTGCCTCTATTTCCGCTCCTTCCTCCTATTATACTACTCATAAGACACTGCCCTGAATAGCATATACAAAGGGCTCCGTGTACAAATATTTCCGTTTCTATTTTAAGTTCCTGGGATATATGTCTTATCTCTTTTAAAGAAAGTTCCCTTGAAAGTACTATTCTCTTAAATCCCATATTGCTTAAAAAAAGTGCCCCTTCTCCATTATGTATTGTCATTTGAGTAGAAGCATGAACCTCAAAGTCCGGTATATTCTTCTGAAGTATACAAAAAAAACCCATGTCCTGTATTATAAGAGCATCTACCCCTATATTATATAAAAATTTTGCATACTCAAGGGCCTCCTTCAATTCTCCTTCTTTCATTAAAGTATTCATGGTCACATATATTTTTACATTATATAAATGACAGTATTTAACTGCATCTTTTATAGAAATATCATCAAAATTATGAGCATATGCCCTAGCAGAAAATTTATCTCCTCCCAAATAAATGGCATTTGCCCCTGACTGTACTGCGGCATATAAACTTTCCATATTTCCTGCAGGAGCCAATAACTCTACTCTTTCCATAAATTTCTCTCCCATGTATTAATTTATAATTCACTATTCACAATTTACAATTTATTTGGATAAATTCTTATTTATAGTATCATAAAATAGCCACATTATACAATAAAGTTACTGCTAAACCGGATAAGTGTTTTTCAAATATAATTATGGATTGTTTATGTACATTTTTCTTATTTTAGAATAGTATGTATTAGGATATAAATAACAACATTATTATCCTGAACTTTTTTAAAAAGGAGATAATAAAATGGATAACAATAATTTTTGTCCTGATTCTGATTGTAATGCTAGAGTTATAAGTGCAGATACTCTTACACCTGCTACTAATTATCCATGGCCACAAGGTCAATATAAAGTTCCAAGAGTTCTAGCAGAACTTGTACTTCAAATAGATTCAGAATCAAAAATAAAGTTAAATGAACCTGCTTATGAAATAAAAAGAATAGAAAAACAAATATTTTTAACTCAATGCAGATATATTGCACCAACTAGTAAAGTATTTATTGAAGGTTATATAAGAAAAAATATAGAATATGCTGTAAGAGAGTGCACAACGAAATCTGGAATAGGTGGAAGCATTAAAGATACTACTGTTCACATTCCAATCAAAGCTTATACTGATGTAAATTTTACAAATTTTCCACAAATTTTGCCAAATCTTCCTCCTTTAGTTGCTAGATATTTTGATTCTAAAAGAAAAGGAAAGAATATAAGAGAGGCAGATAGATCCAATATTGAAGTTTTTAATGAGCCTGTTTTTTGTGAACTTGAATGGTCTGCAATTTTTGATGCAGATATTAATGATAAAGGTATACCAATTGATGGATTTATCAATGAAGAGGAATTTGAAGAATTCACTGACAAATCAGTTGTATATTTATGCTTGAAATTACTTCAAAAACAACAGATTTGGGGTCTGGATGATTGTAAGGATAATACTAATGGTGTTAAAAATGGCGTTAAAAATGGCGTTAAAAGACAGGTTAGAAAACCATATCCTACATTGGATTCAGAATGGAATTTCCCAATTGATAGATTAAAACAAAAAAGATAGTATCTATATAGGTAGGAGCTGGTTAAAAACTAGCTCCTATTAGTAGTTAACAAAATGTATCTTAACGCATAATATAATATAAAAAGTAAAAATTTACAAAAATGTATGGATACTAAAAATTTATATACTCATCCTATAACTACATACACAAAGGATAGTGATGTGGGTAATATATTCAAAGATAAAATACAAATTAAATTATTTAACTGTATAAATCCCATTAATGAAGGAAGTAAGTACCGTATTTATTGAATCATTATTTATTATAAAAAAATCACACCTATGATTTTTAAGCATAATATATAATGTAAATATTGTATACTTCTCAAAAGGAGGAAAACTATGTCAATAAACTTTAATAATTTCACACCACGTCCTGGACTTGTAAACAAGCAAGGCTGCCTGCCGGACCCATCAGAATTAGTTTGTATTGAGGTACCTAAAGTTTTTGACCAGTGTTTAATTAAAAAATGTCTTTTTTATAAAGAAGGTCCTGATACAAACAACTCAGACTGTGAATTAAGGAGCAACCCCCTGGATGAACCAAAAATATTTGCAGGCTGCAGGGATTTCAAAATTACATTAAAATCCATAGAACAAATTCCTATCATAGGTAAAATCGGATTTAAAAAAATAATTCTTTGTTACGTTATATCCTTTTATGCAGATTATATTGATTGTAATGCAGTAAACAGATCTGAACTTTTTGAAATTAATAGAAAAGACATAATTGGTAGTTTTTATTGTCCTGATTCACTATCTAAATCATCTAATACCTCTGTTAATTCCAATGATTCAAGTGACTGTGATACAAATATCATAAAACTTGAAATGGTAGCAGAAGCACTTCAAGGAGTGTTAACCGAATGCAATAATAAAAAATATCTAGATATCACTTTAGGTTATTATATTATAGTTAAGTGTCAAATAGTTGTACAGCTTCTGATACCTGCTTATAGTTACTGTCCAATACCTAAGGAACCATGTGCACCTGAGCCTGAAGAAAATCTATGTGATAAATTCAATAAGGCTCCAGTACCTAAATTTTATCCAGATCAAAACTTAAAACCATTATTTCCTGGTTCGAAAAACACCTCAAAAATAAATGAGAGTGAATATGAATATGAAGATGAATATCCTGAAGAATACGAGGAAGAGTGTATAGAAGATAATGAAGAAGAATACAAATGAATTATTCTAGAAACTAATATACTCCCCGTATCTTTCCCCACATATTTCCATAGTTATAAAATTTTTCAGAATATACTAGGGTCTTAGAATTAAAGTCATATATAAATATATATTTATAAATTATAAAATTGCTTGTAGACATATAAAACAAACCCTTTATATCACGAATAATTACCTAATCCTATAATACGACATAATTTAAAGAAGGAGCACATTAAACTACTCCTTCTTTCTAAATAATTTTGTCACTAGAGATTGACCTCTCTCAAAATCTAATTCTTCCTTTAATCTAGTATTCTCTTCTATTAAAGAATCTATTTTTTCCTTAAGAAGTTTGTTATCCTTAACCTTTTTATTTAAATCATTTTTAATATTACTATTAAACATTCTTTGTTTTTCTAATTCACTTTTAGTTTCATCCAGTTCCTTTTGAACATTCTGTTTAACTTCCATAAAAAAGTTACAATGCTCCTTTAACTTCTTTTTTTCTTCAAGTATTCTATTGATTTTATTTTCATACTCCTGCACAGCAAATTTTTTCTTCTTCATATTAATACTAAATGAATCTATTTTTTCTTTAAGGAGACTATTTTCATAACATATCCTTTTAAACTTATCTTTTATTTCTTCTATGCCTTTATCTTCTGCTCCAATGCTGGAGTCACTTGATGATTTTTGTTCTTCTACCAAAGATACATGATTTTTGGTTAACTCTTCAAAGGTAAAAATATATAAATCTTTATCCTCTATACCATAGACTATATCTGATCCACTTGTATCCACTGTATTCAAAAAATTATACACGTTAACAGGAGTTTCTAAATCTTCATTAAATCTCATTGGAATCTCCCATTTCCCAAACTTATATTGAGAACAAAAAATATGTCCTTCTTCCTGCCAACAAGTAAATATTTTATCATCCATATAAAATATAATAGGTTCAACAGGTTCTAAATTCCCTTTATAAATTTCATATTTTTTCATACTCACATTTTCTTCAATCCGAACATGTTCCAGGGAATATACCTCTCCCTCTTTGATTTTATTAACTATATTATAAGCATAAGGAGTATTCAGTACTTTAAACATCATATTATCACATTGAATTCCATAGAGCCTTTTAGCTTCAGTCCAGGAATTTCTATAAGTACAATAATTCAAGGACAATTCATGACCTCTATTTGAAATAAAAAACACATCAATATAATTTTTTTTATTTAATTGTATTTCATAGTACCGACGAGCCTTATCTGACAAAATTATATATTGAATGGTATATAGTTTTATTTTTTTGCCATCCCAAAGACAATGTTTCAAGATCCCCCGCTTGCTTCCATCTTCTGCTACCAACAAATAAAACAGATGCATCTTGCCCTGTAAAATTACAGCTTTCAAGTCCTGCACTTGAAAATTGTCTTTTTTTATGTTATAGACCTTTTCTCCAATCCAATTTCCTTCTTTTCTCATACAGTATTTTACTTCATTTCTTTTATTGATATATAATATGTGAACTAGCCCATCTTCTACACATATTGCAAACTCAATTATTCCTGTATCAATAACTTTTTCTTCAGTCCATTTTCCTTTTTCATACATTACTTTATACATTAATTCCCCACTTGTTTTTAAATAAAACTTCCACACTTCCTTTTTATTATTTATGAATATCCAGGGATATTTATTTATCATAACATTTCTCACCTACCTCCTATTATATTTTATAAAATCTTTATAAAATGTATTACTAAAATCACAACTATAAATAATGAAGCATACTATATCAGTGTAGAAGTGCATATTTTTTGAAGATAATTATTTAAAAGGAGGAGAATTTATGTCCATTAACTTTAATAAATTTGTACCACGTCCTGGTCTTGTAAACAAACAAGGACGTTTACCTGATCCTTCTGAATTAGTTTGTATTGAAGTGCCTAAAGTTTTTGATCAATGCCTGATTAAAAGGTGCCTTGTATATAATGAAGGACCTGATACAAATAAAACAGATTGTGAATTAAGAAGTAATACTCTAGCTGATCCTAAGAGATATCTTGGAAGCAGAGATTTTAATATAAAATTAATTTCTGTAGATAGGATTCCAATTAAAAGGAATGAAGGTTTCAAGAAAGTCATTATTTCTTATGTTATATCTTTCTATGCAGATTACATTGATTGTAATAATGTAAATAAAACTGAATTTTATGAAATCAATAGAACAGATGTAATTGGAAAATTTTATTGCCCCGACTCCATAGCTGAAACTTCCGGTAACTTTACACCTGCTGCCTATCCTAAAGATATGGATTCAAATATTATTAAACTTGAAATGGTGGCAGAAGCACTAGATGGTGAATTGATAGAAGATTCTTCTGGAAATTTTGTTTTGGATATTACCTTGGGGTACTACATCATTGTAAAATGTGAACTTATTGTACAGCTGCTCATTCCAGCTTACAGCTACTGTCCAATTCCAGATGAGCCATGTGAAGAATCTGAAGAAAATCCATGTGAAATATTTGAAAGGACTCCTGTTCCTAAATTTTATCCTGATCAAAACTTAGAACCATTGTTCCCTTACCATGATAACGAGGAGGATTCCACTGAAATACTTTAAGTTTTTTATATGTGATCACCTTTTTTTCTGGGAATCATATATTATAGTAGAAGCCAATGACAAAATTATTAATCATTATTCGCAAGCTATTTTACTCTAATGTATTTTAACTTTATTATAAAAAGGAGGATTTCTTTTATGAACTCTATGTCAAGATATTATGATTGTGATCCTTGTAACAGAGATCAATATGATCCTTGTGGCAAAGGTCACTATGATCCTTGCAATAAAAAACCAGAACATGAGTGTCAAACTATTATAAAATGCGGATGCCCTAATTCAATTACTATACCTGCAGCTACTGTTCTTGGTACTACTTTTACCCTTGCTACACTGACACTAAATACCTGCAAATTAAAAGATCCTTGCATCAAGCTTGAATTTGCAAGTAACCTTGTAGCAGCTGTTGCTTTTACCGGTTCTTTAAATATCCAAGTATTTAAACAGTGTGGAAATCAAATTACCCCTACACCAGTAGGACCTGCATGGGCATTTAACTTAGTAGCATTACTCTCTAGCCAGACATTTTCGTTCTTCGTATGTGACTGCAATGATACTTGCTGCAATGACTGCTGCTGTACCTATACTGTAGTTGCCACTGTTACCAGTGCAGTTACCGTTGGTACCCTTGCTGTTAACAACGCAACTCTGGGAGCAGTAGCTACATGTGGATCCAATTCATGCTGTTAGTTTGTTCATATTAAATTATTATAACTCAAGGTAACAAGCCTTGAGTTTTTTTATTTTACTCCATCATTATTTAAAAGAGGGTTTTTCTGCTTTCTTTCCTTTGCCAGACTTATTTCATTTTCCATTAATTTATGTTGAAGATCTATTACTTTATACTTTTCCGATTGTATCTGAAATTTTAATTCTTTATTTTGTGACATAAGTTTTCTATTTTCATTGATATACTTCTGAGTTGATTCTTTTTCAATTTTCAATTCTTCCTGCAACTTGCTAATTTTATGTTCTTTCTCACTTATATTCTTGCTGTCACTGCTATTTTCAAGTTTGATTTTAAGTTCCATGTTAACTTGCTCCAAAGAACTAAGTTCCTCTTTTAAAAAATCAATCTGTTCTCTATTGGATTTTTCAACTTCTCTCATTTTATCCAATTCTTTTAATAATTCATGATTGATTTTCTGTGTTTTTAACATATCGTCTGCTACGTTAATTGCCGACAAAACAGCAGCTGAGGAAGTGCTTAACTTATTATTATTTTTTAATACATCCTTTATTTTCTTATCCACATAACTGGCAACCTTATGTAAATATTCTTCTTGTTCCTCTCCCTTTAAATTATATTCAATTCCATTTATAAAAACTGTCACTACATTCATTTAAACACCCTCTCAGATCATGATGTTTTCTAAACCCATAGAGATATTTTATCATAAATCTTTTACATATTAAACATGTTATTTAAAAATTCCATATATTTCTATATAGATTATACCATAATATACAATAAAAAACATGTTATAAGGCTTAGAAAAAAAGAAATTAATTTCAATCTAAGCCTAAGAATAACTCTATCTAAGCTGCGCTCCCAGTTTATATTCCAGTGCTTTCAATATTTTATCATGAACTTTATTAACTTCAGCATCTGTAAGTGTCTTATTTGAAAGTCTATAAGATATGGAATACGCTATACTTTTTCTGCCATCCTCTATTTGTTTTCCCTTATAAACATCAAATAGTTTTACTTTTTCTACCATATTACCTCCTTGCTTTTTTATGATACTTTCTATATCCTGTACTAATATATTATCGTCTACCAATACTGCCAAATCTCTAGATACTGCCGGAAATTTAGGAAGAGGAGTATATTTATTATAAGAACTAGCATACTTATATAATATATCTAGGTTAAGTTCTGCTACATAACACCTTTCTTCAATCTCATAATTTTCACAAACCTTTGGATGAATTTCCCCCAATATGCCCACTAAATCTTTTTTTATGTAAATCAGAGCAGTTCTTCCAGGGTGAAAACTTGGATTTTCACTCTCTCTTTCAAAAGAAAATTTTTCTATCTTCAAAATTTCTAATATATTTTCTACTGCACCTTTCAAATTAAAATAGTCTGAATTTCCATACATAGCAATGGTTATAATATTTTTTTCCTTGGGAAGTTTATCCATATCCTTATTAGGCATATAAACTTTTCCTATTTCAAATAATCTTACCAATTCATTTTTTCTAGAATAATTTCTGCTTAAACATTCCATCATTGAAGATAGGGTAGTGGTTCTCATTATACTGTAATCCTCTCCTAAAGGATTCTTTATAGTTACCGTATTTCTAAGAGAACTGTCTTTTGGTAGAAGTATTCTGTCAAAGGCCTTTCTACTAATGAAAGAATAATTTATAGATTGACTGAATCCGCTTGAAATCATCGCTTCTATGACTTTATCATCTAATTTTTGTTTTTCACTTTTTCCACCCTTTGTACTCACACTCTTTATTATGGTAGAAGATATATTGTCATAGCCATATATTCTAGCTATCTCCTCTGCCACATCCTCTTTTATATTTATATCTCCACGGAAAGTTGGAACATCTATTTTTAAAACATTTCCCTCCACTTTTGTATGTAATTCCAATCTGTTTAAATACTCTGCCATATTTTCCTTTGTTATATCGGTTCCCAGAAATTTATTCACCCAATTACAATCAACCTCCAGACTATGAGGATAAACCCTTTCCTCATATACATCTATGGTACCCTGCATTACTTTTCCGCAGCCAATCATTTCTATTAAGTGACAAGCTCTATCTATGGCATACTCAGCTAAATTAGGATCCAGATCTTTTTCAAATCTTGTGGAAGCCTCTGTTCTAAGGGCAAGCTTTTGAGAAGATATCCTTATGTTAGTTCCATTAAAATTAGCACACTCAAAAACAACTGAGGAAGTATCTTCTCTGATTTCAGAATTAAGTCCCCCCATTATTCCTGCAATTCCTATGGTTCTGCTTCCATCCTTTATAGTAAGTATATCTTTATCCAATACTCTCTCTTCGCCATCAAGTGTAATAAATTTTTCTGCTTCTTCTGCTCTTTCAACCACTATACTTTTTGAAGTTATTTCTCTTATATCATAGGCATGCATAGGTATTCCTACCTCAAGCATTACAAAATTTGTTATATCCACTATATTATTTATGGGTCTTACTCCTGACTCCATCAGCCTTTCTTCCATCCATGAAGGGGACGGCTTTATTTCTACACCCTCTATTCCTCTTGCCATATATCTCCTGCAAAGTTTATCTTTTATTTCAACTTTTAATTTATCCTGTATATTTTCACTGGAAGAAGCACTATATTTAACTTCAGGGAATCTACAGTTTCCATTTAAAGTCGCTGAAGTTTCTCTGGCTATACCTAAAATACTCAAACAATCAGGTCTATTGGAAGTTATTTCTAAATCCAATATGGAACTTGTCATATTCAATACATCTTTTATGTCCTTTCCAATAGGAGTATTCTCCGGTAAAATCATAAGTCCTTCTGCTTGTTTATCTCCTGATATTCCAAGTTCTTCCTCAGAACAAAACATACCATTTGATACAAGCCCTCTGAGTTTTCCCTTTTTTATTTTTACTCCTCCATAAATGATTGAATCATGTAATGCCACAGGAATTATATCTTTTTCCTTCATATTCTTAGCTGCCGTTATAATTTGAATAGGTTCCTCTTTTCCCACATCTACCTGACATACAAATAAATTGTCTGCCCCAGGATGATTTTCTACTTTTATTAATCTACCTGTAACTACATTTTTTATATCTTCTCCTGTTGTAACCACTTCTTCCACTTTTGAACCACTTAGAGTCAATCTGTCTCCAAGCTCCTTACCTGTAATATTTATATCTACATAATCTTTAAGCCAATTTACTGGAACTTTCATATAAAAATCTCCTCTCTAAAAGTATAATTTGTTAGATTCTATACTGTTAATCTACATGCTAAAATTGATTTAAAAATCTCATATCACTTTCATACATATTTCTTATATCATCTATTCCGTACTTTAACATAACCATTCTATCTACCCCCATACCAAAAGCAAATCCACTATATATTTCAGGGTCTATACCGCAATTTCTTAAAACCTGAGGATGAACCATACCACAGCCTAGAAGTTCTATCCATCCTTCTCCCTTACACACTCTACAACCCTCTCCATTACATACAAAACAGGTAGCATCCATTTCTGCAGAAGGCTCTGTAAAAGGGAAGTGATGTGGTCTGAACTTCGTTTTCATTCCATCTCCAAACATCTTTCTGGCAAACAATTCAAGGGTGCCTTTCAAATCTGCAAAAGTTATACCTTTATCAACTACAAGCCCCTCCATCTGATAAAATATAGGAGAATGGGTAGCATCTACCGAATCAGAACGGTAAACCTTCCCTGGTGATATCATTTTTATTGGCGGTTTTTGTTTTTCCATTGTTCTTATCTGCGTAGGTGAAGTTTGAGTTCTTAAAACCAAACTATCATTTATATAAAAAGTATCCTGTTCTCCCCTAGCTGGATGATTCTTAGGTATATTTAAAGCTTCAAAATTATAGTAATCAAGTTCTACCTCTGGCCCTTCTTCTATGGTAAATCCCATGAAAACAAATATTTCCTTCATATCCTCCAGAACTTGTTCTAGAGGATGACGTCTTCCTATAGTTTGTTTTATTCCCGGCATAGTGATATCAATAGTCTCACTTTTAACTCTCGATTCCCTGGCACTGGATTTTACTTTTTCAGAAGCCTCCTCTATTGCTTTCTCAAGTGAAACTCTAATATCGTTGGCAAGTTTCCCTATAATAGGTCTTTCTTCTTTTGAAAGTTCCTTCATACCTCTCAATATATTAGTTAGTTCACCTTTTTTACCTAAATATTTAATTCTTATACTTTCTATGTCCAACTCTTTTCTTTTATTCTGTAATTCTCTAAATGCATTTTCCTTTATCTCTTCTAATTTTTTTTTCACCTTAGATACTCCTTTCTAAAAATAACACTAAATTTAAAATAAAAAAAGCTCCTCCCCTTTAAGGGACGAACTACTCCGCGTTACCACCCAAATTGATATCAAAAACAATATCCTCTTTGTATATTTATCGGTATTTCCCGCTTAGCTACTACTTGATATCCTCAACCTGTTATTGATTAAAAAACACCTTAATTCACAGCAAGTACTCCAGAGCGAACTTCAATATATTCCTATTTCAAAAAAGTTTTCAGCCATGACTTTTTCTCTCTAAAAAATTTTCATATATCTACTTTCTCTTTCACAGTATTCAAAATATACTATTTAATTTTTACTTATACCTTTAGATTTTACATACACATTTAAATCTTGTCAATACATATTTTGTCTTACTACTTCAAACATCATTATGGAAGCTGCCACAGCTGCATTTAAAGATTCAGCCCCTCCTGGCATCGGAATGTTCACTTCTATATCTGAAATTTTCCTCACATCTTCTGAAAGTCCCTTTCCTTCATTTCCTACTGCAATTATAATTTTCTCTTTTAAATCCATATCATAAAAATTAATATTTGAATTCAAAGAACTAGATATTAGTTTAAAACCTATCTGCTTTAAATATTTCATTTTTTCCAGAGACTCATCTTGAATTATAGGTATATAAAATACAGACCCCATAGTAGCTCTTAATGTTTTTTCATTATACACGTCTACTGTCCCTTTAGTAGTTATAACTCCAAGTGCTCCTGATGCATGGGCACTTCTTATTATGGTTCCCATGTTTCCTGGATCTTGTATTTTATCTGCCAAAATATAAAACCCCTCTTCATTTTTAATACTTAATTCTTTGTTTTTTACCACAGCAATTATTCCTTGAGGATTTTCAGTACAGCTTATGCTCCTTAATAATTCATCTGAAACAAAATATACAGGGCAGTTCACTTTATTATTTATTTCTAAAAGAAGCTTTTCTTCTCTTCTTATAAAATATTCACTCAAAAATATTTCAGATATACAAAATTCAGAGTTAATAGCCTCCTCTATAAATCTGAAACCTTCTACTATGAATTCCTTCCTTAGAATTCTATATTTTTTTTCTTTTAATCTTTTAGCTTCTTTTATACGTGAATTATCTTTACTTTTAATTATATCCATATAATCCTCTCCATAATTATCAAAGTGATTCTTAGGTTCAGGTGGATTTTGCCTATGTAGTGCTTATCTCCACTTGAAGAAGATAGGGGTGTTAGCTAATTACAACCTTCGGATAAAAATAAGTGCAGCAAAACTTTGCTCCACTTATTTTTATGTGATCTTGAATTTAAGCATTTAACTGTGCTTTAGCTACTTGAGCCAATTCTGTAAATGCATTAGGATCATTTATAGCTATCTCTGAAAGCATTTTTCTATTAATATCAATACCTGCAGTTTTTATTCCGTTCATAAATTTAGAATAGGATAAACCATTTATTCTAGCTGCAGCATTTATTCTCACTATCCAAAGTTTTCTAAAATCTCTTTTCTTTAGCTTTCTTCCCACATAGGCATTTCTTAAAGCCCTTATAACACTTTCGTTAGCAGTTTTAAATAATTTACTCTTGCCGCCATAATAACCTTTTGCAAGTTTCAATATTTTTCTATGATGTTTACGGGCATTTACCGCCCTTTTTACTCTTGCCATAATAAAAACCTCCTTTTAGAATTATTCAGTTACACATAAGGTAATAACTTTTTCATTACTTTTTCCTGAGTTTCTGAAACATATGCTGTTTTCCTAAGATTTCTTTTGGTTTTTCTGCTCTTTTTTGTTAATATATGACTTTTAAAAGCCTGTGCTCTCTTCAATTTACCTGTTCCTGTAAGTTTAAATCTTTTAGCCACACTTTTTTTAGTCTTCATTTTTGGCATAATAAATTCCTCCTCTCAATCATGCTTTTACTACACTTACAAAATTACTACCTTTTTTTAAAGCTTTAGTTATGTTCTAATATACAAATATCCCGAAGTTCAGAATAAAAATATCTTAGGTGCAAATATACAGAACCTTATTGTCACACATAAAAAAGCGGCCTAAAGCCGCTTTGAATACATTACTCATATAGTAAAGAATCCTTAGTGATAAGAAATTCTTATACCTACAACCTTACCAGTCTTCACTGTAAGGTGAGAAACGGCTGTTTCTTCTTGACGCATTAAATTATACTATTTTAACTCCTTTTAGTCAATACATTTTTTCATGTTAATATAAACCAATAAATACATTATATATAACTTATTTTTTCATCTATTTCTTTTTTAAGCTTTAATATAAAATCTTCCAGGGACATAGTTCCTATATCCCCCTCTTTTCTACTTCTCACTGATATATTTTTATCTTTCATCTCTTTATCGCCTAAAATAATCATGTAAGGAACCTTTTGTAGCTGTGCTTCTCTTATTTTATATCCTATTTTCTCATTTCTAATATCACACTCTACTCTTATATTGTTTTCTTTAAGTGTCTTAGCTATTTCTGCCACATAATCTGCCTGAGAATCAGTAATATTCATAACCTGAACCTGCACAGGTGCAATCCATGCAGGAAATGCTCCTGCATAATGTTCTATTAAGATACCTATAAACCTTTCTATGGATCCAAATACCACCCTGTGTATCATAACAGGTCTGTGTTTTTCTCCATCTGCCCCTATATAATTTAAATCAAATTTTTCAGGCATCTGGAAATCCAGCTGTACAGTTCCACACTGCCAGGTTCTTCCTATACAATCCTTTAAATGGAAATCTATTTTAGGACCATAAAAAGCTCCATCTCCTTCATTAATCTTATAATCAAGTCCTACAATTTTTAACGCATTTTTTAATCCTTCCGTTGCAGCTTCCCAATCTTCATCACTACCCATAGAATCTTCAGGTCTTGTGGAAAGTTCAACAAAATACTCAAAACCAAATATTTTATAAAAGTTATCTATGAGGTCTATTACCTTTATTATTTCATCTGCAATATTATCTTTAGTAACAAATATATGGGCATCATCCTGAGTAAAACAGCGTACTCTCATAAGGCCATGCAGTGCACCGGATTTTTCATGTCTGTGAACTATTCCCATTTCAGCATATCTTTTTGGAAGATCCCTATAAGACTTTATATCATTCTTATATACAAGTATAGCCCCTGGGCAGTTCATAGGTTTTATAGCATAATTTCCATCATCTATTTTAGTAAAATACATATTTTCCTTATAGTGATCCCAGTGTCCTGATCTATGCCACAGGTCTTCATTCAATATAATAGGAGTCATTATTTCGTTGTAGTCTGCCTTATAGTGCATTTCCCTCCAAAAATCCTGAAGGGTATTTCTAATTATCATCCCCTTTGGATGGAAAAAGGGAAATCCCGGTCCTTCTTCATGTATGCTGAATAAATCCAATTCTTTACCTAATTTTCTATGATCCCTTTTTTTTGCCTCTTCCATCAATTTAAGATAATCCTGAAGATCACTTTTCTTTTCAAATACAGTACCATATATTCTTTGAAGCATTTTATTATTTTCATTTCCCCTCCAGTAAGCCCCTGCTGTAGAGAGAAGCTTTACGGCTTTGGCTCTTCCTGTAGATGGTACATGAGGACCTGCACAAAGATCTACAAAATCATCTTGCTTGTAAAAAGATATTATAGCATCCTCTGGTAAATCTTTTATTAGTTCCACCTTATAGGGTTCATCTTTTTCCTCCATAAACTTTATAGCTTCTTCTCTAGGAAGCTCAAACCTCTCTAATTTTATATTCTCCTTAATTATTTCATTCATTTTCTTTTCTACTTTTTCAAGCAATTCAGGGGTAAAGGAAAATTCGGCATCTATATCATAATAAAATCCTGAATCTATAGCTGGTCCTATAGCAAGCTTAACTTCTGGATATAATCTCTTTATAGCCTGAGCAAGTATGTGAGAAGCTGTGTGTCTTAATATCTTCTTTCCTTCCTCATCTTCAAAGGTTAAAATTTCAAGTTTACAATCTTCATTGATTTCATAATCAAGTTCTACAACTTTGCCGTCCACTACAGCCCCTAATGCCTTTTTAGATAAAGAAGTACTTAATTTCTTTGCAACATCAATTACCCTTGCCCCTTTTTCAATTTCTATTTCTTTGCCATCTTTTAAACTTATTTTTATCACATCTATTCCTCCTTTGGATAAATTACTATAATAAAAATCAGCAAATAAAAAAACCCTTCCCTAAAAATGGGACGAGTTTTGCCGTGGTTCCACCCAAATTAATAGCACCTTGCTTCATATAAAGCACATTTATATGCTACCATCTCTATGTCCTTAACGCAGAGTAACGGAAATACTTACTAAATTTCAGTATACAACTTCAAGGTGGTTTTCAATAAATTTTACTTAAAGGATATTTCAGCTTATAATCCTTCTCTCTTAAAGCAAATAATCTATCTACTTTCCTCTTCATAGTCTTTACTTCTATTTTAATTTATTATATTATTCTAAAATTATTATGTCAATATAATGACATAAGTTTTTATTTAAATACGACAGTTGACTAATTTAACTTCTCTAAAGACTCAGGTGGAAACAGTATTTTAATATATAAATTTTATCTAAATCTTACAAGAACTAATACCCTATACTCTGTTTAAATTATTTTTTATAAGCCTACAGGTTTTGCAATCATCACAAAATTTAACTCTATTGGTAAATACATTTTTTATAGTATCTATTAGTTCTTTATTCTTGCAATTATGAACACAATGTATCACTATATTTTCAGGAGAGTTTGTTATAAGTGCACTTATTAAAATATCATCTAAATCTGTGTTGTCATTGTATTTTAACTCCGTCAAATCTTTAAAGAAACTATCTGTTATATCTTCTTCACGCTCATTATTTATAATATATTTTCCATCACTTAAGACAATTATATTTAAATAGTTGATTTTACTTTCTTGAATTTCCACAAAATACTTTAAAAGCTTTATAAACTCATTATATTCTTTTTCTGCCATATATTTTTCCACTACACGATCAATAATTGCCTCTAAATCTTCTAAAAGATCTTTCATTCTAAAGGTTATAAATCCCTCTATATTTATCTCCCTATTTTCATTTATACATCCACATATTTTATCTATTATATCATTCTTTTTATTTATACAATAAATAGAGTTCTCATCTTTAATTTCTATTTCTCCTCTTAATACTTTTAAGCTTTCTTTTTTAATTTCTTCTAATTCCTCATGTGTTAAAAAAAAGTATGCATCAGACAAAAAAGCTGCCATATCTTTTTTACAAAATTCATCTATCACTATGTTATATATAATGTTGGCAGCATGTATATCAAATATATTATTTAGTTTAATATCGATTTCCCTATCACAAAATATTTTAAGGAAGTGAGTACTACACTCAATACTTTCATATATTCCAATAAGTATATCTTTGTATTTAAAATATTCTTTTATCTCTCTTATTCCCTGCATTATATGATATCTTTCTTTATTATATACTATGGTTAACAACAGCATCTATTCACACTCCCTTCCAAAGTAGTATATGTCTAAACAAAATCTCTATTCAATTTTCTGTTGTCAAATATCGACAGTACTAATTTTTAGAAATAAATCATATTATATTAAAAGACATCTAACCTTCATAGATGAAATTCATCCAAGTTTTTAAAACAGACTCTGATTTTAGCAATATATTAAAAAATTATAATAAAGTATTGACAATATGTAGATGTGAATATATAATATTATTTGTCACGTAATTAAAGTTTCGTGGGCGCATAGCTCAGCTGGGAGAGCATCTGCCTTACAAGCAGAGGGTCACAGGTTCGAGCCCTGTTGTGCCCACCATTACGGCCCAGTGGCTCAGCTGGTTAGAGTGCCGGCCTGTCACGCCGGAGGTCGAGGGTTCAAGTCCCTTCTGGGTCGCCATTTGGCCAGATAGCTCAGTCGGTAGAGCAGAGGACTGAAAATCCTCGTGTCCCTGGTTCGATTCCTGGTCTGGCCACCAGTTTTGCGGGAGTGGCTCAGTGGTAGAGCGTCACCTTGCCAAGGTGAACGTCGCGGGTTCGAATCCCGTCTTCCGCTCCAACAATGTGGCGCTATAGCCAAGTGGTAAGGCAGAGGTCTGCAAAACCTTTATCCCCAGTTCAAATCTGGGTGGCGCCTCCAA
>ENA-UOOI01001746-UOOI01001746.1-fermentation-metagenome-genome-assembly--contig:-NODE-1746-length-21219-cov-63.612597_pt1 | contig 21219 bp, 15 predicted proteins | sample MGYA00245779_ERZ724027 | MGnify/ENA primary metagenome ERZ724027 (study PRJEB28704, sample SAMN03018318) | fermentation metagenome | biome: anthropogenic terrestrial biome; feature: soil...
TGTCGATCAGGCAGTAAGGCGTCTTGTCCGGCTTGGGGCCGAGCTCGAGCCCGGCATGGTTCAGCGTCAGGCGGATCCGGCCCGGATGGGGGGCCGGCCCCTCGGGCGGCGCGGCGGGAATCTGTTTTTCCTCCGCCCATGCCGGGGATGCAGGTTCCAAGCCCGCCGGGGCGCTGTCTCCTTCCGGGGCGGCCTCGATTCGGTCGCCGTCGGCAAGCTTGTCGTCCGGCCGGGCGGGCGAGCCGTTGACCAGGCAGGCCCGCTTCCGAGGCTCCCCGCAGGAAGCCAGAAGCTCGCCCAGCGTCCCGACGGAAACGGTGCGCACCTTGTCGCGGGCCGACAGACGCTGCCCCGGGGCAGCCGGGCTGCCGTTGACGAAGGCCATGGTGCCGAGCGGGACGGGCCGCCCGAACAGGAACGCCGTACCCCGGGATTCGGGCTTCACCAGGTCTTCGAGCACGGGGCGGGCATCCTCGCCCGGGGCGGCGGGCTCGAACACGATCGCGTCCCCGGCGTGCACCAGCGTGGACAGGCTGCTTTCCGCCCCGTTGAGCAGGATGCGCGCGAGGCGCGGATGGCCGCCGTAGACGACGCGGTTCTCTCCGTTCAGCTCGACGATCATGCTCTTTCCGGAGCGGCTGATCATCTGCTGGTAGCTGTACCCGTTCATCAGGAGCACATCCAGAATAGTCAGGCTGCCGCTGCGGAACAGGTTCGCCTTTTTGCCGTTCAGCGTGATGGAAAAGCTGTCGTTGATCAGGTTCAGCGCCGAAGAGATCGCGATGCCGAGCGGGGTCGCCATCTCCGGGCCGGTCAGCTCCATGCCGGGGGCATCCACATAGGTCATAAAATTGTTTCCGCCCAGCGCGACGCGGGAAGGCGGAAGGCGCAGAAGCTCCGCCACGCATTCGCACAGGCCGGGCAGCTTGCTTCCGCCCCCCACCAGGAACACCGCGGAAGGCGGCTCGCCGTTCGCTTCCAGAATCCGCCCCGTGATCTCCTCGCACAGGCGGCGCATGACCGGCTCGGTTTTGCCCTGCAGCTCCTTTGAGGAAACGGTGTGCTCCAGCCCCAGAATATCCCGGAACGAAATGTCGTCTTCCCCGGACAGCTTTATTTTCATCTGCTCCGCCGTGGTGAAATCCACCAGGTATTCCTTCATGATGGCTTCCGTCACCTCGTCCCCGGCCACGGTCGCCATGGTGTAGCCCACCACGCCGCCGTCCCGGGAAACGGCGATGTCCGACGTGCCCGCGCCGATGTCGACGAGCGCAAGGTTCAGCAGCCGCAGGTTCCGCGGGATCGCCGCATTCATCGCGGCGATCGGCTCGAGCGTCAGGCTGGAGACCTCCAGCCCCGTTTTCCGCATCGTCGTGTAGAGGCTGTCCACCACCTCGCGCGGAAGAAAGGTGGCGATGACCTTGACGCCGAGGCGCCGACCGCGGTGGTCGAGCAGATTGGAAATGGGATAATCATCCAGCGTGTACTGAACGACGGAATACCCGGCCAAATAGAAGACCGGCTGTTCCTGCTCCGCCGTTTCGGGGTGGAACTGGCGCTCGGCCGCCTCGATCGCGCCGGCTTCCAGCTGGCAGAGCAGCTCCTGGTTCACCACCTGCGGCTCTTTCAGGGACAGCTCGTACGATGCCTGCTGCGTTTTCAGCGCGCGGCCCGCCGCGGCGACGCATACATGGCGCAGGACCAGGCCCGTTTTTTCCTCGAGCCTCTGCCTGACCAGCCGGGCCACCCGGCTCACCTGTTCGATGTCCTCGATCTGCCCGTCGATCATGGCGCGCTGGGTGTGCTCTACCGTCTCCACCGCGGAGACACGCAGCTTTTCGCCTTCCGGAACCCCGACGATCCCGATGACGCTGCGCGTGCCGATATCAAGCGCAAAAATGTAGTCGCCGTGTGATCCTTCGCCGGCTGTTTCCGCTCTGCCGACCTGATTTTCTTCCAGCATCCGTGTGGCCTCCGCTCCATTTTTCCTCTTTTTCCGCCGAACAAATCATGATTTTGTTCTATTTTACTACATTTCAAAAACAAATTCAACAACCGTCCATGAAAGGAGGACGGCGGCCCGCTCGTTCCCTGGGGCGGTTCTGATGCGTCTTCGCCGGAAGATACGGTCCGGCCGATCCGGGCGAGACGCCGCTCTGTTGATTTTTCCGCGGCTTCGTAGTATCATTTTCCCTGTGCCTGCGCACAGTCAGTCGCAAAATCCTGACTATAAAGAAAACTACGGAGGAATGAAACCATGAAAACAAACATATCCCGCCGCGCCCTGTTTCTGGTGCAGGGTGCCCTGATCGCCGCGTTTTACATCGTGGCCACGCTTTTGGCCTCGGCGCTGGACATCGCCTACGGCCCGGTCCAGTTCCGCATTTCCGAGGCCCTGACGATCCTGCCCGTGTTCACACCGGCGGCAATTCCGGGCCTCGCCGTCGGCTGCCTGCTCTCCAACCTGGGCGGCCCCTACGGAATCGCGGACTGGGTCTGCGGAACATCCGCGACGCTTTTGGCCGCCGTTGCGACCCGCATGCTGCGCGGCGTGCGCTTCCGCGGCCTTCCGGTTCTGGCCGCCCTCCCGCCGGTCCTTTTCAATGCGGCGGTCGTCGGGGCGGAGATCGCCTTTTTTCTGCCGGAGGGCTTCTCCATGGCGGGATTTCTGGGCGCCGCCCTTTCGGTGGGCGCGGGCGAGCTCGCCGTCTGCGTGCTGCTGAGCCTTCCCCTTGCGGCGCTGCTGGAGCGCACGGGCGCGGCGAAAAAGCTTTTTTCGGGCCGCGGGGAATAGCTCCCGCCTTTCTCAGAAAAATCGTTTCGGAGAAAATGAGAAGATAATCCATAATTTCGTTTTTTCGCATCCGGCACAGACCGGAGCCCGCCTTCAAAAAGGGCTGCTGCAAAACAGCCGTAAAAAAGCCGGGACGGCCATACCATAAATGGATTGCCGTCTTGGCTTTTTTTTTGCGCTTAAATTCAGGAACTTTGAAAGCTTTGATCAAGCTTTTCAAAAGCTTGCGTGGCTGCGTCCCAAGGTCTGAAACAATCGGCGGAAGCCGGCCGATTTCGCCCCGTTCAAACTTTTCTAAAATAAATTTTACAGTAAATTCCACAATTTTATCACTATCCTCTAAATGTTTCCAGAACAGCAGCCGATGTCTTATAAAGACGATAGCAATATCGTCAGAAATATCAATAGAAACATTTTTCTGATGTTCAAATGTTCAAAGCAAAAGCTGCCTGAAAATTTTTAAGAGGGGGTAATTTGGAATGGGCAAAAAGGGGCTTATGACAAAAATACTGCTGTTTATCGGGCTTCCCGTCACGATTATTTATATCGTTGCGGTTTTCCTGATTATGCAGACGGTCGGCAATTCCGTTTCCAATCTGACGTCCGAGGAGCTGACGGCCAAATCCCAGTCCGCTTCTTACGCGATCAACAACTATTTTTCAAAATACGAGACCATAGTGGCGCAGATGGCCGCGAACGACCAGCTGCAGCAGTATTTTGCGCAGCCGATCGAGGCGAAAAAGGCCAATACGAAAAGCGGATACGGGGGAATCAAGGATACGATCCAGAACATCTACAAGACCGATCCCGACAACCTTTCTTCGGTCTGGTTCGGCGACTGCACCGCCAACCAGATGATCTCCAAAAACAAGGACCAGCCCTACGATAAAAAGCTTTCGGAAAGGCCGTGGTATCAGCCCGCCGTGGAGAAAAAGGGCACGGTGCTGGTCGAGCCGTATCAGGACAGCGTGACCAAGAAAATCGTGATGACGATCGTATGCCCGATTTACAAAACCGGGACGGAGCAATTGTACGGCTTCGCCGGGATCGACATCACGCTGGACCAGCTGTACAGCACGATGAAAAGCTATAAGCTGGGCCAGTCGGGGTTCTATATTCTGACAAGCGCGGGCGGCCAGCTGATTTACCATCCGGACGAAGCCCTGAAAAACACAAGCGTTGCCAAATCGAAGATGTCCGACAATGTGATTCAGGCCATCCAGTCCAAGAAATCCGGGTTCCTTTCTTACACCGCGCGGGGCGGGAAAAATTACGGATACATCTCCACCATCGGCGACACCGGGTGGACGGTTGCGACCGGCCTGCCGGAAAATGAGTTCCAGAGCTCCTATTACACCGTGTTCCGTTCGGTGCTGACGATTTTCCTGATCACTCTTGCAATCATTTTCCTTCTGATCATCCTGATGGCCAGAAGCATCGTCCATCCGCTGAAAAAGCTCAGGGAAGCGGCCAACCAGATCGCGGGCGGAAATCTGGATGTCCATGTCGACGTCCGGTCTTCGGATGAGGTCGGCCAGGTGTCCGACGCGATTTCCCGCACGGTGGACCGGCTGAAGCAGTACATTGAATACATCGACGAAATCTCGGCGGTGCTGGATCGGATCGCTTCCGGCGATCTGACATTCGAACTGCACTGCGATTACCGCGGCGAATTTTCAAAGATCAAAGCTTCTTTTGAAAATATCAAATCCAGCCTTGTCGGCCTATTTTCGGAAATCTCCGCCTCCGCCAACCAGGTGGACAGCGGTTCCGCTCAGCTTTCCGACGCTTCTCAGGCCCTTGCCCAGGGGGCTGCCGAGCAGGCGAGCTCCATCGAGGAGCTTTCCGCCTCCGTCATGGAAATTTCGCACGAGGTGGATGGCAACGCGGGCAGCGCCGCGACCGCGAAAGACCTGATTAATACCATGACGAACGAATTCCAGGACGGGAACCGGCTGATGCAGCAGCTGATGGGCGCCATGGACGATATCAGCACGTCTTCCGAACAGATCGGAAAAATCGTCAAGGCGATCGAAGACATTGCGTTCCAGACCAATATCCTTGCCCTGAACGCCGCTGTGGAAGCGGCGCGGGCCGGAAGCGCGGGAAGAGGGTTTGCCGTTGTTGCGGAAGAAGTGCGGAACCTTGCGGGAAAGAGCGCGGAAGCGGCGAAAAACACGACGGACCTGATCCAGCATGCCATTCAGTCCGTCCAGCACGGTTCCACGATTGCCAAAGACACGGAGCAGTCCATGAATACGGTGCTTCAGTCTTCCGGCCAGTCGACCGACCTGATCCAAAAAATTGCGGAAGCCTGCCGGAAGCAGTCGGTATCCATTCAGCAGGTCACGCAGGGCCTTGACCAGATTGCGAAGGTCGTCCAAACCAATTCCGCCACATCGGAAGAGAGCGCGGCTGCCAGCGAGGAGCTTCGGAGCCAGTCCCGGTCGCTCAAAACTCTGGTTCAGCGCTTTAAGCTCGAATAGGTTTTGTCCGGCTAGCCGGGAATGTGATTCAAAATATATAGAAAAGAGCCGTCTTTCACAGTTGTGCTGCGAAAGACGGCTCTTTTTTTAATGTCTGTTTGTCTGTTTCTTCGATCGGGATTTCCAAGCCGGAGGCCTCGCTATTTCGATTCCGGCGGTTTTTCCCCGAGCCCTTTTTTCACGGTCAGGCGGATTCAGAGGCCGTCACCGGAGGAATCGTCCTGCTCCGGCTTCTTTTCATCCGGCGGCGCTCCCGCCGCATCCTCGGGAGGGGGGAGCTCTTTGACGATCAGCAGCTTTGCGATGCGGTTTTCCTCCACCTTCTGCACGGTGATCGACAGGTTCGCGATATGGATGCAGGGATGCTCGCCCTGCTTCGGGATGCGCCCCAGCATTTCCATCACCAGGCCCGCGATGGTGTCGTAGTCCCCTTCCGGGAGGGTGACGCCGACAAGGTCCGAAATTTCGTCGATGGAGGTGCTGCCGTCCACGGTAAAGGTGTTGTCGCTGACGCGCTGGATTTCCTCTTCCTCGTGGTCGAACTCATCCTGGATGTTGCCGACGATGGATTCCAGCAGGTCCTCCAGCGTGATGATGCCGGAGGTGCCGCCGTATTCGTCCACGATCACGGCGATCTGCACGCGGTGGTCGGTCATTTCCTTAAAGAGCTCGGTGCACCGCTTCGTTTCCGGCACAAAATACGCCGGGCGCATGATGTCGGTGATCTTGACGTCCCCGTTGATCTCGCTGCCTACATATTTGAGCAGATCCTTGACATAAATAATCCCGAGGATCGTGTCCAGGTCTTCGTGGAACACGGGCAGGCGGGAATATCCGTCCGCAATGGCAAGGTTCACCACATCCTGTATGGTGCTCGTGTCCTCCACGGCCGAAACCTCGGTGCGGTGGGTCATGATCTCATCCACGGTGGAGTCGGTGAAATCGAAGATGTTTTCGATCATGTCCTTCGCGCTTCCGCCGATCACGCCCTTTTCCTCGCCGGCATCCACCATCATCAGAATTTCTTCCTCGGTGACGGTCTCTTCCGATGAGTTCGGGTCAAACCCCAGAATTTTCAGGACGAAGTTTGTCGATACGGTCAGAAGCGAAATGAATATGTTGAAGATTTTGGAGGTGGCGATCAGCACGCCCACGAACTTGAAGGCAAGGGGCTCGGCCCGCTGCATGGCGATCTTTTTCGGCACCAGCTCGCCCAGAACCAGCGAAAAATAAGAGAGGAGCAGGGTGATGAGAAACGTCGAGATCCCATGGATCATCGACGGGGAGAAAGGGAGAAAAGTGAGAAGCCCCGCCAGCCGGTCGGAAAAGCTCTGCGCCGCGGAAGCGGATGTGAGAAAGCCGGCAAGGGTGACGCCGATCTGGATCGTGGACAAAAACCGGCTGGAGTTTTCCGTGAGCTTCAGCACTTTCGCGGCTCTTTTGTCGCCATCCTCCGCCATTTTCTTGATCTTGTTGTCGTTCAGGGTAATGACGGCGATTTCGGACGCGGCGAAAAAAGCGTTGACTAAAATCAGAACGAAAAGCAGAAGGATGGATAAAGCCGGGTGTGTGTCGGCAGGCAAATCGGCCTGCTGCACGCTCATCAGTATGGGCCCCGGCAGAAGACTGCCCGCAGGTTCGGGAGGCATGAGGTTTTCCCCTTTCAGATTTTAAAAATTCGGCCCATCGGCCTAAAGATTCAGTTAATTTTAATTATATCTTATTTTCCCGGGCCGTGTCAAACCGTCTTCCCCATATCTGCGCTTCTCTGTGCCGATTTGCGGCGCAGAGCCGGGGATGTGACCGGTTCTGCGGGCTTTACACGGAACAATCGAAACCGATATCGGGCAAATCGGCGCAATTTCCGCGGGAAGGATGAATCGATACAGGGCGGAACGGCTTTCCGGCTGCTTTTTGGCGGAAAGATGGACGGATCGCTTTCCATCATAATATTTTGAGACTAAATTATAAAAATAAAAAAGTCGAACAGTTTATATCTGGGAGAATTGTTGATTTTTTTCTTTACACGATATTCAAAAAATGATAAAATAAACACAAGCATGGCTGAATGGAAAAGGTCACGCTCAGCATGGCAAATCTTTCTAATGACACATCCTTAAAGGAGGAAATTATGACATGGCAAGAAAAATGAAGACCATGGACGGCAACAACGCCGCTGCGCATGTATCCTATGCGTTTACCGACGTTGCCGCCATCTATCCGATCACGCCGTCTTCCGTTATGGCAGACGAAACGGACAAGTATGCCGCTGGCGGCAGAAAGAACCTTTTCGGCAGAGAAGTAAAGGTTGCGGAGATGCAGTCTGAAGCCGGCGCGGCTGGCGCCGTGCACGGTTCCCTGGCGGCGGGCGCGCTGACTACCACCTACACCGCCTCGCAGGGTTTGCTCCTGATGATCCCGAACATGTTTAAAATGGCCGGCGAACTGCTGCCCGCCGTCATCCATGTTTCGGCCCGTTCGGTAGCGACCCACGCGCTTTGTATTTTTGGCGATCAATCCGACATTTATGCCTGCCGTGAAACCGGCTTCGCAATGCTTTGTTCCAATAACCCGCAGGAAGTGATGGACCTGGGCGCCGTCGCGCACCTTGCCGCCATCAAAGGCCGTGTGCCTTTCCTCCATTTCTTCGACGGATTCCGCACTTCGCACGAAGTCCAGAAAATCGCCGTCTGGGATTATAAAGACCTTGGCGACATGCTCGACTGGGACGCCGTGGACAAGTTCCGCCGCCGCGCGCTGAACCCGGAGCATCCGGTCCTGCGCGGAAGCGCCCAGAACGGCGACATCTTCTTCCAGGCGCGTGAAGCGAGCAATCCTTATTACGACGCGGTTCCCGAGATCGTCGTCGATTATATGAACCAGGTCAACAAGAAGATCGGCACCGATTACAAGCCGTTCAATTATTACGGCGCCCCCGACGCGGAGCAGGTCATCATCGCGATGGGCTCCGTGTGCGACTGCACCGAGGAAGTCATCGATTACCTGAACGCCCGGGGCGAAAAGCTCGGCCTTGTCAAGGTTCACCTTTACAGGCCGTTCGTCGCGAAATATCTGCTCGACGTTCTGCCGAAGACCGTAAAGAAGATCTCGGTGCTCGACAGGACCAAAGAGCCCGGCTCCATCGGCGAGCCCCTTTATTTGGATATTCTGGCCGCGCTGGTCGACAGCGAGTTCGCCGGAGTCCCGGTTTACACCGGACGCTACGGGCTCGGCTCCAAAGACACCACGCCGGGCGACATCATCGCCGTGTACCGGAACATGCAGTCCGGCACGCCGAAGAAGCGCTTCACGATCGGCATCGTGGATGACCTTACGAATCTGTCCCTGCCCGTCAGGGAAAATCCGGACACGGTCCCCGCGGGCACGCATTCCTGCAAATTCTGGGGGCTCGGCGCGGACGGCACCGTCGGCGCGAACAAGAACTCCATCAAGATCATCGGCGACCACACCGACATGTACGCGCAGGGCTATTTCGACTACGACTCCAAAAAATCCGGCGGCCTGACCGTTTCCCATCTGCGGTTCGGCAAAAAGCCGATCAAATCGACCTACTATATCAGCCAGGCGGATTTCGTCGCCTGCCACAACCCTTCCTATGTGGACAAATACGACATTGTGGAGGACCTGAAAAAGGGCGGCAACTTCCTTTTGAACTGCCCGTGGACCGGCAGGGAGCTTGACGAAAGGCTGCCCGGCAAGATGAAGAAATACATTGCCGAAAACGGCATCCATTTCTACACCATCGACGGGATCAAGATCGGCAAGGAGCTCGGTCTCGGCGGACGCATCAACACGGTTCTGCAGGCCGCCTTCTTCAAGATCGCCAACATTATCCCGGCGGATCAGGCGGTTCAGTTCATGAAGGACGCCGCCACGAAGTCTTACAGCAAAAAGGGCGAGAAGGTCGTCGCGATGAACCACGCGGCCATCGAGCGCGGCATGCAGGATGTCCACGAGGTGGATGTCCCGGCTTCCTGGAAAGACGCGGATCCGACCGAAGCCGTTGAAAAGGCCACCGGAGACAGGCCCGAGCTTGTCGATTATGTCAACAACGTTCTGAAGCCCGTCAACGCGTTCCGCGGCAAAAAGCTGACGGTCGGCGACTTTAAGGATTATGCGGACGGCACCGTGCCGCAGGGCTCCGCCGCCTATGAAAAGCGCGGGATCGCGGTGGATGTCCCCGAATGGAACCCCGCGAACTGCATTCAGTGCAACTTCTGCTCTTATGTATGTCCGCACGCCGTCATCCGTCCGGTCGTCATGACCCCGGAAGAGCTTGCGAAAGCCCCGGAGGGCACCAAGTCGAAGGATATGAACGGCCTGCCGGGCCTGAAATTCTCCGTTACGGTTTCCACGCTCGACTGCACGGGCTGCGGCTCCTGCGCGCAGGTATGCCCCGGCATGAAGGGCGAAAAGGCCCTGGTGCTCAAGCCGATCGACACCCAGCGCGCCGGTCAGGCCGTGTTCGATTACGGCAAGGCCATTGCGCCGAAGCCCGAGGTTCTGGAAAAGTTCAAGGCGACCACCGTCAAGGGCAGCCAGTTCCGTCAGCCGCTGCTGGAATTTTCCGGCGCGTGCGCGGGCTGCGGAGAGACTCCGTACGCAAAGCTTGCCACCCAGCTGTTCGGCGACCGGATGTTCATCGCGAACGCGACCGGCTGCACCTCGATCTGGGGCGGTTCCGAACCGGCCACCCCTTACACCGTGAACCGCGAGGGACACGGCCCGGCCTGGTCGAACTCGCTGTTTGAAGACAACGCGGAATACGGCTACGGCATGGCTCTGGGCCAGGATGCGGTGCGCGGCAGGCTGGTGGAATATGTGAACGGGATCCTCGATTCCGGCAGCGCTTCCGAAGGGCTGAAGGATGCCGGGAAGAATTACCTTGCCACCATCACCGACAGCGGCGCCAACCAGCCCGCGGCTGAGGCGCTGATCAGCGAGCTGGAAAAGGTTCGGAACGGCTCTTCCGACATTGCGGAGTATGCGAAGAAGATCCTCGCCGACAAGGATTACCTCGCGAAGAAGTCCGTCTGGATCTTCGGCGGCGACGGCTGGGCGTATGACATCGGCTTCGGCGGGCTGGATCACGTCATCGCTTCGGGCGCGAACGTCAACATTCTGGTGTTCGATACCGAGGTTTACTCCAACACCGGCGGGCAGGCTTCCAAATCCACCCCGATGGGCTCCGTCGCACAGTTCGCCGCGACCGGCAAGGCGGTCAAGAAGAAGGACCTTGCCGAGATCGCGATGACCTACGGCTATGTTTACGTGGCGCACGTCGCGATGGGCGCGGATTACAACCAGTGCCTGAAGGCGTTCCACGAGGCGGAAAGCTACAACGGCCCCTCGCTGATCATCGCTTACGCGCCCTGCATCAACCACGGCATCAAGGGCGGCATGACGATTGCCCAGCAGGAGGAGAAGAAGGCGGTCGCTTCCGGCTACTGGAACAACTACCGCTATGATCCCCGCAGGGCGGACGAGGGCAAGAATCCGTTTACCCTCGACAGCAAGGCGCCCACCGAGAGCTATCACGACTTCATCATGGGCGAGGTCCGTTACAACTCCCTGACCCGCTCGTTCCCGGAGCGCGCTCAGGTGCTGTTCAAACGGGCGGAAGAGGACGCCGCCGCAAAGTACGAGGAGCTGGAAAAGCTCGCGAAGCAGTGAAAGAAAATTCAGGCTTCTGAAAAGGAGCGCGGGCGGGGCGGCCGGAAACGGCGCGCCCCGCTTTTTTGTAAAAAACCGAAAAATAAGGGAAAGGGCGTCCGGCCGCAACGGCCGGACGCCCCTTCCCATTTTTTGGGGAAAAGCCACTCCGAAATCCTATTCGCTTTTCAGGTGAACCAAATGAGCAATGCCGGGGGTGCTTTCGCCCTGCTGCTGAGAGGTGGGCGACATCAGGGCGCCCGTCCCGAGAAACAGCACGCTGTTCAGCTGGCCCTGCTGCAGCTGCTGGAGGATGATCGAGCACAGCACCGCGCCCGAGCATCCGCAGCCGGAGCCGCCCGCGTGGACGTCCTGCGCCCTGCGGTCGTAGATCATCAGCCCGCAGTCGTTGTGCAGCCCGGTGATATCGAGATTGTTCTCCCGAAGGATCTGTTCCATCAGCTCGCTTCCCACAAGGCCTAGGTCGCCCGTCAGAATCAGGTCGTAATCCCGCGGGAGCGTCCCCGTGTCCTGAAGGAAGTCGGACAGCGTCTGGGCCGCGGCCGGGGCCATCGCCGCGCCCATGTTGGCCGCGTCCTTCACCCCCAGGTCCGCGATCCTGCCGATGGTGACGGCGGAGACATAGGGCCGCTTCTGCTGATTTCCCACCACGATCGCGCCGGCCGCCGTCGCCGTCCACTGCGCGGTGGGGGTGCGCTGGCCGCCGTATTCCAGCGGCAGGCGGAACTGGCGCTCCGCCGAGCAGAAGTGGGAGGAGGTCACCGCCACCGCCCGCCGCGCCGCGCCTGAATCCACAAGGATGGATGAGAGCGCGAGCGTCTGCGCCATCGTGGAGCAGGCGCCGAACTGCCCCAGAAACGGGATGTCGAGGCTGCGCAGCCCGAAGGTGGAGGAGATGCACTGGTTCAGCAGATCGCCCGCGAAAATGTAGTCGATGTCCTTTGGGGTCGTTCCCGCCTTGGTCAGCGCCGCCGTCACCGCTTCGGTCTGAAGGCGGCTTTCCGCCTTTTCCCAGCTGGATTCCCCCAAAGTGGTGTCCTCAAACGACTTGTCGAAATATTTTGCGAGCGGCCCCTCGCTTTCTTTTTTTCCGACGACGGAGGCGTAGCCCTCCACACAGGGCCGATTGTCCATTTGAAGCGTGTAGCGCCCGATTCGTGTAGCCATGTCGCTTCCCCTCCTTTAGTACAGATGGAACAGGTAAATGATCAGCCCGTAAACGATGGACGACGTGATCCCGTAAACGAGGACCGGCCCCGCGATGACGAACATTTTCGCGCCGATGCCCGTGACGAAGCCCTCGGGCTTGAATTCCATGGCGGGCGACACCATCGAGTTCGCAAACCCGGTGATCGGCACCAGCGTGCCCGCTCCGGCATGCTTCGCGATGTTGTCGTAGATTTTCAGCGCCGTCAAAACCGCCGTGAGCCCGATGAGCGAAATGGATTCCGCCGCGCGCGCTCCTTTCAGGTCCAGCCCGGCCTGCTGGTACAGGTTCACGAACACCTGGCCCAGGCAGCAGATCAGCCCGCCCACCAGAAACGCCCAGATGCAGTTCTTCAGGGACGACGTGTTCGGGGAGGCTTTTTCGACCATTTTGGAATATTCTTCTTTTGTGATTTTCTTCATCGTTTCATCTCCTTGACGCCCAGCTGCTTTCCGCTTTCGTACCGCGGTAATTTCACGGAACGGAAACAATCTTTCCCAACAGCCGGGCGGATTCCCTGCTTTTTCGGAAAAGCCGCAGATGGTTTCTTCCAAAAGCTATTTTCTCCGGGGGCAATCGAAATATGCAGCGGTTTCGGGAGCGGAAAAAACCGGGCGGAAATCACGTTTCCGTCCGGTTTAAAATGAAAATTTAAAATTTTACGGCTTTTTTTGGCCGATCGGGGAAAGATCCAGCCCGCGGCAGGTTTTCAGAAACGGCGTGAGCAGACCCAGAATGCGGGCGACGCCGCCTTTGGAATCACTCTCCACGTTCAGCGGCATGATCGGGTCGTGAACGCTCAGGCGCAGCAGGAACCAGCCGTCGCCGTTTTCCTTGGGGAACGAGACGCGCAGGCCTTCGCGGTTGTCGGGCGCGATCTGCCAATCGCGCTCTTCCGCGTAGGCTTCCAGGTTTTTCAGGACCAGCTCGCCGCACTCCCGGTATGCTTCCTCCGTGATCGGCATGCGGATTTCCACCGCTTCCGCGGGCTCCGCCAGATCTTCCAGCAGGCTTTCCAGCGATTTTCCCTCTTTGCGCAGAACGGCCGCTTTGATGATGATTTTCGTGACGAGGTACGCGCCGTCGTCCAGAAAATAATTTTCGCGCAGCGCCGCGTGGCCGGAGGTTTCGATCGCGAGCGGGCAGTTGATCCCCGCTTTGTTCAGGCGGACCGCCTCGTTGATGACGTTCCGGTAGCCGCGCTTGAAGCGGTGGTGGACGCCGCCCAGCGTTTTTTCGATATAATCCTTCAGGCCGTTCGACGTGATGGAATCCGTCACGACCGTGCCGCCCTCGTTTCCCTCCAGCGCGATGGCGGAGGCGATCGCGACCAGGCGGTTGCGGTTGATCTCATCCCCGCGCGCGTCCACCGCCCCGCCGCGGTCGACGTCGGTGTCGAAAATTACGCCCATGTCCGCGCCGGCCTTTACCGTGGCCTCGCAGACGGAGCGCATGGCCGTCTCATTTTCCGGGTTCGGGATGTGGTTCGGGAACATGCCGTCCGGCTCCAGGAACTGGCTGCCGGACGTATCCGCGCCGAGCGGGGCAAGCACGTCCCTGGCGTAAAACCCGCCCGCGCCGTTCCCCGCATCCACAACGATGTGGAAGCCTTTGAGCGGGTGGTCGTAATCTTCGGCGGCGACCCCTTTTTTGACGACCTCGCGCAGGTGCGCGCTGTACGTTTTCATGTAATCTGCTTTTTTCACGCCGCCGTTTCCGGCCTTCGGGCTTTTTTCATCCTGCGCGTATTCCAGAATTTCCAGGATATCCGGCGCGTCCAGGCCCCCGTCTTTCGTGAAGAATTTCAGCCCGTTGCGGTTGAAGGGATGGTGGCTTGCGGTGATCTGCACGGCGCCGTCGCACTTCAGGTCGATCGTCGTCATAAACATGGAAGGGGTAGAGGCGAGCCCGCAGTCCAGCACGGAAACGCCGCAGCCCGTCAGCGCGCGGGTGACGGCCGCGCCGATGCGGCCCGCCGAAATGCGGGAATCGTGGCCGACGGAAACCGTCAGCGCGGCCTTTCCGGCCCGGCGCTCCAGCCACAGGGCGAACCCGCGCGCCATCCGTTCGACCGCCTCATCCGTCAGGGTGATCTTCTCCCCGGGCACGCCCTCGCTTGCAACGCCGCGGATATCGGTTCCGCTTTGGAATTGTTTCCAGTATTTTGTCAGCATTTGCATCCTCTCCTTTGATCCGCGCATCGCGCCGGATTTTCCTGCTTTTATTATAATGCGTCCGGGACAAAGCCGCAAGCGTTGAAAACCGGGGGCTTCCGATGGAAATCGGATTTTCGCCTCATATTTGATTCGGTTCTGAGAAAAATACCGAAGTGGGGGCGATTGATGTGGAATTGATTGAAGTGGATCATATTTCGAAGGTTTACGCGGGCGGCGGCGGGGAGATCCGCGCGCTGGACGGCGTCAGCCTGAAGGTGGCGCGGGGCGAGTTCCTCGCGATCGTGGGGCGGTCCGGCTCGGGAAAATCGACGCTGATGAATATGCTCGGCTGTCTGGATACCCCGACCGACGGGGCCTATTATCTGGAAGGGCAAAACGTCGCCCATCTGCCGGAGGAGCGGCTTTCCAAGATCCGCAACCGGGAGATCGGCTTCGTGTTCCAGGGCTTTAACCTGATCCCCGACATGAACGCGCTGGAAAACGTGGAGCTGCCGCTCCGGTACCGGGGGATGAAGAAGGAAGAGCGGAAGAAGCTGAGCGCCGAGGCGCTCGCCCGCGTCGGGCTGGAGGGGCGCATGACCCACCGGCCCGCCCAGATGAGCGGCGGGCAGCAGCAGCGGGTCGCGATCGCGCGCGCCATCGCGGCCAGCCCGCCGATCATTTTGGCGGATGAACCGACCGGGAACCTGGATTCCAAATCCGGCGGGGAGGTCATGCAGATCCTGAAAAAGCTGAACGGCGAGGGGCGCACCGTCGTCCTGATCACGCACGACGACAGGATCGCGGCCATGGCCGACCGCACCGTGCGGCTTCGGGACGGAAAAATCGTCCCGTCTTAGCTCTTCCGGGTTGACAAATATTGGGTCTCCCTTTATAATAATATCTGCTGAAGCAGCCGCAAAGGGGAAACGATTTTGCGGCTGTTTCAGCGGGTGCTCCGAATGAAATGGGCTCGGAAGAAACCTTCCGGCCCGGGGAGGAGATTGAAATGGCCGTTCTGCAGCTTCACGATCTGGATGTTCCCGAGTTTCTGGAGCTTTTGGAAACGTGCAAGGGAAACGTGTACCTGGTGACGAGGGAAGGGGACCGCCTGAACCTGAAAAGCAAGCTCAGCCAGCTGGTGGGCCTCACTCAGTTGATAGAGGGCGGGAAAATCGCGGAGGCGTTCATCGTCTGCGAAAACCCGGAGGATGAATCCAGGCTGTTCCGATATAATCTTTATAAGAAATAAGTAAGCGGGCCGGCGCTTTGGTTCCGCGGCGCGAGACATCCGCCGCGGGGGTTTGTTCTGCGTTTAAAAGGGGAAAAGTCCTTGTTCCGCGGGAGTGCCGCCGCAGGCCGATTGGAAACCGCCGCCCGGAAGGGCGGCTTTTTTATGAAGGGATGGTTGAATTTTGTCGAGAAGAAGAAAAAAGAAAATGCCGTTGCCGGCTCTGGCGGCCCTGCTCGTTCTGGCGGCCGCCGGCTGGTTTTTGAATACGCGGCCCCAGGAGGCGCCGGCACCGCAGGCAGCCACATCGTCCGTTTCCGCATCGGCGCAGATTGCGTCGGGAAAGCAGGCGATGATCTATTATCTGGATGTGGGACAGGGCGACAGCGAGCTGATCCGCCTGCCCGGCGGGGAGAACATACTGATCGACACGGGAACGGGGGAAACCGCGGACAAGCTGGTTTCCCTGCTTCAGGAGCTGGGGGTGAAGCGGGTGGACCACCTGATTGCGACGCACCCGCACGAAGACCACATCGGCGGCATGGAAAGCGTGGTGCGGAAGATCCCGGTCGGGAAGATTTATATGCCGAAGGTGGCGGACAAACAGATCCCCACGACAAGGACGTATGAAGGCCTGATCGACGCCATTTCGGACAAAAAGCTCAAGATCACCCAGGCGAAGGCGGGCATGACGATTCCGCTTTCCGGGCAGGCAAAGCTGGAGCTTCTGGCGCCGAACGGCACCCGGTACGACGACCTGAACAACTACTCCGTCGTGGCGAAGCTCACCTACGGGCAGAAGACGTTCCTGTTCACCGGGGACGCCGAAAAGCTCAGCGAAAAAGAAATGCTCGGCAAAAACTACGATCTGAAATGCGACGTGCTCAAATGCGGCCACCACGGCAGCAGCAGCTCGACGAGCGCCGCCTTCCTGAAAGCCGTTTCCCCGCAGTTCGCCGTGATTTCCTGCGGGCTGAACAACGATTACGGCCACCCGAACAAAGACGTGCTCAGCCGGCTGCAAAAGGCCGGGGTCAAGGTGTACCGCACCGATCTGCAGGGCACGATCCTGGCGCGGTGCGACGGCAAAAGCATCACGTTTGAGACCGGGCAGAAATCGCTCGTGAAAGACTGAACGGACAGAAAAAACTCCTTTTGACGGACCTGCTGTGCGGCAGACGAAAAATCCGTCAAAAGGAGTTTTTTTATTTTCAGAAGCTTTCTCCCGAGGATTCCATGTCGGAAAGGTCGGAGCCGAACCATTTCTTGGAGAGCTTCGAAAGGGTGCCATCCTCGTTCAGCCCGTTCAGGCTGTCCTCTACGTTCCGGGCAAGGCTGCCGTCTTCCTCGCGGAACGCGACGGAGTAGTCTCCGGTTTCCAGCACCTCGGCGTCCTCCGAGCCGTCCTTCCCCAGAATCCGGTAGGCATCCGGGTATTTTTCAAGGTAGTAGCGGGCCGCCGCCTCATCCATGACGGCTCCGCTGATCTTTTGCTTGTCCAGGGAGCTTTTCGCCTCGGAATAATCCTTGTATTCGATGATGCTGGCAAGGCATTTTTTAAAGGCGGAGGAAGCCTCTACGGCTTTCTGTCCCCCGGAGCCCGCCTTTACGCCCACCCGCTGGCCCTTCAGGTCGGCAAGGTTCTGAAGCGCGGTCCCGGCGAGGCACAATACCACCTGTCTGCTTTTCATATAGCTGAACGTCAGGTTTTCCGAAGCTTGATTCTGGGAAGCTCCGCTGTAATAATTCCAGATGCAGTCGATCTTTCCTTCTTTCAGGGCGTCCGGAATCTCCGCGGGGGAAAGCGGCTGGAATTCCGCCTCGATCCCAAGCTTTTTCACCGCTTCGGCGGCGGTATCGATATCGTAGCCGGAAAGCTGTTTCTTTTCGTCATAAAAAGACATCGGCGGGAAATTCTGTTCCACCCCCACGATGAGCTTTCCGGCGGCGCGGGCACGATCCCAGGATTTGTCGTTTACGGCGGAAGAGCTTTGGCTTTTGCCGGAGCAGCCGAACAGGCTGAAACAGACGGCGCACACAAGCAGCAGAGCTGAAAGTGCTTTTTTCCTCATATCGGCTTTTCTCCTCCTGTTCTCCCCCGCCCCCGGCGGGGGGAAAAGATCCGGATTCAAAATCATAAACTGGAATCGCGGTCATTCGCTGATTCCGGAAGATATAACAGACTTGTAATTAATTGTAACCCAAATGCGATAAAACGTAAACATAATCGGGCAATCGTTTACAAATTATTTACCATTTTGGGATATTTTAGGAGAAAAGAAGCCGGAACGAATCTTCTCGTTCCGGCTTAACGTCATTTACGGTAGTTTTTGAAAAAGTTGTCCCAGTCGAAACCATCCTTGTCCACGCCGTGCCGCCTGCCGGAGCTGATATCCGTAAAGCCGTCGCTTTTCGGGGCCTGGCCCTGCGCCGGGGGCCGTTTCGCGTTGTTCTGAGGAGGATGCGGCTGAGCGCCGGGCGCGGCCTTTTTGGGGGACGTGCGGTTCGGGTTTGCATGTTTCTTTGCGGGCCGGTCGAACTGGTCGTATTCGTCGTAATTGTCATCCGGTTCGTCGTAGTAGTCGCTGATCTTTTTCCCCTGCGGTTTCTGGAAAAATTCCTGATAGACCGGTTTGCCGATCGGCCCCGTCGTCTCTGTGGACGGAACCAGCTTCCTTTTCCAGAACTGCCGGTACAGGAACAGGCCGATTCCCGCGGCCCCCAGAAGGATCAGCGCGATCCCGCCCAAAAGAAGGCTGGAAACGCCGCCGTTCCCGGATCCGGCATCCCCGCCGGTCTCCCGCAGGAAGCCGTCGGTGCTCGGAATATCGCTCTCGGTGCCCCCGGAAAGCAGGCCGCTCAAGTCCTGCGAATTGAATTCGGTGGGGGAGCGGCTGTCCGCGGGAGCGGAAGCGACCGCTTTCGGGGGCGGCACGCTGACGGCCGGCGCCTTCTGGGAAGAAGAGGAGCGGCTGCGTGAGGAAGGCGCGGATTCCGGCTTTTTCGAGGGCTGTTCGGATTCCTGCCGGGGGACGCTCTCCTCCGGATCCGGAGGAGAGGCGCCTCCTTCCGACGACGGCCCGGGCTCCTGGCTTTCGGGCTGCCCGGTGGATGAAGGATTTTCGGCAGAGGAAGCGCCGGGCGCGGTCACCTGGGTGCCGGGCGCGGGCGTGTCCGCTTCCACGGCGGAAACGGTTGCGGCGAACAGGGTGGCGGCAAGCAGAAACGCAATTGCCGCCGTCATATATCTTTGAAATGACGATTTGTTTTTGCGCATGATATTGATCTCCTCCGGTTCGGTTGGATTCCAAAACAGGACATGAAACAAACTAATAATAACATGAAATCGGGCTGAATTACAACCGGTCGCCCGGATTATTTTTGCCTCGGATTGTAAAAAAATCGATAGAATGATATAATAAAAATCATGCCATGAAAAACAGAGAATGATTCGTGGAAAGCCGGCGACAGCAATTTCCGCTTCTTCAGGGCGGTATGGATTATTAAAGTCCGTCGTTTTTATTTTTCAAGGCCCCGGGGCCTGATCAATAGGAGTGTGAAAAATACATGGGTTCCAAGGTGATCATCAGCGCGGACAGCGGGTGCGACCTTTTTCCCGATATTTACCGCGAGCGCGATATCAGAATCGTGCCGCTTTATATCAGTATGGAGGGAAAGTCCCTGATCGACCGGAAAGAAGTGATGCCGGAGGATCTGTTCCGCAGCGTGGAGCGGACGGGGAAAATGCCGAAAACGGCGGCGCCCGCGCCCGCGGATTTTTTTCGGCTGTTTCGGGCCTGTATGCGTCAGGGATACGAGGTTGTGCATTTCAGCATGAACGGAAAGTTTTCCGCGTCGTATCAGAATGCCCGCCTTGCGGCGGAGGAATTTCACGGCGTTTACGTGGTGGATACCTGCAGCGCCAGCACAGGAATCGGGATCTGCGTGCTGCGCGGCGCGGATCTGCGGGATGAAGGGGCCGCCGGCAGGGAAATCTATAAAAGGATTTTGACGGACAAGCGGAAAGTGCGTTCGTTTGTGCTGCTCGATACGCTCGATTATGTGCGCCTCGGCGGGCGGGCCACGTTTCTGCAGAGCTTCGGCGCGAACCTTCTGCGGCTCCGCCCGTGCCTTTCGATCGACAGCGACGGCGGGCTGCACGTCACAAAGAAGTTCCGCGGCAATTACGCGCAGGTGACGAAGGAATATGTCCGGTTTGTTCTGGACCAGCCGGATATCAGCGACAGGCGGCTGATGTTTTCCTATACGAGCGTCGAGCCGGAAATCCTGGAAAAATCGCTCGAAATTATACGGGAGAGCGGAAAGTTCCGGGAGGTGCTCGTCACCCGCGCGGGATGCGCGATGAGCTGTCATGTGGGGCCGAACACGCTGGCCCTGTTTTACATGGAAGAATAAAAGACGATTCCATCCCGCTTTGGGGGCGGAACAAAGGAGTGTATTGTCTGATGGAAGCAAAAAGGGTGTGGGCCGTCTATTTCAGCGCCACCGGGACCACGCGGCGCGCGGTTTCGGCGGCGGCCGGACAGGCGGCGGAGGAACTGGGGGCGGAGTTTCTGCAGTTCGATTTCACGCTGCCCGCTCAAAGAAGGGAGCCGCTTTACTTCTCCCCGCGCGACCTTGTCGTGTTCGGAACCCCGGTCTATGCGGGCCGGGTGCCGAATGTGCTGCTGAAATACCTTTCGGGTGTGCGCGGCGGGGGAGCCGCCGCGGTGCCGATGGTGGTGTACGGGAACCGCGACTACGACGACGCGCTGATCGAGCTGCGCGACATTCTGGAAAAGGATGGGTTCCATACCATCGCGGCCGCGGCCTTTGTGGGGGAGCATTCCTTTTCGGATGTTCTCGCGAAGGGCCGCCCGGATTCCGCCGATCTGGAGCTCGCCCGCAATTTCGGGCGTTCCGCGGCGGAAAAATTCCGCAAAATGGAAGAGAATTCGTTCGGCGCGCCGATTGCCGTAAAGGGGACGCCGTTTCCCTACCGCGGCTATTATCGGCCCCGGGACCGGAAAGGGAACCCGGTTGACATCCGCCGGGTGAAGCCGCTCACCGGGGACGGCTGCGTCAATTGCGGGCTCTGCGCGCGGGTGTGTCCCATGGGCTCGATCTCCCCGGAAAATGTCCGGGAGTTTACGGGAATCTGCATCAAGTGCGGCGCCTGCATCAAAAAGTGTCCGCAGCACGCGAAATATTACGACGACGCCGGCTATCTGTATCACCGAAACGAGCTGGAGGAGGGCCTGAAGAGAAGGGCCGAGCCGGAACTGTTCGCGTGACGAACGGCCCGAAAAACGGAAGCACAGAAGTACATAGGCAAGGGGGCGGAGCCATGGCGGCGTCGCCCCCTTGCGTCTGCCCGGATTTGAGAAAAAGCTCAGTACTCGATCGATTTGATATGGGGATTGCCGTGAAAGAGGTTCAGCAGTCCGGAAGCGTCGCAATCGGGGGGAAACTTGACATACAGCTCGATTTCCATCAGCCCGTCCGCTGTTCTCCCGGCTTTCAGGCCGATGATTTCCAGATGGTTTTCCAGAAACTTTTCCCGGATCAGCGAGATGGAGCCCGGGCTGTCGTCTGCCTGCAGGATCACCTGCTTTGCGATCGGAATTTTGATCCATTTGAAGTTCCGGTGC
>ENA-UOOI01001748-UOOI01001748.1-fermentation-metagenome-genome-assembly--contig:-NODE-1748-length-21198-cov-3.246559_pt1 | contig 21198 bp, 21 predicted proteins | sample MGYA00245779_ERZ724027 | MGnify/ENA primary metagenome ERZ724027 (study PRJEB28704, sample SAMN03018318) | fermentation metagenome | biome: anthropogenic terrestrial biome; feature: soil; material...
ATTTTAAGGCGGCCCGCAATGTACTGAAAGGGGTCCTGAGCGACACCGGCCTGATTTACTCCCACTTTTTCTCCAGCGCCACCGGTAACTATGTCTACCTGAAGCCGGAAAACATGCAGGTGACCGGCGCGTACAAAATTCGTGGCGCCTACTTCACCATCAGCACCCTGTCGGAAAAGGAAAAGGCCGCCGGTCTGATTACCGCTTCTGCAGGCAATCACGCCCAGGGCGTAGCTTACGCCGCCAAGCACTCCGGCGTTTCCGCCACCATCATCATGCCCACCACTACGCCGCTGATTAAGGTCAACAACACCAAGAATTACGGCGCTAACGTCCTGCTTCACGGCTCAACCTTCGATGACGCCGCTGAGGAAGCTGCACGGCTGAGCAAGGAAAAGGGGTTGACCTACATCCATCCCTTTAACGATCTGCGGGTGGCTACCGGTCAGGGCACCATCTCCTACGAAATTTTCAGCAACCTCCCCGACGTGGACATCATTCTGGTTCCCATCGGCGGCGGGCTGGCCAGCGGCGTTGCCACTCTGGCAAAGCTCCTGAACCCCAACGTAACGGTCATCGGTGTAGAGCCCTCCGGCGCCGCCAGTATGCAGGCCAGCCTCAAGGCAGGGCACATCGTCACCCTCCCCAACGTGGATACCATTGCCGACGGTGTGGCCGTGAAAACCCCTGGTGATCAGGTACTGCCCTACATCCAGAAAAACCTGGACGATATTATCACCATCGATGACTCCGAGCTGGTCTCCGCCTTCCTGGACATGACCGAAACCCACAAGATGATTGTGGAAAACGCCGGCCTGCTCACTGTAGCCGCTCTGTACCACCTGAAATGCAAGAAACAAAACGTGGTTCCCATCCTCACCGGCGGCAACATGGACATTATTACCATGTCCTCCCTGATCCAAAATGGACTCATCAACCGGGGGCGCATCTTTACCTTCTCTGTCCAGCTCCCCGACCGTCCCGGCGAACTGCTCCAAGTAGCCGGCATCGTGGCCAAGGAACGGGGCAATATCATCAAGCTGGAGCATAACCAGTTCGTCAACATCAACCGTCAGCACGGCGTAGAGCTCCGGGTCACCCTGGAGGCCTTCGGCCACGACCACAAAACCGCTATTCTCAACGCGCTGGAAGCTGTCGGTTATCAGGTCAAGGAAGTGGCAATCATTCTGTAATCACCCCTTATTTTACCAAGTGATGATTTCCAAACTTTGAACGAACCTTAAAATTATCATTAAAAGGAGGCACCTGCTATGATTCAAATTGCTCCCTCCATTCTTTCCGCTGACTTCACCCGGCTGGGCGCCGATCTGGATGCCATTCAGACTGCCGATATGGTTCACCTTGACGTGATGGACGGCGCATTCGTTCCCAACATTTCCTATGGTGTGCCCATCTGCAAGGCCGTGGATAAAAACACCGATATGTTCCTGGACACCCATCTTATGATCGAAAAGCCCGTGCGCTACATTGAGTCCTTTGCGCAGACCGGCGCTGACCAGATCAGCGTCCATCTGGAGGCCGACGGCCCCCGGGGGATTGCCGACGCTCTGGCGGAAATGGAACGCTGCGGCGTGAAAAAAGCGGTGGCACTGCGCCCTATTACCAGCCCCCAAGCCATCCTCCCCTATGTGGAGGAGCTGGACATGGTGCTGGTAATGACGGTGGAACCGGGCTTCGGTGGTCAGTCCTTTATGATGCACCAGCTGGACACCATCCGCCAGTGCCGTGCCATCATTGACCGGTACAATCCCAACTGCCTGCTGGAGGTTGACGGCGGGATCAACCTAGAAACTGCACCGCTGGTCAAAGAAGCCGGCGCCAATGTGCTGGTGGCCGGCAGTGGCATCTACGGCGCACAGAATCGAGCCGCTGCCATTCAGGCGCTCCGGGAGGCGTAACACATGCAGTACCTGCCCCCCGCCCTGGAGGCTCTGACGGAACAGTTTGCCCGTCTTCCCGGGATCGGCACCAAAACTGCACAGCGCTTGGCCTTTTATGTTCTGAACCTGTCCGACTCCGAGGCGGAAGCTTTTGCCAGCGCTATCCTCAACGCCAAGCATGCAGTGACCCGCTGTCCCATCTGCCAAAACCTCACCGAAGGGGATGGTCCCTGTACCCTCTGCGCCAGCCCCAAGCGGGATCATACCTTGATCTGCGTAGTGGCAGACCCCAAGGATGTAATTGCTATGGAGCGTTCTGGAGAGTACACTGGACTGTATCACGTCCTCCACGGCGTGATCTCCCCCATGAACCATGTGGGGCCGGATGACCTGCGGATCACCGAACTGGTGGCTCGGGTGGCTTCCGGTAACGTAGAAGAGGTAATCATGGCGACCAATCCCGACACCGAAGGAGAGACCACTGCCATGTATCTCTCCCGGCTCCTCCGGGAATTCGGCGTCAAAATCACCCGGCTGGCCTACGGCATTCCGGTGGGTAGCCATCTGGAATATGCCGATGACGCTACGCTCATGCGTGCTCTGGAGGGTCGTCAGGAAATGTAATATGCAATCAAGCTAAAAAGTGGTGTAACCGTTTCGGTTACACCACCTTTTACGATTTTTCCTGCTCACACATTCTGATACATTCCTCTGGCACATCCATTCGTTTGGCCACTTCCGCCGCAGTCATGCCGCTGTCCAGAAAGCGCTTACAGACCATGTCAATCGGTTCGCCCACCTCAATCACATGCTGATCCGGATCATAAAACCGAACGACCCGCTGTCCCCAGCTGTGTTCCATAACCGGATGGACGTACTGCAAGGATGCTACCGTTTTCAGCCGCTCCGCAAAGGCATCAAAGAGAGCCTCCTCAAAGTACAGCTCTGCATCCCGACCGCCAAAGGTAATTGCATCTGGGGTCACAGAGAGGAATTCCTCCCAGCTCTCCTTCGTCTGTAGGCACACCCCGCCGGTGAGGGTGACATTGGCTCCAAAGTCCACCTCAACCTCTAAGCCCAGCGTTTCCCGATAAAAGGCTTTGGATCGTTCCAGATCCGTTACTACCAACATAGGGTTCCTAAATTGCATACACGCATCCATCTTTCCCCTTTGCAGGATTATGAAATGAGCAGCTCCCACAGAAGGGTTACTCTCCGGGAGCCACCTTTGTCACATTTTTGTTAACTGACGCTGGATTTTCCCGTGATTCCCCGGATTTCAATCTCTACCATCGTCATGGCCGCAAAATTCCCATCAATGGTCGCCTGAATTTTTTCCGGGGTGACCCCAAACTGCTCTGACTGCTTGCGGATCAGCGCTTCTTTCCGCGCCGGATCGGTCAGAATGCTAGCCTTTCCGTCAATAATCACAGACGCGTACTTGGTGGTGGATTCTTCCGGCACCCCCACGGCTGCGGCAACGCCGGTGGCACAAATGCGGGGGTCATGACGGATGCAATCCAGCTTCTGCCCTTCGCTGGCACAGTGGAAATACACCTTTCCCTGGTCATAGACAACGTCCACCACAACGTTGTAGGGCGAGCCATCCTCGTTCAGCATGGCAATGGAGAGATACTTACAGTTCTGCAAAATGGTGTAGGCTTGTTCCGTAGTAGTCTGGCATTCCTTTTTTCTCATGGGTTTCATCATAAGGGACACGTCCTTTCTCTGGCTGGTGTGTAGATGGAGCATCCTGGGAAGGACTCTATATCAATGGCAGCCTCTTGTGCCACCATTCTACCGCATACGCCTGGGTTACAGCCCCAGAGAACCTAAATTCATGCCACCGGTGAGCTTGCTCATGGTGCCGCTGGCATCCTGATCCGCCTGGTGCATGGCCTCGTTCACCGCCAGCAGGATCATGTCCTGGAGCAGTTCCACTTCCTCTGGCTCTACAGCCTCTGGGAGGATGGTAAGATTTTTCAGTTCATGCTTGCCGTTGACAACTACTTTTATTACGCCACCGCCAGCCTGTGCTGTATACTCCTTCTCCTCCAGCTCACCCTGCATTTTCTGCATGTCCATCTGCATCTTCTGCGCCTGACGGATCATATTCATATTCATGCCGCCGCTTTTACCGCCCATGCCCCGCATGCCACGGCCGCTATATCCTTTTGCCATTTGATCTTCGCTCCTTTTAGTCGATTTTCATACCGCTTTTCCGGCCAAAGGCCACTAAATCTGCAAAGTGGTCCGCTGTCGCTGCCAACTCTGCTGCTCCAGGTGCCGGCTTCTGAACCGCTGCCACCGGTGGTTTCCCGGTGACCACCTTCACCTGTACCGGGCTGCCCCGGCGTCCTGTCGCCACCTCCGACACCTTCTGTATCAGCTTAGGCTTTTCCACCATACTCCGAACAAAGGCATCACTGACGTACAGGGTCAGCACATCCTCTTCCAGCTGTCCACTGGTCATCTTAGGATTGGAGAAAAACGGATAGGCCGCAGGTCCTACTGCTGGACGCAACTGCGGAACCAACTGCATCCAGAACTGGCTGTCGCCTCCAGCAGCTGCTTTTTTTTGCTCCGGTATGGGTGTCTCCTGCACCGGCACGGAACGGGGTTCCTCTACCGGTTCCTGCATCACCACAGCTGCCTCCGGCGGCATTCCGTCCTCCTCAGGAGGTGGTTCCAAATCCCAAGGCGGCAATTCTTCTGCCGGAGTGGGATCAGGCTCTATTACCAGTTGTTTGTCCATTTTAAGTGGTTTTGATTCTAAAACAGGGTTTTCTGCCCCTGCCGGAACCATGGGAATCCCAGCCACCATCCTTGCCTCTAATTGGGCAACCCGCGCCGCCAGAGACGAAACCGATCCATCCAAACTGGGGTCACAGAGCTGGATCAGACACAGTTCCGCGTCCGTGCGCCGATTTGCACTGGTTCTCAGTCGTGCCTGGGCATCCTGGAGCAGCCGCAGCATCTGAAGCAGTCGTTCACTGGTCATTCCTTTGGACAAGGTACGCAGGGTCTCTTCATCATACCCCCCTGTCAGCAATCCGCTGCCGCCCTTCGCCGCAGTTTTGCGAATCAACAGATCCCGGGTCAATGCGGACAACTCAGACAGCACCGCACCGACATCCTTTCCAGACTCGTAGAGCTGTGACAGCTCCGTCAACGCGCGCTCAGTGTCCCCTTTCCGGGCAGCATTCATAATATGAGCGGTTTTCAGGTTCCCAGCGAGACCCAGCACCTCCAGTACCGCATCCCGGTTCACCTGCTGTCCCGACACGGTACACTGATCCAGCAACGACAGGGCATCCCGCAGCGCACCATCTGCCAGACGCGCCAGCAGCGCGGCGGCATCCTCGGTCAGATCAATCTGCTCCTGCTCCGCCACCATCAACAGACGGTTTTGAATGTCTGCCGCAAGAATCCGCTTGAAGGAAAAACGCTGGCACCGGGAAAGGATGGTTGCCGGCACCTTGTGCAGTTCCGTAGTAGCCAGAATGAATACCAAATGTTCCGGCGGCTCCTCCAGAATTTTCAGCAGGGCATTAAAGGCCGCCACCGACAGCATGTGTACTTCGTCCACGATGTACACGCGCTTCCGCACCGCAGCAGGGGCGTAAATCGCCTCGTCTCGGAGACCACGCACCTGATCTACCCCGTTGTTGGAGGCTGCATCCAACTCTACCACGTCCAGAATCGAACCGCTGTCGATTCCAACGCAGGCCGGACAGGTTCCACAGGGGTTCCCATCTATCGGATGCTGACAGTTCACCGCCTTGGCCAGGATTTTTGCACAGGTGGTTTTCCCTGTGCCCCGGGTTCCGGTGAACAGGTAAGCGTGGGAAAGTCGGTCATTTTTGATCTGGTTTTTTAATGTCTCCGTAATATGGGACTGGCCCACTACGTCATCGAACAGCTTTGGCCGCCATTTTCGATACAGCGCCTGATACAAGAGGACCACTCCTTTCCACTAACCCTTCGCACAATGCAAAAGGGCGCGGCGTCCGGTTTCGCTCCCGGGGCACCGCGCGACTGATTTATGACACTCTTCATACTTTACAATAATAAAACACTCTGGCGATGGCTCGAATACGACTTACCCGCGGCACATGGAGTGACCGCTTAATGCTGCTCGGTTCCCCGCCTGACATGGTTCACGGGCTGCCGTTGCGCGGGACCGTAACCTCAAACGCCACCGCCAGAGCTATCGGTATTGTACTATATCCCAACGCAGTTTTCAAGTAGATAACTGATTTTTTCTATAATCTCTTTACAATCTAAAATGTTGTGCTATAATAAATATTGCTTTTATAGCATTTTGGTTCTGTTTCTGGCGCTCACTTACGTGCGCAAATGGATCTGTTTCCTCGCAACTTACTTGGCAATCACGCGGTTCGCCTCCAAGATAATTCAATATTGGGGCCTGTGGCGCAGCTGGGAGCGCACTACATTCGCATTGTAGGGGTCGAGAGTTCGAATCTCTTCAGGTCCACCATAATTGTTCAGAAATTTTGCAAATTATTGCAGGATTTCTGAACTTTTTTGTTGCGCTAATGTTCAGCTATTGTGTGTTTCCTTGCAGGTTCGTCTGATCACCTCGGGAGGAATCTCCCTCATATTTACGCTGTCAGGGGTAGGAACGCGGGAACTGTATGCATGGCGATCCCCTACAATTCATTGACAATCGCCTATTGGTAGCTTAAAATAACAAAAAAGGGGGAGAGGAAAAACATGGTTTCAAAGAAAGTTTTAATCACTTGCCAGTACGGATTGCATATGCTTCCCTCGGTCAGGATCAGCGATAGACTCAGTAAGTATTACAGTTGCAATATCAGAATTCATTATAAAGATAAGGATATCAATGCAAAGAACGTTGTTGATCTTATGGCAAACTATCTGAAGTGCGGATCAGAAGTGACGCTGGTCTGTGACGGTGAACAAGAGGAGGAGGCATTGAACGTCTTTTCGGACTTTATTGAGAACGAATTGAATGAACTGCCACACAAATAAGGGGCTGTTGCGCTAAGTCAGTGCAATGCCCTCTTTTAGGATGATACGAACAGCTTAAAATTTTAACGAGCGAGCAAAAAATACACGAAACTCCGCACCATGTGGCGCGGAGTTTCGTGTTATACTATCATCCTGTTTACTATGATAATCGTCCTTAGAATAATAGATCAGCGCTTTCCTATCTCTGTAAGATACGTTTCGACTTCGTCTGCCGTTTCCAGGGTCAGTGCGTGGTCTGCAATCTTCTTCGCCTCTGCCATGGTCCAGCGGCTGATCTCACGGCGTGTTTTGAGAACGGAGGCGGGGGAAACGGAGAATTCCTCAAGCCCGAAGCCTATGAGCAGCGGAATGAGAAGTGGATCCGAGGCTGCTTCTCCGCACATGCCCACTGGTATACCGGCATTTACGCCGGCTGTGATGATCCCGCGAAGGGCACGCAGCACAGCAGGGTCGTAAGCCTTATAAAGATATGCCACGCTGCTGTTTCCTCTGTCCGCCGCCATAATATATTGCGTCAGATCGTTGGTGCCAATGCTGAAAAAGTCACAGTATTTTGCCAGGACGTCCGCCATAATAGAGGCTGCCGGGGTCTCGATCATGGTACCGATCATAGGCATCATAAGGTCTGTTTCACAGCAAATCTCCTCTGCCAGCGCACGTACGGTTTGAATTTCGGTGGCGGTGGTCACCATTGGGATCATGATCCGGAGATGCTCATTGGTGTCTGCACCTGCGCGAATCAACGCTCTCAGCTGCATCTTATAGGCATCCTGATTTCTCAGGCAGTAACGCACGGCACGATAGCCAAGGAAGGGGTTTTCTTCCTCCCCCACGTGGATGTACGGGATGTCCTTGTCGCCTCCCACATCCAAGGTACGGATAATAACCGGCTTACCTTGAAGGGTTTCACAGACCTGCCGGTAAGCTTCATACTGCGTCTCTTCATCCGGGCGCGAATCCCGATCCATGAAAAGGAGTTCCGTGCGGAAGAGACCGATGCCCTCACAGTCGTGCTCCACAGCGCTTTCCGCATCCTTGGGCGTTCCGATGTTGCAAAACACCTGACGCGGGGTTCCATCTCCCGTGACGGTGGCTTTCCCCTGAAAAACGCGCAGAAGCTCCTTTTCCCGTATAGCGTCATCCCGGCGTGATTGATATTCCGCTGCGGTTTCAGGATCCGGATCTGCGATCACGGCACCGTTTACGCCGTCGACGATGATCTCTTGCCCACCCTTAAGTTTGGAGAGTGCATCCGGGACACTGAGCACTGCGGGAATCTCCAGAGCCCTTGCGAGGATGGCTGAGTGTGAGGTCATACCACCGCTTTCCGTGACGATGCCAATGACGTTGTCGTGATCCATCTCTGCCGTCATGGACGGCGTAAGGTCGCTGATCACCAGGATCGTATTCTCCGGAAGATGCTTTAGGTCGATTTGCTCGATGCCCAGAAGGATCTCCAACAGGTTCCGCTTGATATCCTCCACGTCTGTGGCGCGCTGTCTGGTCAGCTCGTCCTCGGAACTCTGGAAGAGACCCTTAAACATGTCGAGAACCGATTCTACGGCAGCTTCCGCAGGCTGCCCTCCGGTGATAAGCTCATCCATCTCTTCGATCATAAACGGGTCGCTGAGCATGGTGATATGACCCCTTATGATTGCCGTGTCCTTGGCGTGCAGAGCTTGTTCCAATTCCTTGGCCAAGTCTTCTGTATCGCTTACGAAGTCGTTGATTGCTCTGTGCAGGCGAGCCTTTTCCTGTTCTACGTCTTTAACCGGACCGGTTTCATATGTAATTTTCTGCTGCTCTATGATAACGGCGCGGCCGATACCGATCCCTTTCGACGCAGCGATTCCTCTCAGCATTTGATACACTTCCCCTTACGGTTTATGTTTCGCCAAATCCGGATGCGATCATTTCACAGGCTTTTGCCAACTGGGCTTCCTCATCTTCGCCTTCGCATTTGATTTCGACCTCAGTGCCACGTTTATATGCTGCCGCCATCAGCCTCATGATGCTTTTTCCGTTGGCGGTTTTGTCAGTGGAAGAGATCGTAATGCTGCTCTTGAACTTTGCCATTTCATTGACAAAATCATCTGCGGCTCTCATGTGGAACCCTTCTTTATTGATGATTGTTGCTTTTTTGGATACCATGATATTCCCCTTATTCTTGCGATTGATTCTGTATACCCGTTCCGTTTCCTACTGGGCTTTCTCGGCTTCTGCCTGGTTCAACTCGTCCAGAAACGCTTCCGGAGCGGTGGATTTCAGGAGCCTAGCCCGGAGATCCGGATCCATCAACAGCGATACCAATCCAGACAGGATCTCGAGATGAAGATCGCCGTCCATCGGTGCTGCAATCATAAAGATCAGATTGGATGGCCCGTCCAACGCACCGCAATCAATCCCTCCGGGAACCGTGATTGCAGCAAGACCAGGATGCTTGACGGCGTTGCTCTTCGCGTGGGGGATAGCGATTCCTTCCCCTATAGCAGTTCTGCACTCGGCTTCTCTCTGAAGGATTCCCTGGGTGTAAGCTGCTTTATCTGAAAGATTGCCAACCTTATCGTGCAGGTCGATCAGTGTACTGATTGCCTGATCCTTGGACTCCACCTTCGCACCTGTGATGATGGACTCCGTTGTGAGAAGATCACTGATTTTCATTGGTTCGTACTCCCTTTGATTTCCTCCGCCGAAGTAAGTTCCTATATGCAGACCGTGGCGGCTTTTTCTCAATTATAATAATAGCATCAAACTCAGTCAAAGACAATCATTTTTGCTTTCGCAATCCAGTTCCTCTTTGCGTGCGACCATACCCTTCCTTTAGAATGGGATTCTTTTTCCCTCAGGTGGATGATTTTTGCTTCTTTGGTCAAACCTATCGTGAGGTGTTTTATCTATGGAATCTATTTGGACGCAATCCGCTTCTATCCCACCCCGCGCGGCTTTGGATCGAGATCTGGAAACTGACGTAGTAGTCATCGGCGCCGGAATGGCCGGTGTGCTCACCGCCTGGTTTCTCCAGCAATACGGCGTTGACGTGGTGGTACTGGAGGCCAACCGTATCGGCAGCGGTCAGACCAAGAATACGACCGCGAAAATTACGGCTCAGCACAGTCTGACCTACAAACGACTCATTGAATCCTTTGGCCTACAGAGCGCGACCCAGTACGCCAAGGCCAATTTGAGAGCCATTCAGGATTACCGCAGTATTGTAAAAAAGTTGGACATCTCCTGTCAGCTGGAGGATGTCCCGGCCTACCTCTACACCCGGTTTAATCCCCAGGCGCTGTATGACGAAGCCCACGCTGCTATGCAGGTGGGAATCGAGGCCACTTTGGGACGGGAATCCCTGCTGCCCTTCCCAGTAGAGGCTGTCCTGCGCTTTCCCAATCAGGCTCAGTTCCATCCCCTCCAGTTTTTGAAGGCGGTATCGGAACCCCTTACCATCTACGAACGAACCCTGGTGAATACGGTAGAGGAGCACAAGGTCTGCTCCGATCATGGATCAGTCACTGCAAATCGCATTGTTTTTGCCTCCCACACCCCCTTCGTCAACTTCCCAGGCTACTATTTCGCTCGGATGCATCAGGAACGCAGCTACGTTTTGGCCCTCTCTCATGCTCAGAAGCTGGACGGCGTTTACTACGGTATCGACACCGATGGGCTCTCCTTCCGCAATGTTGGTGATCTCATGCTGCTGGGTGGTGGTGGCCACCGTACCGGTGAGAACTCCAAGGGCGGTAAGTATGCACTTCTCCGCTCCGCCGCCAGCAAATTCTGGCCCAGCTGCTTTGAAGTCGCCCGCTGGTCCGCCCAGGACGGGGTCACCATGGACAACGTGCCCTACATTGGGCCTTACTCCCGCTCTCGTCCCAACTGGTATGTGGCAACCGGCTTCCGCAAGTGGGGTATGACCGGCTCCATGGTCGCCGCGCGCATCCTCTCCGATCAGATCACCGGCAAACACAACCCCAACGATGATATTTTCGCACCCCATCGCTTCTCTGCCGCTTCCATCCCCTCTTTGATGAAGGACAGCGGTCAGTCCTGCAAGGGGATCAGCCGTCAATTGTTCCACGTTCCTGTGGAAACCATTGAGGCTCTACCCAAGGGACACGGTGGAATTGTCTCGGTGGGCAAAGAGAAGGCCGGCGTCTACAAGGACGACATCGGCCGCGTCTATGTGGTCTCCGCACGCTGTCCTCATATGGGCTGCCAGCTGGAATGGAACCCCGATGAAAAGAGCTGGGACTGCCCTTGTCACGGCTCCCGCTTCGACTACAAGGGCACCCTCATAGACAATCCTGCCCTATCCAACCTTACTGACCTGTCATAGCCACATCCCCTCAAAGCTGGCCAGGGAACTGGTACGATCCAGCAGAATTTCATCCCCGGAGTACAGCTGGTACCGGACGGTACAGGTCAGACTTTCGTGGATGGTACGAGCCATACTGCCCCTTTTGGGTGCCAACAGGGGCCGGCTCCGCTTTTCCAACGCCGTGACCCGCAGGCGCAGCTTACCCTGACGAATCACCGCCCGATTTTCGTCTACCCGTATCACTTTCGCCCCCAGATAGGTGGCCAGGCGGTAGACCTTCCCTTCCAGCCACACCAGTCCGATACAGCCAGTGATGGTCAGTCCCCACAGCGGTACGTCTGCCACCGACAGCATAATGCCGTCCCGTTCCCAGCTGCACTGGGTCCACAGGTAGCGTTTGGGGAAGGAGCGTCCCCGATCCCCCTCCATGTAGCCGACCCCCTGATCAAAGACCATCCGGTTTCCATTGACGGTCACTGTTCCGATGACGCTGTGGTACAGGCTGAATACGCTGTGCCGACACTGGAGAAAGGGGAGCATTCGGAACGGCCCCATCACATCTCGGGCTGGCGGCACAAAGGGACCGTAACACAACGTTCCCGACAAGGTCAGCTCCGGCGTCTTCAGACTCAGAACGCATCCCTGTTCCGAAAAGCTGCTGTCCCCCAGTACAAAGTATCTGTCTTTCCGCCGGTAGTGGAATCCGGGAAAGGATACCTGCTGTGACCAATCCGGCGTAATCACCTGAAGGGAACCCACGGTAGCGCCCTCTTTATCGTAGTGGCAGGATGGAATCAGAGCCAGGGAATCGGTTTCTGACTGGTGCTTCAGGTACCAGCCCTCAAAATATGCACGCATGTATTGCTCCTTCAAATGGCGGAAAACCACCCCTTACGGGTGGTTTTTCTCTGTTTTCACTTCCGTTTTCCTCTAGTATGCACGATTCCTCCGATCATCAACCTTGTCGGAACCGTTGTTCTGCCTTATAATGGAAGAATCTCATATACCACAGGAGGGAACTGACATGCACTCACAACTGGAAGCTAAATACAGCGCTTTGCGCCGCCATCTCCACCAACTGGGGCGGATCGCCGTAGCCTTTTCCGGTGGAGTCGATTCCACCTTCCTTCTGAAAACCGCCCACGACGTTCTGGGCGAATGTGCCATTGCCATCACCGCTTCCAGCGCCGCCGTACCCCAGCAAGAGCAGGCATCCGCCACCGCCTTCTGCCGGAAGGAAGGGATTCGCCAGCTGATCTATGAAGCCGATTTGCTGAACACTCACGCTTTTCAGACCAATCCCCCTGACCGGTGTTACCACTGCAAGAAAACACTGTTTACCGGCATGAAAGCCTTAGCCGCTGCGGAGGGATTCCCCAACCTGGCCGAGGGCTCCAACACAGACGATACAAGGGATTATCGGCCCGGTATGGCTGCCATTCAGGAGCTGATGGTTTGCAGCCCCTTGCTGGAGGCCGGGCTCACCAAGGAAGAGATTCGCACTTTGTCCCGGCATCTGTATCTGCCCACCTGGAACCAGCCCAGTGCTGCCTGTCTCGCCTCCCGGATCTGCTACGGGGAACCCATCACAGCGGAAAAGCTGTCCATGGTAGAACAGGCTGAGGCATCCCTCACCCGTCTGGGATTGGGGCAGCTTCGGGTTCGACTCCACGGCTCCCTGGCTCGCATTGAGGTACTGCCGAAGCAATTTTCACTGGTGCTGGCTCACAGCCAACAGATTACTGCCACCCTGACCCAACTGGGTTTCTCCTATGTTACCCTGGATCTGATCGGTTACCGGATGGGCAGCCTCAATCAGCTGCTCTCATCCAACCTCTGACAGTTCCCCGCTCTAAGGGATTGTTTCTTTCTGATCCGTTTGATATAATGAAACTTACAATTACTTGAAAGAGAGGAATATCTATTTCACATGAATGGTTCACAATTAAAGCCCTCAAATATAAAAAACGGCAAAATTGAACTGCTTCGTTTTTTCTTCTGCATCTCAGTCCTCCTGTTTCACGAGTGTAAGTATCTCCTGGGGGAACCTTCCCTGAAACACGGCATACACTTCGCCTTCTTTCCCCATGGCTCTATTGGCGTTGAGTTCTTTTTCGTTCTATCCGGTTTTCTGATGGCAAAGTCGGCGTTTTCCAAGCTTCATTCGCCTTCCGTTCCTTCCTCCGGCTCCTCTGAACGCCAAGATCTTACCACGCCCTCTCGAGATTACCTGAGCTTTCTGGCGCATAAGTACACTAGCATTTTCCCACAGCATATCGTTGCCTTTTTCATCGCCTTTTTTGTCTATGTGGTTTTTTCCAGGTTCGGTATCCTTTCCGCTGTTAAATGCTTCTTAGACAGCATTCCCAACATCCTGCTGATTCAAATGAGCGGAATCAGCTTATCCAATCCCAACCACGTTGAATGGTACCTCTCCTGTATGCTCATCGCCATGGCGATTCTTTACCCCCTCTGTCGGCGGTATTACTACACCTTTACCCGCTGCCTTGCTCCTCTTTCCGCTCTGTTGATTTTGGGTTATCTCTGCTATACCACTGCCTCCCTGACTGGCGTGAGCACCTGGATGGGACTCTGTTACAAATCCCTGCTGCGTGCCATTGCGGAAATTGCTCTGGGCACTACAGCCTTTGAATTCTCCCGGTACTTAGCCAGTCGATCCTTCTCTAAGGGACAGCGACTCCTTCTCACCCTTGCGGAATTTGCACTGGTGCTGTTTTCCGCTCTCTTTATTCTCCTGACCCTTTCGAAACAATACGAAGTCTACATCCTAGCTGCCGTTGTACTCCTGATTTCCCTCTGCTTCAGCAATGTAACTTACGGTACAAAGGGGTTCAACAATCCCTTTGTCTACTATCTGGGGAAGCTCACCCTTCCCATCTACCTGGGACAGATTTCGGCCATTCGATTGGTACAGCATTTCCTTCCCGGCTCCTCACATCGTATCCAGATCGTAGCTGCTTTCCTACTTGCGCTGCTCCTGGCACAGATGATCCTGCTGGCAGCCAAAGCCCTTACCACTGGTTTCGCCAAGATGCGCTCTCATAACTGACCCATTGCTCCGTTCTTGTCGAACTGTCGGTGGTAAAATCTTACTGTTTCACCCCCTTCCCCTTTGGAAGGGGGTTGACTTTCTCCCGGGCACTAGCCTATAATATAAAGCAATATGGTACTATTCAGCGATGACGAAAGCGGTAAGAGATCCTTCATCACACAGAGAGCCGGTGGCTGGTGTAAACCGGTGGTGCTTCCTCTTCCCTCCATTTTCTGAGCTGCTGGTGAAAGCCGGGGGCTGGCAGCCCTTATCCTGCTGTCAAGTGGCCGGCTACATCCGGCAATTTGGGTGGCAACGCGGAAATCTTTCGTCCCATACAGATGTGGAGAAAGGTTTCCTTATTTTTTATGTTACGTTAGAAAAGAATAAAGGAGAGACCTTCGATGTTAGACATTAAATTTGTATGCAGCAACCCTGAGGTTGTCAAGCAGAACATCAAAAACAAATTTCAGGAGGAAAAGCTTCCCCTGGTGGATCAGGTGATCGACCTGTACCAACAGAGTCTGAAGGCCAAGCAGGATTCCGAAGCCCTCCGCGCCAACCGGAACAAGCTTTCCAAACAGATCGGTATGCTGATGGGACAGGCCAAGAAGGATCCCAGCAAGAAGGAAGAGGCAGAAGCTGTCAAGGCTCAAGTCTCCGCTCAGGCAGAGGAGATGAAGCGCCTCACCGCCGAATCTACAGAGCTGACCCAGCAAGTCCGCTCTATCCTGCTGAACATACCCAACATCATTGATCCCTCCGTCCCCATCGGGCCAGATGACAGCTGCAACGTAGAGGTGGAACGCTTCGGTGAACCCATCGTTCCCGATTTCGACATCCCCTACCACACTGACATCATCGAGCGGCTCAACGGTGCCGATTTCGAGGCTGCCGGCCGGGTTGCAGGCAGCGGGTTCTACTACCTTCTAGGCGACGTAGCGCGGCTCCACGAGGCTGTGCTGGCCTACGCACGGGACTTTATGATTGACCGGGGCTTTACCTACGTCATCCCGCCCTTCATGATTCACGGCAACGTCGTAGAAGGCGTTATGTCCTTCCCCGAGATGGACGCCATGATGTACAAAATTGAAGGGGAGGATCTCTACCTCATCGGCACCTCTGAACACTCTATGATTGGCCGTTTCATTGACCAGATCATTCCCAATGAGCAGCTTCCCCAGACCCTCACCTCCTACTCCCCCTGCTTCCGGAAGGAAGTGGGTGCTCACGGCATCGAAGAACGTGGTCTATACCGCGTCCACCAGTTCGAAAAGCAGGAGATGATTGTGGTCTGCAAACCCGAGGAGTCTATGGACTGGTACGAAAAGCTGTGGCGCAACTCGGTGGATCTGTTCCGGAATCTGAACATTCCCATTCGCCAGCTGGAGTGCTGCTCCGGCGATCTGGCTGATCTGAAAGTCAAGAGCTGCGATATCGAAGCTTGGTCTCCCCGTCAGCAGAAGTATTTTGAAGTCTGCTCCTGCTCCAATCTGGGCGATGCGCAGGCGCGCCGTCTGAAAATCCGCTACAAGGACGAGGATGGCAAGAACTGCCTGGCTCACACCCTCAACAACACCTGTGTGGCTCCCCCTCGCATGCTTATCGCGTTCCTGGAAAATAACCTACAGGCCGACGGTACCGTCCGCGTCCCCGAAGCGCTTCAACCCTACATGGGCGGTAAAACGCAACTGGGCTAACCGTCAAACACAACCAAAAACGCTCCCGACCCTGATTTTCGGGAGCGTTTCTCACTTTTTTATCCTTAGGAGGTTGATCTATGCGCCAGTTTCAATTTGAAAACCGTTACTATTCCACTGATCAGATGCTCTCAGAATACGTACATCGGGTTCTCTGCCGGAACATTTTCTGCTTCGGTACCCTCTTTGCTCTGGTGGCTCTGGCCTTCGGCATCTTCTCCTGGCTGAACCAGGACATGATCTTTCTCCCCCTCTTCGGCGTCTGTTTCCTGATCATTTTCCTTACCATGCTCATTGCACCGATTCTCACCATAAAGCAGCTCAAGGACAGTGATCAGCGACTCCACAACGGGCAAAAATTTGAGACCATTGTTCAATTTGGCGACCGGATCCTCATTCGCGAGGGCACCTTCTCTCTGGCCTGCACTTACGATCAGATTATGAAGTTCTGCCCCCTGAAGCACTCCTACATCCTCATGTTCGGCCCCCGCAACTCCATTATGATCAGTCCGGAGCACTTCACCATCGGTACCTTTGATGAGTTCCAGACCTTTATCAAGGAACGTTGCCCGGCTGCAAAATGACCGTTCTCCCACAACGATAAAGAACCCTGCCGCGCAATGGTTACGCGACAGGGTTCTTATTTTGCTCTTGATTCATACCAGGATCACCGTCAGGTGAAATGTGTTGTCGATTCTGTTAGGAATCTTCCGGGCCAAGGCCGTTTGCCTTACGCAGTTCGTCCAGCGGAGTCACCAGGATCTGGCCCTTCATGCCGTCTCCCATGTTGTCCGGCAGGAACAGACGTTCGGAACAATCCAAGCCCTCGAACTCCACGCCGATCAGCTCGTTGATCTCACGTTCCGGCCAAGCGGCTGCCAGGTCGTAGATGTCAGAGATATCAGGCAGCTTCTCTTCGCCACGCACTTCGTAGCTCTCAAATACATCGTCTACAAAGTAGTCGTAGCAGATGATCGGCTGACCATCTGTATCTCTGTGGCCGTGGATCAGGAGCAGCTGTCTACCCGCTTCCCGCATCTTCTTCGCGGTAGGGATGATGTTGTCCTTGGTGATCATGAACTTTTTATTCGTCTGCATATTCGCACCTCGTTTTCAATCACTTAACAGATTCTCGGAAGCTGCGCTCCAGTCAGCTTTGCCAGGATACGCGTCCCTCCAAGGTAGGTTCTCAGTACTACTTTCCCGGGATATCGCTTGGTCACGTGCCCGATCACCGCGGCGTTTTCTCCACCTGGCGTCCGGTGCAGCGCGTTCAGTATCTCGTCCGCGGCAGTCTCTTCCGCGATCACCAGCATCTTCCCTTCGTTGGCACAGTACAGTGGGTCAAGCCCCAGGATCTCGCAGGCGCCTGCCACTCCCTCTGCCACGGGAACCGCTCCCTCTTCCAATTCAATGGTTAAGGAGCCGTTCTCCACAAATTCGTTCAGCGTGGTGGCCACACCGCCTCGGGTCGGGTCCCGGAGCACCCGGACGCCTCCGCACTTCAGCGCAGCCTCCGCCAGCTTGTTCAGCGGCATACAGTCTGATTGGATCTCCGCCGCCTCCATCATTCCGCTGCGCGCCAGCATGACCGCTGTGCCGTGGTCGCCTACGGTTCCGCTGACGATCACCAAATCCCCCTCCTGAATCCGATCCGGCGTCAGGCCAGGCCACGTCAGGGTACCGATCCCCGCCGTGTTGATATAGATGCCGTCTCCTCGGCCGCGCTCTACCACCTTCGTGTCTCCCGTCACCACTTGGACGCTGCAGCTTGCTGCTGTCCGGGCGATGGAGTCTACGATCCGCCGCAGATCTGCTACCGGCAGCCCCTCCTCCAGGATGAAGCCCAGACTCAGGTACTGCGGTGTGCCGCCACACATCGAAAGATCATTAACCGTTCCGCAGACGCTGAGCTTTCCGATATCACCGCCCGGGAAAAAGTAAGGGCTGATTACATAGCTGTCGGTGGAAAATACCAGATCGCCCTGATGCTTCAGAATGGCTCCGTCCCCTAATGCGGACAACGCTTCGTTCTGAAACGCCGGCACCAACATCTCTTCGATGAGGCTGGACGTCTTTTTTCCGCCGCTGCCGTAATCTAATGTGATAATTTCTTCCAATGATTCTCTCAATGTTACAACCTCTGATATTTGTATGCTGCCGCACAGGCGCCTTCACTGGAGACCATACAGGGTCCCACCGGGTTTTCCGGCACGCAGGCGGTTCCGAACAGGGGACAGCCTGCCGGCTCTCGATGTCCACAGATAATGTCGCCACATTTGCAGCTGGTCATTCCCTCCTTATCCTCGGGTTGGAAGGAAAACTTCCGTTCCGCGTCAAAGGCAGCAAATTCCGCTCTCAGACCGTATCCGCTTTCCGGGATGGTTCCCAGTCCACGCCACACGTCGTCCCGATACCGAAAGGTTTCCGCCATCACAGCTTGTGCCATGGTGTTTCCCTCTGCCGTCACTGCACGGGTGTACTCATTCTCCAACTGAGGAATGCTCCCTTTGATCTGCCGCAGCAGCCGATACACTGCCGCCAGAATATCACCGGCTTCAAATCCGCCGATGACGCTGGGGATACCGTACTCTTCAGACAGGAAGGAAAATCCTTCGGCGCCTACGATGGTTGCCACATGGCCGGGACAGAGGAACCCACTGACGTGAAACTCTTCGCTTTCGATCAGCGCCCGCAGAGCGGATTCCGTCCGTTTCAGCAGACAAAGAACGGAGAAGTTTTTCAAGCCCCGTGCTTTCGCCTCCTGTACTGCTATGGCAGTCCCCGGAGCGGTAGTTTCAAACCCCACTCCCAGAAATACCACTTCCCGGTTCGGCTCCTGCTCTGCCAGTTCCAGACAGTCCATGGGCGAATAGAACATGCGTACATCCGCACCCTGGGCTTTCCGCCGCTGTAGATTGTCTCCCTGGACGCTTCCCGGCACCCGCATCAGATCTCCGTAGGTGGTCAGAATTACGTCAGGGTTTTCGCTCAACCGCAGAATCTCATCCATCACGCCAGCCGGGGTCACGCACACGGGACAACCGGGACCGGAGATCAGATGGATCTGCGGAGGCAGCAGCTGCCGCAAACCAGCTTTTGCAATAGACATAGTATGGGTTCCGCAGACCTCCATGATCCACGTCTCCGGCAGGTTCAGCTTCCGGATGCCATCCAGCAGCTTCGCCCCGCCGTCGGGACTGCGGAACTGTGCCTCATACAGCATTGGCTGCCTCCGAAATCGCTTCCAGATTATCCAACGCCTGCTGTTCGTTCATCTTTTCGATGGCAAACCCTGCGTGTACAATTACAAAATCTCCCACCCGTGGCTCCCGGATAAAATCAATCCGGATTTTGCGCTGTACACCAGCCGCCTCGCCGATAGCTGTATTGCCCTCAATTTGAACCAGTTGAAACGGAATTGCCAAACACATGCTGGCCACCACCTTTTGCTGCAATCATGGTCTGCCCCAGGGATATTCCTTCATCGTTGGCAGACACACGAGAATGATGATATACTTCGAATCCTGCTTTTTTCAGGGCTTTGATGACCCTGGGAAGCAGGTACATATTTTGGAACACACCGCCGGAGAGTACCACCTGATTCAGTCCCGTCCGGTTTCGGATCTCCTCGCACTGAATCCGCGCCATCTCTACCATGGTGTTCATAAACTTTGCTGCCAGCTCCGACGGAGTACTTCCTGCCGCCTGATCCGCAACTAAGCCGCGAATCATCAGCCGGAAATCGTAAACCGCTGGGCCTTCGCCGGTCTCCAGGATTACGGGATACTGTGCTGTGCTGTCTCCCGCCATGGTTTCCAGCAGAATCGCACCCTGACCCTCATAGGTCACACGATCCCGCCCGGTCAGAATGGCATAGACACCGTCAAACAGCCGTCCCATACTGCTGGCCCTCGGTGCATTCAGTCCACTGGCAATCATTTTGCTCAGCAGCTTCTGCTTCTCCTGGGGCACTGTGGATGCTTCCGGGCATCCGGCGTCCAACAACAGCGCAAACCCCACGCGACTGATCTCCTTCACCGCCCGGTCTCCTCCCCCTAAGGGAATGGGGCGCAAGGTACCCAGCCGCTGAAATCCTTCGTAATCCCCTGCCAGGAACTCGCAGCCCCAGATGGTGCCGTCCGTTCCGTAACCGGTACCGTCCCAGATCACCCCAATGCAGGAATTTTCTAAGCCGTTATCCGCCATACAGGAGGCCATATGCGCATGGTGGTGCTGTACTTGAATCAGCGGAAGTGCTTCCCTCTCGCTGCGCCCAAGGGCATACGCAGTGGAAAAGTAATCCGGGTGCAGGTCACAGACCAGCTTGGTTACCGTGACTCCAAAGAGTCGTTGAAAGTGCGCAATCTGAGCTTCGTAGTGGGACAGGGTCTCTGCGTTTTTTAGGTCGCCGATATGCTGGCTCAGGAAAAAGCCTCGCCCTTTGGACAGTGCAAAGGATGCCTTCTGTTCCGCGCCGCAGGCCAAAATCCCCGTGCAATCCTCTTGCAAGAACAGAGGTTGCGGGGCATAGCCTCGGCTGCGCCGCAGAAAGTAATCCTGCCCGTCAAAGACCCGCAGCAGGGAGTCATCACACCGGGTGACAATATCCCGATTATTCATCAGGAAGCCGTCTGCACACCCTCGCAGATGCTCCAATGCCTCTCGGTTGTCGTACATCACCGGACAGTCCGACCGGTTAGCGCTGGTCATCACCAGTGCGTCAAACCCTTCCATCAACAGGTAATGGAGAGGCGTGTACGGCAACATAACACCCAGATCTTGATTTTCGCTGAGATAGGGACTGGTTCCCGCCTTCTTCCGCAGCAGCACGATGGGCCGCCGGTAACTGGTCAGCCGCTGCTCCTCTTCCGGAGACAGCTCACACAGCGTCCGAACTACCTCTACACTACTGCACATAATGGCAAAGGGCTTTTCATCCCGATGTTTCCGCTGACGCAACTTTTGCAGGGTCTCTTCCCGGTCAATTTGACAGGCCAGGTGGAATCCACCCAATCCCTTTACCGCTACGATCCCCTGTGCCCGCAGACACTGTTGCGCCAACGCAATTCCATCACCCTCCACCGGCTGTCCGTCTCCGTCCAGATAGAACACCTCTGGACCGCAGGTGGAACAGCAGTTGGGCTGGGCGTGGTAACGCCGGTTTTCGATGTCACGGTACTCTGTCTCGCACTGGTCTCCCATGGGAAA
>ENA-UOOI01001749-UOOI01001749.1-fermentation-metagenome-genome-assembly--contig:-NODE-1749-length-21187-cov-2.753596_pt1 | contig 21187 bp, 21 predicted proteins | sample MGYA00245779_ERZ724027 | MGnify/ENA primary metagenome ERZ724027 (study PRJEB28704, sample SAMN03018318) | fermentation metagenome | biome: anthropogenic terrestrial biome; feature: soil; material...
GGCTTTCCGCTTGGCGGGGTCGGTTTCCCTTCGCCCTTCCTCCAGCAACTTATCAACCTGAACGTTGCTGTAACACCAGTCATTAAACCCGTTGGCAATGGCCGTGCTATGCCAGTAGTTGAACTGATCCGGGTCTGGGCCGGGGGTCATAGATAGCATCATGGCATCATATTCCCGGTTATCTAGCCGATCGTTCATCACTGACCAATCGAGGAACTCCAGTTTCAGCTCGATACCAACATCCTTAAGCCATTTCTGAATAAGGACAGCCTGGTTGCGCATCACTTCATCACCGGTTGCCAGAATGACACTGAAACTAAAAGTCTGCCCGTCCTTGGTTAAGAGATCGCCATTACCTGCTTGCCAACCTGCTTGCGCTAATAGCTCTTTTGCCTTCTCCGGATCATAGCCATATTGCTTGACCTCGGGATTAAACCAAGCCTCGTTGCTGGGGGCGATGGGGCCAGTGGCTACGGTAGCAGCCCCCTTACGCACGTCTTGCACAATCGATTCACTGTCAATAGCATAGGCCAAGGCTTGACGCACACGCTTATCGGCAAAGAGGGGATTGCGATTGTTCTGACCAAAATAGGCAAAAGCTAAGCTCTGCACTGAAAGGCCTTGAATTTTACCACTTTGCAGAACCTTGGCCTGATCCTCAGCCGTCAGCCCACTAGCGAAGTGCACTTCGCCTTTCTCCAGAGCCATGGCGCGCACTGAGGCCTCAGGAATTGGCTTGAAAATAACCTTTTCTAGGGCTGGCTTACCACCCCAATAGTTAGGATTAGCCTTAAGTGTGACATGGTCGTCAGGCACCCACTCTACCAGCATGAAGGGGCCAGTGCCGAGAGCCTTGTTATTGTAATCGTCAAGCCCCACCTCAGGCACATGATGTTTGGCCATGATGCCGATCTGGCTCATCTTATCTAAGAAAGGCCCGTGCGGTTCACTTAAATGGAAAACAACCGTTAGAGGATCTGGCGTTTCAATGCTGTCAATCACTTGGAAGTTAGCCCGCCGCACGGATTTGGTAGCTGGATCGAGCAATGTTTCATACGTATACTTGACGTCGGCCGCTGTAAACGGCTCGCCATCATGCCACTTAACATCAGGACGCAGCTTGAATGTCCAGCTCAAGCCACTCGGATCCATACTCCACTCTATGGCCAGCATCGGCTTTACTTCGTCATAAGTATCTTCATACTTAACCAACGGCTCGTGAATCTGCGTACTTACCGTAGTCGATACAACGTTAGTTAGTTTTACTGGCAGCAAGTTAACAATGTCAGCGTCTAATGCATACACAAAGGTATCCTGGGGCTTGGCTCCGCTAGAACAACCGGTAAGCAATAGACTAAATGCGATGAGTAATAATGCTAATTTTTTCATACTATGTTCCTCCCCCATCTAGCATCACCCGCTGGGAGCTATGCTTAAGCTCCTCTCACTTAGGTTCAGCGAATACGACTAAGCATAAATATACAGCAGTAAGACTAATTATGCAACCCCTAATTTCAGCTTGGCAAGAAACTTTTACCCCCAGCATAGAAATGTAGCGAAGGAGGGGTGCCTTTTGCCAAGTTTCAACTGGGGGTTAACATTTCTTCTGATTCTAGCCTTTGTATCCTACTACGCTACGCCTTTGGAGCCAAGTTTGGCCTGCGATAATCTACATGAAGTAAACCGTTTACTGCAGCTGTGTCAACAGCAGGCTACCGCGCAATACCAGGCGGCCGCAGCGCAATATCAAACGGAAGTGTTTACACTGATTGCTAACCGCTTAAGCGAATATCGGCTGCATAATGCGGGCTACGGAGAAATCGGTATCTATGTAGAAGAAATAGCTAGTGGCTTTAGTTATGGCTATAATGCCGACCGGTTAGAGTTACGGGCAAATGGCAAATATTTCGGCTATTTCCATACTGCTTCCGTAGCGAAGCTGTTAATTGCCTATGCTTTCTACTATCTGGACGACCTGGGGCAGGTGGACATTTGGGAAGTGCACACCGACCCGGTAGTGGGCCAGCGCCAACAGTGGCAACCGCTGATTCATCGCATGCTGACCCATTCCGTGAATCTGCACCATAACATCATGCTGCGCTACCTCGGCTCCAGTTTGGCTACGGCGACGTTGCAGGAACTAGGGCTAGCCAACAGCACCCTCAGCCGCGAGTTAGCGCCGGCCCCCGGCACCTCAGACGCTACCTGCCTGGAGCGTTATGGCACGTTGGACGCCCCCCGCACCACGCCAGCCGACCTGGGCAAGTTATTAGCGAGCCTAGCTCGCGGCAACGTGCTCTCACCAGAAAACAACGCACTCTTTCTGGACGCCCTCACTCACACCATCTACAATAGTCGCATACCACAAGCCCTAAATTTCACAGTACCTATTGCCCACAAAACTGGTACGAAAGATTATGTTTATAACGATGCGGCGCTGGTGCTACTTCCCGGCAATGAATTTGTGTTAGTCCTCTTGACTCGAGGAGCGCCCAGCCGCATTCAGACGCTGATGCGCTCCATCGCTCGCGATATGTATGCATTGCACTGCGCCCGGCGTGATAATGGCACCCTGGAGGAAATACAACGGCTTGCTGATCTAGCCATGAAAAACCCTTGGCTCGTAATGGCTGGGGAGCAAAAATAAAAGGCAAAAAGCTGGCAGGAATAAACCTGCCAGCTTTTGCTAAAACCTGCTACCGCGATTTTTTCTTGGTAGACTTGTTGTTCCCCGTATTGTTGGTGGGGCTAGACCAGCTGCTATTGCCAGTTGCTCCGGTTGAAGCCGTGGAACCAGCTGACCTACCCGAGCCGAAAGTAGATTGACTGAGCGGGCTAGTCATGTCAGTCATTGAAGCCGCTCCAGTCATACCACCGGCGCTAGTTAGGCCAGTCGTGTTATACTGGTTGCCTCCAGCCCCGCCACCACTAGGGGCACTGCTGGAAATCTTATAGGTGGGTTCTTCCTGTTCCATATAGTTGACGCGACTAGATAGCTGCTGGGTAATCTGCGCCAACTGTTGGCGGCACTGATTGTACATTTGCTTTACCTGCTGGTCATCGGTGTCCAAAGCAAATGTCTCAAACTGCCCTTCCAAACTGCGCAACGAGGCTAAGGCCTGATGCACTTTTGTGCCAACCGTCATACTGCATCACCCTCCTTATTAGATTCCAAACCTATTATTCGCCCCGTGGTGACGCATTATGAAGCCAATAACTGCCCATTACGCTATTTCGCCTGTGCATCTGCAAGATTGTATAAGTCGCCCTTTATTAGACGCTCGGCACGCTCGGCCATTCGTTTGTCGCCGTCCAGCGCATCCTGCAAAAACTCGGGATTCTCAAGCAAAAATCGGCGCATACTGGCATAAGGATCAGCCAAGTAACTGGTAACCAACGCGTGTTGTTCCTGTGAAAGATAGCCCTGGGTCGCAGCCATAGCAAATAGGTCGGCGTCCATGCGCACTAAAGCCGCAAACGGCACCTGTGCAGCAGCCAAAGCAGTGGCACCGCCCTGACAGCGGTCTACAATGGTAAGCGTGGCCTGCATCCTAGCTCCCAGCTGGGCCAGCGCCGGTATCCAGGCTCGCAGGTAACTAGATGCTTCAGTAACTAAATCGGAAATATGTAACACCTTCGCCCCTGGCAACTGGGTACAATAAGCGATGTTCTCACCGTCAATAAGAGTAATCTTTTGGTCTTTAAAAATAGCTAGATGCGGCTTACCTAACAATTCGGCTGGCAGAACGGAGAAAAACCAATCGCGCCGCTCCCCACCCGAAATACAATCTATCGTATCCAAGTCATAATTAGTTTGCACCCGATGGACCAAGAAATCGGTCACTTGCTTGAATATAGGATTCTTTGCGTATTGTTGCCGCAAAAAATCGCGTACTTTGAGGGTGCAAGCCAGCGGCTCCTGACGAGTCGCATCAATAAGGGCTAAAAGCTCGTTTGCTGACTGCTCGCTACCGATAAGGAAATGCGTGTTGACGTAATAGGGACCAATTAAGCCAGAAGTGTACCAAAAAGGCTGCCCCGCCGGTGAAACTCGGATTGCACCAGTCGCAAACAGCCAATCTATGATTTTCGCTTGGTTCATGCTTCTCCTCCTACGATCTAATCGATAACTTCCCGCAGCCTAGCCATACTAGGAATAAACACCTGGTTGCGCTCCACCGTCACTAGGCCTTGCTGCCGCAATTCGCCCAACATCCGGGTCAGCGTTTCGCGCGAGGTGCCTGCTAATTGGGCCATTTCTTCGCGGGTGAGGCGCAACCTAAGCTGTATAGAACCACAGGGGAGCCGCACTCCCTCGCTTTCAGCCAATTCGAATATCAGTTGCGCCACGCGAGTAAAAACATCCTTCAGAGCTAAATCCTGTAGCTGGCGTTGCGCCATCTTGAGGCGTTTTGCTAGCAGCTGCAACAGACTAATCGCTAGATCAGCCTCTTCATGCAAAAGCGCATAGAGGTCCTCATTGCGTAGCACTCCCACTTGGCAATCATCCATCGCTTGCGCTGATGCCGGGTAAGGCCCGCCCTCAAAGAGGACTACCTCACCAAAAACATGGCCCGGCTCCATAACTTTGATAATTTTCTCACGCCCATCGGGGGCCATTACAGCAACCTTAACACGGCCAGTGACTACGAAAAACACCGCGTCGCCTGCTTGCCCCTGGGTAAACACAAAATCACCGGAACTATAGCTACGTAATGCAACTAGGTCATACAACAGCTGTAGCTGCCCCTGGGACAAATCCTGAAACACGCTCACCTGTTTCAAGTTGCTGGGTGTAAGTGCCACGCTAATCCCCCCTCCCCCCACCGCCTACAGAAGGCCGAAGCTAAAGCGCTTGGGCCCGTTGTTGCAGTTCGATACCCTTCAGCAAGTTCTTATAAAGTAACACGGTGGTTACTGAGCCTACACCCCCAGGAACTGGGGTAATGTAGCCAGCCACTTCACTTACCGCTGCGAAATCGACGTCGCCAACGATGCCCTCAGGCGTTTCGTTGATGGCCACGTCAATGACAACCGCGCCAGGCTTGATCATATCGGCAGTGATCATGCCGGGGCGACCAACGGCGGAGATCACGATGTCGGCGTTTCTGGTATGGGCAGCCAAATCGCGCGTGCGCGAGTGAGTTGTCGTTACCGTGGCTCTCGGCCCTAGCAGCATAGGCAGGAGCGGCTTGCCCACAGTGGCACCCCATCCGACGATGACTGCTTCTTGACCCCGTATCGGCACCTCATAGCGCTTAAGCATTTCCATACAGGCTAATGGTGTCGCCGGGAACAAACCGTCTAGCTCCAGTGCCAAATATCCCTGATTCAAGGGGTTAACGCCATCAACGTCCTTCAAAGGGTTGACTGCTGCCAAAATTTTGTCTTTGCCCATGCCCTTGGGCAAGGGCAGTTCAACCATAATACCATGCACGGCACTGTCATTGTTCAATTCAGCTAATAGGGTGAGCACTTCGTCTTCTGAAGCTGTTTCCGGCAGGCGATGCCAAACAAAATCGACTCCGATACGTTTGCTAATTCGTTCTTTAGCTTGCGCATAATAAACTGAGGCGGGGTCCTCTCCCACCAAGATCACGTCCAGGCGCGGTGCGATCCCGCGCTCACGCAAAACAGCCACGTCAGCCTTGAGTTCTTCGCGTATTTCGGCTGCTATTTTCTTACCATCCATAATTGTTGCTGCCATTAAATAACACCTCCATGTTGCTATTGATTATGCTACCTATTATAACCTGTTTCAGCGCCCTGGGTAAGCTTTGGCACTAGGAAGTAACCATGATGCGCCCGTAGGGTTGCTGCTCGGTCACTGTGGCTACAACCTGAGCCTCTACTCCGGCGGCCTGCAATGCCTCCAGGACCTGGGCGGCCTGAGCGGCAGGTATTGCTACCAGTAGCCCTCCTGAAGTCTGGGGATCAAATGCTATATCCTGATAGGCCAGCGGGACACCCTCTGCAAACTGGATGTGTTCTTGGAAGAACTCGCGGTTACGGTAGGCACCTGCTGGTACTAACCCCATTTCAGCCGCCGCCAGCGTACCCGGCAATAATGGTAAAGCCCGGGCCCGTATCGTGACGCTAATAGGGTCTGCCTGTATCATCTCTGCCAGATGCCCGAGAAAGCCAAATCCTGTTACATCAGTGCAAGCATGTACAGTCGCGTGTTGACGCAGAACTTGGGCGGCTGCCTTGTTGAGGGTACACATGGCATGAACAGCGGCCGCTTCCTGCTCTGGGTCTAGCATGCCCGCCTTTAGGGCTGTAGCGAGAATGCCCGTTCCTAGTGGTTTGGTGAGCAGCAGCACATCCCCCGCTTGTGCCCCGGTGTTAGTCCATAGACCAGAGGGATGGATAATGCCTGTTACCGCCATGCCGAACTTCGGCTCTGGATTTTCCACTGTATGCCCACCGAGCAATATGGCCCCAGCCTCCAACAGCTTGTCGGCCCCGCCACGTATAATCTCACCCATTTCTGCGGGCGTTAAGCAGGTAGGAAAGCAGGCGATGTTGAGGGCGGTGAATGGTTCAGCCCCCATAGCATAAATATCACTCAAAGAATTTGCTGCCGCAATTTGGCCGAACAGATAGCAGTCATCCACAATAGGCGAAAAGAAATCAACCGTTTGCACCAGGGCGCGCTCGCTATCGATGAGAATCACCCCAGCATCATCGCTCGTTTCCGGGCCCACCAAGACCCGCGGGTCAACCACTTTGGGCAAGCAACTGAGCACAGCATCTAGGGCTCCCGGCCCTAATTTTGATGCTCAGCCAGATGTTGATGACATCTGGGTCAAGCGTGGTCTAGTCAAGAATCTCCCCTCCTCTGTCAGTCGCTCCCTGCCGCCGTAAGAATCTTTGCAGTTCGTCCGCGGCTACAGTGCGGAAGCGGTTCGGATTGGTAACAATATCAAAGCCGCGTTTCATCGATAACCCGGTAACTCGTGCCGTAGCCAACTGCCCGAGGGCCAACCCATTTCTTAGGGCCCATTTAGAGCAAAACGCGTAGCCCATGCCAGCCAAGACGGCACTCAGTACTGAGCTGGTGCTGCCGCCGTTAAACACGCTGTTCAGACTATTAAGCTCTATTCCAATCTCCCGCAGCGCTTTGTCGTAGTTGGCGCGCGTGCCAGAGCCCGGCTCGCGATCAACAAAAGGGTAATCATGGAGCTGCGTCGGCGCTATTTCCTGGCCGGCCCAAGGATGCTCAGCCGGCACAACGAGCAGCAGCTCATCGTTGGCTAAAGGGCTATACTCATACTTAGCATCATCCTGGCGTTGGCCCACAATGCCAAAATCAATGTGCTTATTATCTAGCCAGTTATGGATCTGCTCGCTATCGCCAATTTCCAAGCTGAACTTAACCTGCGGATATAGTTGCAGGAACTGAGCTAAGAGCGGCGGCAATATGTATTCACCCGGGATATTGCTTGCTCCTAGCCGGATAGCACCGCTAACCTCACCAGTCAACTGGCTGAGTAGAATTCGGGTCTGGCGCAAACGTTCAAACACGTCTACGGCAAACTCAGCTAAGGCCAAGCCAGCTGGAGTCAGTTCGCAGGTACGCGCGTCGCGCGCCACTAATTGGGTGCCCACATCTGCTTCTAAGGCCTGAATCTGCAAGCTGATTGCTGGCTGAGTGATACCCTTTTGTCTGGCCGCAGCTGAAAAACTACCCTGCTCTTGCACGGCCAATAGGGTCTCCAGGTAATTCAAATTCATAAAATCGCACCTCCCCCCTATAATCATGGCTTATAATATCACTACGCCGATTATATACCTAGGCCGAAGCGCATGACAATGTCGTCTTCCATTTAATACAGCACAAGGGAAACAGCCTATGTTGAAAATTATTTGATTGCCAATCCTTCACGCCATTATCTGCTATAATAGAGATAATATGCAGCTGATGCAGGAGCCCACTTGCTCGCAGGCAAAGTGACTCAGAGTGGAGGTGAAGAAATTTGCTGGCCAAGGAGTGGAACGACTTCTTGAACCTAATTCCCCGTCTTAGAAAAAGGATGCACGAGACGGCCAAACATAACCGGGATGGCGGGTCTAAGGCGCATTTTACCCCTGCCCAGATGGACACGTTATACACAATCGCTACCCGGCCCGAATGGCGAATGAGTGATCTGTCAGAACGCTTGCAGGTATCGGCAGGTAGCCTGACCACTATGGTTAATCGCTTAATCGAGGCCGGTGTGGTCGACCGTAGCCGTAGTCAGCTAGACCGACGGGTGGTTATGGTCAGGTTAAACGAAGCTGGAGAAGCATTAGTGCGTGCCAATAGGCAACAGTTTATGCTCAATCTGGAGCAGATGACGGCTGATCTATCAACAGAAGATCAGGCGCGTCTGTCGGACGCCATGGGTATCGTCGTCGATATTCTTAGGAAAATAGTTTGAACATCACTGGCGGCTGAAAGGGGCTGCGGGGTGTTGCTGTAAGCACGATTGGAGCCTGCTCCTGTGCTCTAAGCAACACCTCGCAGCCCTAAAACTATTGCCCTACAGCCCCTGCTATCTCTAGAAATACTTCTTACAATGAGGTGAAGAACAATAGCAATAAATATCCCTAACTGCGTATCCATTGTGCCGATTTTTCGTGGGCTGCCACCGCTGGCTCTAGCTGACCTCGGCCAGGCTATGGTACATAAACACTTTCAGCGGGGTGAAGTAATCCATATGGCCGGCGACCCGGTGAGCGAACTACTGGTATTAGCATCCGGGCAACTAAGAATTGTACATACCCACCCTTCCGGACGGGAGCAGGTGGTCCGTATTATTGAACCAGGCGAGTTGATTGGCGAGCTCGGCCTGCTAGCACCAGCGAACTATGAAGGCGAGCTGGTAGCTAGCGTGAACTCGGATGCGTGTGTTTTGCCCCGTGACGCAGTGCAGGCTGTCATGCGCAACTATCCGGATGCTGCTCTGCGCCTAATTGAAGCATTAGCCCAACGACTGGCCACGGCTGAACAGATGATTGGCGACCTCAGCTTGCGCGACGTGGGCCAGCGCTTGGCGGCAGAACTCTGTCGCATGGCACCTTACGGTCGCCCACTCCAGTCCAATCAAATAGAAGTTGAAATCCCTGGCAGTTGGTCAGATTTGGCTGGCAAACTGGGGGCAACGCCGGAGAGTTTAAGCCGACGCCTTAAGAGCCTAGCCGATGCCGGCGTTATTCAAAGGGCAGAGGGAGCCCGCACTCTAGTAATTCTGGACCTAGACGAACTGAAAATAATGGCTGGAATTTAAAATGTCTTGACGTACGTCAAGGAACGCAGTGAGCAAAGCGTGGCATGATATAACCAATGAAGCGACTCACTAGTCGCCAACAGAAAGCGACTTACTAGTCGCCAAGGAGCGGCTGGTAAGCCACTAAATGAAAGGGGTTAGAACAATCATGACCAAAGAAATGCTGATGCTCGCTAATCTTAACTGCCCTAGCTGTGCAGCAAAACTGGAGAAGGCTGCACAATCTCTACCTGGCATGAAATCGGCGCGCGTAATTTTCGGTGCCGGTAGCATGAATGTAGAGTACGACCCGGACGTGCTTAGTCAAGACAGAATTCGCGCCCTGTGCAAGCAAATGGGCGTCGATGTAGCCGCTGTCGTGCCCGGTCCGAGCTCGGACGCCTAGACAGGTAAGGGGGCCTTGCCATGTCTAAGATGACTGATTGGTTCGCGCGTCACCGTGAGCAGCTAGTGATTGTAACCTCTGGTAGCCTCATCGTCGCGGCATGGCTATTACGCCCCCTTGGTGCTGCTTTTCATTTCTGGGCGATGACTCTAGCTGCAGTAATTGCCGGCTATAGCGTCGCCAAAGAGGCTATCGGGCGCCTAGCCGCCCGGCAATTTAGTATTTCCCTGCTGGTGACAATCGCCGCCGTCGGCGCTATTATCATCGGAGAAGTCTGGGAGGCAGCAGCCGTAACTTGGCTCTACGTCTTTGGAGGCTTCCTAGAGGGGTTAACCCTGGCCCGAACCCGCTCAGCCCTGCGCGGTTTGGTTGACCTCATGCCCCGCATTGCGAAGGTCAAGCGGGGCGAAGAACTCATAACCATATCCGCCTATGAAGTGAAAGCCGGCGACGTCGTAGTTGTATTGCCGGGCGAGTCCATCCCAGTTGATGGCAAGGTTGTCGCTGGCCGCGCCTCAGTTGACACTTCGTCCTTGACGGGAGAACCGATCCCGGCCGAAGTGGCTAGCGATGATATAGTGCTCAGCGGCACCATCTGCCAAAGGGGTTATCTAGAAATTGTGGCAGAGCGCGTCGGTGTTGACACCACTTTCAGCCAACTAGTATACCTGGTTGCTGAGGCGCAGGAGCAAAAGCCCAAGGTGCAACGCACTCTCGACGCCTTTGCCCAATGGTACACTCCCGCTGTAATTATTGCCGCCGCCCTCGTCTATCTCTGGAGCAAAAACGTACACTTAGCCCTCACCTTTCTGGTAATCGGGTGCCCAGGTGCCCTTGTGGTGGCTGCCCCAGTAGCTGTAGTAGCGGGGCTGGGCAATTCAGCCAAACGAGGCATCTTGATCAAAGGTGGAGAGCGCCTAGAACGCATAGCTAGGGCCGACGTAGTCGCTTTCGACAAGACTGGAACCTTAACCCGGGGGCAGCCTCAGGTAGCAACCGTGATTGGCTTTGAACTGGAGGAAAAACGCGTGCTGGCCTTAGCTGCTGCCGCGGAACTGCGCTCCGAGCACCACTTAGCTGCCGCTATCCTAGGTGCGGCTGAACAGCGCCAAGTGGAACCAGCTCCAGCCGAGGACTGGGCCATCGAAGCCGGATTAGGCGTAGTTGCCCATGGCTCCGATGGAGAAATCTTGGTTGGTAACCGCCGCCTACTACTGTCGCGCGGTGGTGACCTGACTACGGAACAGGCAGCCTTGATGGCGAAACGGGAAGCAATGGGTGAAACAGTAGCTATTGTCGCTCTAAACGGCCAAGCCATTGGCCTGATTGGTATCACCGATCCCATTAAGCCGGACGCCTTTGGGCTAGTTCAGGCCCTCAAACGCACCGGCATCAAAACGACTGTGATGCTCACTGGCGATAATCCCCGGGCGGCACAGCTGGTTGCTGACGAACTTGGTATCGACGAGGTACGTGCTGGCCTGTTACCCGAGCAAAAAGTAGAAGCCATACGGGAGCTGCAGCGAGCTGGGCACGTGGTCGCTATGGTTGGCGACGGCATCAACGATGCCCCAGCCCTTGCTACTGCCGATGTCAGTATCGCAATGGGTAGCTCCGGGACGCGGGTGGCCATGGAGGCTTCAGATATCGCCCTGATGGGCGACCGCATCGGGCAAGTACCGGTAGCAATCGGCATTAGCCGTCGCATCCTAGGTGTGGTGCGCCAGAACGTCGTCTTCGCCGTAGCAACCGTATTGCTACTTCTGGCTGGGGTGGTGCTACAAGTCGTACATCTCGGCAGTGGCATGGCCATCCACGAAGCCAGCGTACTCCTGGTCACCCTAAATGGCATGCGGCTGATGCGTACACCAAGTATTTAGGGGGCGCTGTTGCATCTAAGAAGGGGCCGATGGGGCTCTGCGTAGGCATAGTTGGCGTCAGCCAGTGCCAAGCAGAACCCCTTGGCCCCAAACGGCTTCTCTTCCTGCCGAACGAGCAATATAAAAAGCCGTACCTTGGTATAACATAGCACGCTAGATTGACCCTCTGCATAAAACATAGTAGTGAGTAAAGCGCCAGCTATTTAAAACTCACGGGGGAGGTGGGGAATATGCAACACGCTGTACTTACCCTGGGGGAATTCTCTACTGCTAGCCGCTTCTTTCGCTCCGTCAGTCAAGTGCCAGCGCAAGCGACCGGCTTTATCACTATGGGCCAGGCAGTAGCTGAACTAAAACTGGTTGCGAGTAACTTAAGGCAACTTGTACCGATTGCAGAAGCAGAAAGGCCCTACATCGCCGGTGTAGCCAGTTTGGCCACCTACTATGTCTGGTTTGCTGGGCAGAAAATCGAACCCGCCTATCTAGGTGCTTTTGACGTACCCCTGTTTGGCCAAGGAGAATTATATGCTATCTTTGACCCTCGCAATGTAAACGATTGTGGCAAAGCACTTTCTGAGTATACCTGGTTATTGGTTACTGCCGGGAGCGAACAGGAGCTAGGCACGTGGATTGAGGATGCTAGTACTGCAGTTCTCTATGGCATCATGCCAGACGCTGCCGGCCGCCTAGCCCACGCAATGTCTCATTGGGAATTGTTTGAGCAGCAGAAGGATAGCTATAGAGGAATCTATGAAGAGGATGACCCAGAATTTGATCTATTTGAGGACGATAACGAGCTGCGCATAATTGAAGAGTAACGGATAGAAGGGCTGCGGGGGTGCTCAAAACAAACACCCCGCAGCCCTCCCTGTTGGCAAATCTAGATCTCGAAACGGCGTAAGTTGGCCCGCAATTCCGCGGCCTGCTCGGCCATAGTGCGAGCCAGCGCAGCCAATTCTTGCATTGCTGCCGTCTGCTCTTCTGTCGAAGCCGAAACCTCTTCCGTGCCCGCTGCAGTCTGCTGCACTATAGCAGCAATATTGCTGATGCGCTCCCCCACGATTCCGGCTTGCTTATTGAGTTCTTGGGTTGAAGCTACCGTCTCCCGAACCACCCCTCCGACCCCTTCTACAGCTTTAGCAATATCTTGGAAGCTAGTGGCGCTCTCATCGGTTGCTTGCTGCTGCTCAACCACAATTTGATCAGCCCGCTCAACCTCAGCCACTGCTTGAGCCACGCTCTTACGCATATCTCCAATCAACACGGTAATCTGCTTAGCGGAATCAGCCGACTGCTCGGCCAGCTTACGCACTTCCTCAGCTACAACGGCAAAGCCCTTGCCCTGCTCGCCTGCGCGGGCCGCTTCGATAGCTGCATTTAGCGCCAACAGGTTGGTCTGGCTCGCAATCTGGGTAATGGTATCGATAATCGCGCCGATATGTTCTGACTTAGTGGCCAGCTCATCGATAGCCTGGCCAACTGCGTCCGAAACAGCCACATTTTCTGCCATCTTATCGTTTTGCTTAGCGACAGATACCAGGCCGCCTTGAACAGCGCCACGGGCTTGCTCAGCATGCTCGGCCAGCTGCTGCATTGCGGTAACCAAGCCGCCTAACCCCTGTACCACAGAATTGACCAGATCGTTGCCTTCTGTCGCTGCTACACTCTGATCGGCCGCGCCGCTGGCTAATTCCTCGACAGTACCTGAAATTTGATCAGCAACTTGCCCAGCCTGCTCTGATGCTGCTGCCATTTCCTGCGCTGAATCAGCCACATTATCTGCTAAAGCGAGGGCTTGAGTAACGAGCTGTTTCATGGAACCAACCATTTCGTTAAAGCTAGCCCCCAGCTGCCCAATCTCATCGACGCCCTGTATATCTAGCACTTCTTTGAGATTACCTGCCGCCACTAGTCGGCCATGCTGGGCCATCTTCACTAACGGCGCCACCAGCCTCCCGGCAATAACAACAATGGCCGCCAAGACCAGTGCAATCGCAATGAATCCAGTAATAGTGATCATCGTTGCCAGATGTACTACCGGTGCCATCATTTCAGAGTGATCGGCCGCTGCCAATAGCGAGCAGCCCAACTCCGGCACTGGGCCGAAGGCACCTCGTCGCTTGACTCCCTGATATGTATATTCCGCTACACCTTGCTCGCCAGCCATCATGCGGCGGGCAACAGCCGCTAGGGTCGACTCTTCAGCGTCAACTAGGTTGGTCTGCAAGACCATACCTGCGTCTGGATGCGCCACTACTAGACCGGTGCTATCGGTCATTAGTACATAACCCTTCTCGCCAATCTTCACTTGGTTCGCCAACTCGGTCAGGCGCGACAGGGTGATTGTGCCTGCCATTAACCCCTGAACTTGGCCAGCTGAGTTATGGATGGGCGCGGCAATTACAATGATTGCATCGTTCGTTGCGCGCGAGATTATTGGTTGCGAGAGGACTGTCTCGCCCGCCATCACCGGCGCAAAATAGTCGCGATCACCGACATTGCCAACTGTATGCAAGGTCGTGTTGAAATCCCCATTCTTATCTGCGATGAAAAGTATCTCAAAGTCGGCAAAGAGGTTCAGGTTGCGGTCTAAAAAAGGGAAAGCTCGCTGCCAGTTAAGTGATTGCACTTCTGGCAAAGCTGCCAGTAACTCAATCTGGGCAGTCCATTTATCTAGGGTAGCGCCAATCGTTTGCTGCAACCCGGCCACTGCCGCAGTGTTTGCCTCGTCAATCTTGGTTACTAGTGTACTCTGCGCTAAATTATAGCTAATTCCAGCTAATGCAACTACCATGATGCAAATTGCAGCTGCTATTGGGGTTAAGAGACGCCACTTAATGCTTCGCATAGCTACCTTCTCCTTTATTAGACTATATATGGCTGTTAGGTACAGGTAACGCCAAGGGCGCCACCAATAGCCTCAATAAGCCATGATTCGACAAAGGATTAGCAAACCCTGCTAAACCGCTATGCATCGCCTTGATAATTTGTGGAATGAGGACAGAAAAGGCGTGGTGCAAAACGTTTCCCAAGAAAACGTATGCGACACGCCCTATCCACCCTAGTTTAGTTTGATATGGCAATAACCACCCGGGTTCTTCTTGAGATACCTTTGATGATATTCTTCTGCATCCCAGAACTTACGCAAGGGCTCTATCTCAGTCACAATTGGCTGCTCATACCGTTCCTGCTCTTCAGCGCGCGACGCGGCAATCACAGGCAGATCAGCTGCCTTTAGATAATAGATGCCAGTGCGATACTGGTTCCCTTTGTCGGGGCCCTGCTGATCCACAAGGGTGGGATCCACTATGCTCCAAAACCGGCCCAATAGCTTCTGTAAAGAGATTTTCTCCGGATCATACTCGATTAAGCAAGCCTCTGCATGCCCCGTATCCTGCCGACAGACTTCCTCATAGGTTGGGTTTTCTGTATGCCCGTTGGCATACCCAACCTTGGTCGACACTACCCCTGGGATGCGCGAGAAGAATTCCTCCACGCCCCAGAAACACCCCCCTGCCAAACAAATTGTTTCCATTCGCTTTTCACTCCTTCTGCACACGGCAATAAACTGCCTGCCTTATGTTTTCCGCCCAGCCTGGGCCTAATCCTGCTTGCACGGTCACTGCCAGCAGCAACTGGCAAATACTCCAGATTTAATGATTAAGATCATTAAATACTACGAGCGGCTACCTTAGAATGAAACCAGATAGAAAAATTCAAGGAGGTACTGAACATGAACAAGATTAGTAAACTAACCGACATCCTGGAGCGGCTGAACAACAACCCTGATGACTCCCCTACTAGAACGGAGGCAAAAGACCTAGTCTCCGAGATCACTCCGCTGGAGCTATCCTTAGCAGAGCAGAAACTGATTGAAGCCGGGCTTGAGCCCGAGCGCCTGCAACACCTTTGCGCCATTCACCTAGAAGTGTTAGAAGGGGAGCTAGCTGGTTTCCGTAGCTCGTTACCAGCAAACCATCCGTTGGCAATCATGATCGCTGAACACGACCGCATCCTAGGCTTCCTAGTGCAGCTGGAACAGCTAAACCGTCGGTTGCAGAAGCTAGGCCAGTTTGACGCAGCTAACCCCGATTTCACCCTGCTGCGAACTATCGCTGAAAACCTAATTGCGGCCGAGAACCACCATCAACGGGAAGAGCAAGCACTCTTTCCAGCTATGGAAGAGCGTGGCGTAACTGGGCCTCCTCACATCATGTGCCTGGAACATGATGCGCTGAGAATACGCAAGCATACCCTCCTAGAACTGGCGGAACGCGTGGCCACTATGGATTACGAGGAGTTCAAAGCGGCGTTAGCTGAAACGGCGGGCTACGTCGTCTTTAACCTACGTGACCATATTTTCAAAGAAAATAACATCCTTTATCCGTCGGCTATCGAAACCATAACCGAGGCCAGCGCTTGGGACGCTATCCAGGCCAAATGCGATGCCATTGGCTACTGCCCCTTTACCCCCGGGCGAGACTAAGACAGACATAACAAGGGGCTGTTTCACTAGCAGTTAGGCAAGAGAGCATAACTAAGAGGGGCTGCGGGGTGTTGTGTTTGGGCCCAACAGCCCCATCACACAAAAGACTGGTGTTATAATGAAATTAGGAGGTGAGCTCGATGTTACGCTGCGATCTTTGCCAACGAGGCTGCCTAGGAACACTGCCCTTGTTTAAGGGGCTACCGGTGGCCGATATCCGTGATATTCAACGCCTAGTTCAGCATAGTACCTATGAGCGGGGCGATATGGTAATTCATGAGCGCGATAAGCTTTTCGGGCTTTATATAGTCGAGTCAGGCCAGGCTAAAGCTTTCACTCAGAACGCTCAAGGCAATGAATACGTATTACGGTTGCTGCAGGCCGGTGACTTTTATGGCGAGCTGGCCCTCGTTGCGCCCACGAATGCTCCCTCATCCCTGCAGGCCCTCACGCCGCTGAAGCTTTGTAGTATCAATGGCCCCGACTTGCGCCAATATCTACTGTCTCATGCGGCGGCCGCCCTTAGTATTCTGGAAGCGGTTGCTACCCGCTTACGCCAGTCGGAGCAACTTACCGAAACGCTAGGTTTGCTCGATAGCAGGCAAAGAGTAGCAGCGTTGCTGCTGCAATTAGCAGAACGACAGGGCCGACAAACGCCAACTGGTATCAGGCTGCAACTCGAGTTGAACCGCACCGAGTTAGCTAACATGGTCGGTTTACGTCAAGAGACCTTCAGCCGCTGCTTGTCCGAGTTCCGCCGTGAGGGATGGGTGACGACAGAGGGGCATCGGATAGTCTATCTTACTAATACTGACGCCTTACGCAACCTCAGGGCTTTATGACCGCTTCCACTCCTCCCTGAGCATGCCAAGCTCGATGATGTCATAAAACTTGCCCTACTAGACGAGATGCCCCTGTTCCTGTAAAATAGTACTATGAGCAATCTTTATCACTACATATATTGACTATGAAAGGGGCTTATGAAATGCAGAAGCAAATTACCATGTTCGGCAGCCATCTGTGACCAGGATGTCCCCCGGTGAAAGAGTTTCTTTCCCAAAATAACGTCGAGTTTTCCTATGTAGAGATCACCGAGAGCATGCGCACTCTGAAGGCCTTCTTGCATTACCGGGACAACCATCCGGCCTTTGTGGAGGTTAAGGAAGCAGGCCGCGTTGGTCTGCCATGCATCGTCATCAATGAGGGCGAGAAGATACTATTTGGTTAGCCAGATCTCGCCGAACTAGAATAAAACAACCCAAAGAGTACGCCACGCGGCGTACTCTTCTGCCTTATACACGCCCACCCCCGAGGACCACCTTGCCTTTAGCGGTCAGTCGATATTTTTGTAGCCTGCTGCTCGGTTTATCAGGCAAGGTCATCTCCATCAAACCTGCAGTCAAAAGTGGCTCCATATTTCGTTTGAAAGAACGTGAATCACTACTCATGCCGATTACGGCAAAGATCTCTTTGCGCGACAAGCTTTTATACTCGAGGGCTTGCAGCACGGCAAGCTGCACGTCGCTTAGATCAACCTGGTGCTTATCTTCGTGCTTATCCTGGTGCTTATCCTGCAAGGCAAGTACGTCTGCAATCGCAGTTAACATAAACTCGATAAACGCGGTAGAATTGCCGGCCCTATCGGACATACCGAGGGCGGCGTAATAATCGCTTTGGCGTTCAAAGATAACCGTCTCGACGGGCAAGCTCAAAAACAGCGAATCCCATTTTGACAAAATAGCAGTCTGCCACAGCCGCCCTATGCGTCCGTTACCATCCATAAATGGATGAATGAATTCGATCTCATAATGCACTACCGAACTTTTTATCAATGGATGAACCTCAGCAGACTCTGCCCAGCCCAGCAAGTTTTTCATATGACCATGGACCAGCTCAGCTCTTGGCGCAGCGTGAACTAACCTGTCGCCATCATATACACCCACACCTGCTGTGCGGAACGTGCCCGCACTGTCCATAAGCTCGCCCATCATCAATCTGTGGGCTTGGAGGAAGTCCTTTATGCTATACGGATTGAACCCCTCTATCTGCGAATATGCAGCGAAAGCATTCTTAACTTCCAAAATCTCGGTCGGCGAACCAACCACGCGCCTACCATTGATTACGTCTGTCACCTGTTCCAGGGAGAGAGTATTATTCTCGATGGCGAGCGATGAATAGACCGAGCGGATATTGCGGTCTTTGCGGAGTCGCATACTCACATGCGGCGAAATCGTTGGTAGCAGCGCAGAAATATCGGCGATAAGGTTTATTATCTTGTCGCTTATACCATAAGGAGGCTTCTCGAACATCATATCACCCTCATCTTTTTTCCCTGGAGCAGGTTTCGTCGGTCTTAGCCGCGAATCCCCTTCTGATTACTTTAGCATATTTTGGTTAGCATTAAAACCATTACCCCTGCTTTTATTAGCGGATAGCATCGCCCCTGCCCACTGATAACAGGTATCTAGTTGAGCTGCCGTAATCAAATCGCTGTGGTGCTCAAACATCACAATAGCAGCTTCTATGCGGGAAAGCGCTCGCAGATAGGCAGCGTTATCCCCCCAGCCGGCGCTAGGATGCAGGTCCGGCAAAATAGGATGCCGTTTCCAGCATGAAAATCCTTGACTAAAGGGAAATGCACACCTAAGACCCATTGCTGCTCCCGCACATAGTTGGCCAAAGCTTCCGCTTCCTCAAGGCTACTCAAATGACTAGCCTCAATACCAGCAAAACCTGGTCTCGTCTCTTTCGCAATCCGCGCCGGCTGAAAACTCCCATACACCCCAGTCATAAACCTTGGCCGCATAGACATCCCCCTTTGGGCATTTACTTACTACAAGTCGACAAGAAAGCAACCTCTAACTTGCCCGCTAGGGAAAGAAAAGATCATATCCGTCCTTTCCCCCTAACTCATTAGTAAATGGGATATGATTAGCATGTAATCATAATTTTACTAAGGTGGTCTGCTAAACAAATGGGCATCTGTTTCATTCGCATGCGGTAATAAGGGTACAGAGCAAAGAGCTGGCGAGTTAATTCCCGTGCAGTTATTTGCGCTGTACCTTTTTCATTCACCGATTACGAATGAAAGAGGTGTCTTTTTTATGCCCATAAATCACAAACACAGGGCTACTAAGCATCGGGTAGATACCACCCGTAATGCCCCTGGTCAGCATTTTATTACTAACAAGCGATTGGTCGGACGTATGTTAGAAACCGCGGGTACCACCCCTACCCAGCCACTGGCCATAGACATCGGTGCAGGGTTTGGTGCCTTAACGCTTCCTTTGGCCAGAACTAGAGAACAGGTATGGGCGGTAGAGAATGACCCTCAGTTCGCCGCTAAGCTGCGACGCAGAGCCCAGACCAGGAGCAATATCAATGTAATTGAGCAGGACATTCTCCAAATGCACTTGCCGCGAGTTCCCTTTGATGTGGTTGCCAATATCCCGTTTGCCATTTCTACCGAAATCCTAGGAAAACTAATGGACATACCGACTACGCCATTTCAAAAGGCCGTGCTGATTACTAAGCTGGGTACTGCTAGGCGTCTTACACACAACCGCATTAGCACTGCCCGCCTGTTGTCATGGCGCATATGGTTTGAACTAGAGCTGCTGCAGTCAATATCACCGCAGAGTTTTTCGCCAGCGCCCCAAGTAGCAGCGGCTATCTTGCAGATCAGACGCAAGCAACAACCTATCGTGGCGCCAGGTGAGCACAAGCAGTTCCGGGGGCTAGCAAACCAGATGCTACATGCCCCGCTTGCCCCTCTTGGCGAAGCTTTTAGGTCCATATTCACTCCCAAGCAAATCGGGCTGTTGCTGCGCAACCTCGGCTTGAACAGCGACGCTCCAGTTTCTTCGCTAACTGAGAACCAATGGGCCACGGTTTATCTAACGATGCGACAACATGTCCCGCCGGAACGATGGCCTCGGCGCAGCAGATAGCCAGACTGAAGGGGCTGTCGCTGTAAGGCGAAATTGCTTTCATCAATAACATCATAAGAGAAGCAGTGGTCATGAAAACCGAAGTTAGTGAGCAACGCTATTAAGTCTGATTCAGAGTAGTAGTGGTCATAAACTCTGTATACGTCATGCGAACCATCGTCAGCTTAGAGTCTATTCGGCTAAACGTAACCATAACCCTGCTCGGGTTACAGGGTCTCCTCCCATAGGCAGCTTGAACCGAACAAGGACAGCGTTCATGCTATGGGGAAAGATTGGTTCCTAATCCAGCCAACCGTACTTTCTGCGGCCAAGGAGATGTATTATTGAGGCTAGCCTGGCGCTACAGGATTAACTCATGGAGGTGCTATATGAACCTTTTAGGTTGGAAAGATCTATCTGATTTACCCTTTTGCGTGCTGACGCTACTGGAAGAAGTGCAGCTATCCTGGCTACCCAACCTAGGCCAAAGGCGCGAGCTGGCTATTACGCTACGTGCTAACCCGAATGTTGCCTGGTTCATTCGTCATAAATGCCCGTCACTAACCCATTGGCTGGATGAGCTATTTACCGAGTTTGCACATGAGCGGGCACCCTCGCCTGCAGAATTGCACCAGCTTGAACAAGCTGTGATTTCGAGTATGGAAGATTGGATCGTCTATGTGACTGAACCAGAGGCCTATGATCGGCAGCAATTCAATCAGTGGGATGACCAAGAACTATTAGGATTAACCAATTTTGCTGGCAAGGTGGTGCTCGACATTGGTGCCGGCACTGGTAGCCAGACGTTCAGGGTAGCGCCTCATGCGAGAACGGTATTTGCAGTAGAACCGATTGGCAATCTGCGCAAATTTCTTCGAGAACGCGCCAAGGAACGCGGCCTTGATAATGTCTATGTAGTCGATGGTCTAATCACACGCATCCCCTTCCCCAATGGTTTTGCAGATATCCTGGTAGGAGGGCATGTTTTCGGTGACGAAATGCCGGAAGAACTGGCTGAAATGCGCCGAGTGGTCAGGCCGGGAGGCTTGATCATTCTGTGCCCAGGTAATAACGACAACGACGGGCCAGAGCATCAGTGGCTGCTTAAGCAGGGCTTCGCTTGGAGTCGTTTCCTTGAGCCAGATACGCATTGGGTACGTAAGCACTGGCTGATCAATGCCTAGGGGAATCTCAGTGTAAAATGGGGCTATCGCAAATGGCATGGGGCGGCGGGG
>ENA-UOOI01001750-UOOI01001750.1-fermentation-metagenome-genome-assembly--contig:-NODE-1750-length-21184-cov-3.789484_pt1 | contig 21184 bp, 15 predicted proteins | sample MGYA00245779_ERZ724027 | MGnify/ENA primary metagenome ERZ724027 (study PRJEB28704, sample SAMN03018318) | fermentation metagenome | biome: anthropogenic terrestrial biome; feature: soil; material...
TATGTTGGCTCCCTCGTTTTTCATTTTTTCTACCGCCAACAGAAATCCCTCATAATACTCCTGAAGCCGCAGGTGCGACCCCCTGGTCTCATCAAGGAACGGCAGCAGCAATCCCACTTTTATCACATTGATCCTTTGCGACGGGAGGGGCTGGCTAAGCAACCGATTCGCTTCATTTGCATCCGATCTGGAATCTCCTTCCAAAAGACTCTTTTTCACCGGGATAATCAGTTCCATATTCATCTTCAACCCTCCCGCAAGTATAGGGTTCGCCCGCTCAATTTCCTGAACCTCGACATCATACCGTTTTGCGATACTATAGAGGGTTTCGCCTCTTTCTACTTTATGAATAATATTGGTGGTTTGCTCTTCATACGGCAAGATCACCTCATACGATTCGAAAAAGGGAATGCGAATGGTCTTCCCTATCCGGAAAGTCTCTACTGACAACCCGGGATTTGCTCTTACCACGTCTTCCGGTTTCAGGGAATAGGTTCTCGATACGGAATAGAGGGTCTCTTTAGGGAGTATGGTATGGTAACGGTAGTTTTCTTCCTTTTCTTCACTGATGACACGACGTTGCGGGATGGTAAGCACCTGACCTTCGGTAATCCCCTCTTTGGCTCCCGGATTAAGGCGGAACACCTCATCCACTGTCGTATGATACATTTTGGCAATACTGTAAACTGTTTCTCCAATCACCACGGTGTGTTGAAAAGCGGTATTCTGATCTGCCGGTGGTGACTGGGCGGACCGGGAAGAGCTTGAACGCGGCGAAACGGATTCTGTCCGTCCCTTATTCTCCCCGGTTACCGGGATCAGTAATTTCTGACCGCTCTGCAAACCTCTTTCCACTCCCGGATTATGACGCAGGATATCGGCCACCGAAACCGAGAATGTGCGGGAAATGGCATAAAGCCCCTCTCCGGATCGAACAGTATATTCATAATAGGTCTGTCCGTTCACATCTACAGTTCCATACCTCCCATCCTGCGCCAAAAGCGAAAGGACTGATATGCTTAAAAAAAGAACGAACGTAAGTATTTTACTCATAATAAGACCATTATATATATTTACTCCAATTTACATGAGCCGCTTATACAACTTTTAACGCACAAAAATAGAAATATTATTTGGATTTATGCTTTGTCGTTATCATATGTAACAAACAGTTTTACAGTAATTATAACAATTTAAACACAATTAGGTTTCGCAGGGAACTTATCTTCACCCCATTGTTAAAACGGCAACGGATCCTTTTCCTGGGATATAAAGCCGGATGAGGAGAGGGAGGAATCCGCCGAATCGGACGGTTTGGAATGCGCATTCATTCTGGAAGGGCGCTCCACATATTTCCTACCCACAGCATAATCGTCCAGATTCTGGAAACGGGCGTATTCATTATCAAAACGCATACTGGCAATACCGGTAGGCCCGTTACGATGCTTTGCCACAATGATCTCGGCAATGCCTACCAGCGAGTTACCCCGCTCATCTTCAGTGATCCTGTAATATTCGGGACGATGAATAAAACAAACAATATCGGCATCCTGCTCAATCGCACCCGATTCACGAAGGTCGGCCAGTTGCGGCCTTTTGCCTTCAACTCCCTGACGTGTTTCCACACCACGGTTCAACTGCGACAGGGCAATGATGGGGATATTCAGCTCTTTGGCCAATCCCTTCAACGAACGGGAGATCATACTCACCTCCTGCTCACGGCTGCCGAAGCTCATACCGCTGGCATTCATCAGCTGAAGGTAATCGATGATCAACACTCTCACCCCATGTTCGCGCACCAGCCGTCGTGCTTTGGTACGCAACTCAAATACCGACAGGCTGGGCGTGTCGTCAATATAGATAGGCGCATTATACAAAAATTTGTGGTTCTTGTCGAGCCGCTCCCACTCATCATCCGAAAGGCGGCCGCTCTTGATACTCTCCCCCTTTATCTGGCATACATTCACAATTAACCTGTTTACCAGCTGCACATTCGACATTTCTAGCGAGAAGACTCCCACAGGTTGTTCGTAATCGAGCGCCATATTTTTCGCCATCGACAACACAAAGGCGGTCTTCCCCATGGCAGGCCGTGCAGCAATAATAACAAGATCAGAATTCTGCCATCCCGAAGTCAGCTTATCCAACTCCTTGAAACCGGTGGGCAAGCCGCTCATTCCGTCTTTGCGGTTAGCCGCCAGCTGAATATTTTGCATTGCCTCCTTGATGACGGGGTTGATCTGGATCACATCTTTTTTCACATTCCGTTGTGAAATTTCAAACAGCCGACCTTCGGTCTCCTGCATAAGATCATCCACATCCACCGTCTCATCAAAAGCCTGCTGTGACACATCCGAAGAAAAAGAGATAAGCTCTCTCGCCATATATTTCTGCGCTATGATACGGGCATGATATTCGATGTGCGCGGCTGAGGCTACTTTTTCCGACAATTCGGCAATATAGACCGCTCCTCCGGCGGTATCCAATTCACCCCGCCGCTTCAGTTCCTCTACCACCGTAAGCACATCCACCGGCTTCTGTTGCATGGCAAGCCCCTGAATGGAATCATAGATCAACTGGTGAGAGGGATCGTAAAAACTCTCCGGCTTTAAGATTTCACTGACAACGGAATAGGCATCCTTTTCGAGCATCAGCGCACCCAGGACTGCTTCCTCCAGTTCCCTGGCCTGAGGGGGTAACTTGCCTATATCAGGCGCAGTAACCGTTTTTTCAACTACTTTTACCGCAGGTTTTCGTTTTTGTCTCTCCATCTCGATAGTTTTTGCTAAAAAGATTGTAAAGGTAGGGAGTAATTTGTTCCTGTGGGAATTTCGGACCTATTCTTTATGAAAAGGTTATAAACAAGGTGTTGAAAACTCACTCAACCGGCACTGTGACAAGAGGGTATGAGGGAGGCGAATCTGCCGGGTGATATCGCTGCAAAATTAACGGGATAACAGTGAACTTTTCAAAGGAGAATTTGTTCTAAAAGAGAATAGTTCCTATTTATATAGCAGAAACGATGGAAGCCCACGCAGATGCGATACGGGAAAAGCTTAAAAGCAAAGGATTGAAGATCACTCCGCAAAGAGTCAGTATATTGGAGTCTTTTCATGTAATAGGGGATCATCCTACGGCTGACCAGATCATTGACCTGGTACGCCAAAAAAATCCCAACATCGCTACCGGCACAGTATACAAAACGCTCGATACGTTCGTAAAGAACGGCGTGATCACAAAGTTCCGCACCGAAAGCGAGGCGGCGCGTTACGACTTTATCCTTACCCATCATCACCATCTGTTCAGTTCGGACGACGATCATATTGAGGATTATGAAAACAAAGACCTGGATCAATTGCTGGATGATTTCTTTATGAGGCACAACATCCCGAATTTTAAGATAAAAGCAATCAAACTACAAATAATTGGAAGATTTTCGCCAAGCTAAAAATTGAAAATGACTAATTGAAAGAATATTTTCCACGAATCGTAATTCTTAAAAAAATTAATTTATGAACGCAGAAGAACTGAAAAAACAAAAAGACAAGGTGGATCAACGGAAAATGACAACCGTTGGAGGAGCGCCGGTCGGCAACAATCAGGATTCAATGACGGCAGGGCCCCGGGGGCCGATGATGCTTCAGGATGTCTGGTTTCTGGAAAAACTGGCGCATTTCGACCGGGAAGTAATCCCCGAGAGGCGTATGCATGCAAAAGGATCCGGCGCATTCGGCACGTTTACCGTAACGCATGACATCACGAACTACACCAGGGCGAAGATCTTTTCAGAGATCGGCAAAAAAACGGAAATGTTTGTCCGCTTCTCCACCGTTGCGGGTGAACGCGGCGCAGCGGACGCCGAAAGAGATATCCGCGGTTTCGCGATAAAATTCTATACCGAAGAAGGCAACTGGGACCTGGTAGGCAACAATACTCCCGTGTTCTTTTTCCGCGATCCGCTGAAGTTTCCCGATCTGAATCATGCGGTAAAACGCGACCCGCACACCAACCTGCGCAGTCCCAACAACAACTGGGATTTCTGGTCGAATCTTCCCGAAGCGCTCCATCAGGTAACCATCACCATGAGCGACAGGGGTATTCCACGCAGCTATCGCCATATGCACGGTTTCGGAAGCCATACGTACAGCTTTATCAACGCCGGGAACGTGCGCCACTGGGTGAAATTTCATTTCGTGACGCAACAGGGAATTGAGAACTTGAGCGATGCCGAAGCTGAAATGTTGGTAGGAAAAGACCGGGAAAGTCATCAGCGGGATCTGTTCGAAGCGATCGGCAACGGTAATTTCCCGAAATGGAAAATGTATGTCCAGATCATGACCGAGGAACAGGCTGAAAACATGCCGTACAACCCGTTCGATCTCACCAAAGTATGGTATAAAGGGGAGTTCCCGCTTATCCCCGTAGGAGAGTTCGAACTAAACCGTAATCCCGATAACTATTTCCAGGATGTGGAACAGGCTGCTTTCAACCCGGCCAGCATAGTTCCGGGTATCAGCTTCTCTCCCGACAAGATGCTGCAGGGACGCCTCTTCTCTTACGGCGACGCACAACGCTACCGCCTGGGGGTGAATCACCATCAGATCCCGGTCAATCAACCGAAAGGTACCGGAGGAGCATATCACCCCTTCCACCGCGACGGACAAATGCGCGTGGACGGGAATCAGGGGGCTACCCTGCACTATGAGCCGAACAGCTACAACGTATGGCAGGAACAGCCCGAATATAATGAACCGGTACAAAAATCGGACGGCGACATCAAACGGTGGAATTTCCGTGAAGATGACGACAACTATTACGAACAGCCGGGAAAACTGTTCCGGCTGATGACGCCCGAAGCACAACAACGACTCTTTGAAAATACGGCACGGAACATGGGTTGCAGTGACGAGATCATAAAAATCCGGCATATAGGCAACTGTTACAAGGCCGATCCCGCCTACGGAAGAGGGGTGGCGGATGCGTTGGGTATACCTTACGAAAAAGCCGGTATTGAGTAAAAGTAACGTTTTCGATCTATTCTTAAAGACACCGAATCATAGAGGGTAAATCACAGGGTGATATACCCTCTTTTTTATACAGACAAATTCAATTCAACATTGGGTAAATGCACCTTAATGATTTATTTTGCTAATTTTACAAACAAAAAAGATTACGTTCATGAAAGAGATTCCATCCTTTACGGGATTTAAGCCCGAAACCGTACGGTTTTTACAGGAACTGAAAGAAAATAACTACAAGCAATGGTTCGACGAGCGCAAGACCGTTTACCAGGAGGTGCTGCTGGAACCATTTCGTGCGCTGGCAGTTATGCTTTCACCGATCATGTACAATGTCGATCCGATGTTCGACCTGAGACCGGCAAAAATGCTTTCACGTATTTACCGCGACGTCCGGTTCTCTTCCAACAAAGACCCGTACAAAACCAGCATGTGGCTGAATTTTCAGCGTATGACCACACATTGGGAGAATTTCCCGGGATATTTTGCCGAATTCAGCGCCGAGTATTTCATGTATGGGATGGGGCTTTTCATGCCCAAACGGAAAGTGATAGATCACCTGAGAGAGGAGATCGGCTACAGTCCCGGATCATTCAGGGAAATGACACAAACAGTATTGGATACGGGGTTCGAGGTGGCCGGAGAAACCTATAAACGTCCGCTGGCCAATGATCTTCCCGAATTCTACCAGCCGTGGATGCAACGTAAAAACGTATATGTGGTCAAAACCCTGCCGCTGACGGACGAACGGTTGTTTAGCGGGGCCATTGCGCTTCAATTGATAGAGGATTTCACACAAATCGCCGACCTCTACCATTTTATGGTGGAAATTGTACAGGAGGTTGAAATACAGCCATAGTAAACTCAAACCCTCAAATATATTTAACGCGACAAAACTCTTTATAACCGATATTAACTTAGTATATTAAGGGCGGTTTACTAACTTTGTCGATTTAAATACGAAAAAATCAATTAATCATATGAAACGGGTAGTAACCACTCTCTTTGGTTTTCTTTTTCTCTTCACGGCCTTTACCACCGCTCAGGATATAGTCACCTGGAATTTTTCCCTGGAAGATGCCGGCAACGGAGAGGTTAACATCATCGCCAAAGCCTCTGTCCAACAAGGATGGTATATGTACGACACAAAGATCCCGGATGGCGGCCCTACCCCCACCATGATCGAGTTCGAAAAAACAACGGGTGCGGAAGCAGTTGGGGAATTCCAATCGGTCGATAAAAAAGCGACTGTAAAATATGATGAGATCTTCGCCATGAAGATCGGCATCTTTACCAACTCCGTCACCTTTGCCCAACGATTGAGAGTAACCGACAAAGGAAACTTTTCGGTAGAAGGGAATGTGCGTGCACAGGCATGCAACGACCAGACATGTACACCACCGCTGCCGGTAGACTTCTCCTTCGGCACATCCGCTCTGCCTGCCACGGTAACAGTAGCCGGGGAGGCTTCCACAAAAGAGAATGCCTTATCCCTCACGCCGGCGGAAATACAAGTTCCCGGCGATACGGCCGAAGAAACGGTAACTCCCGACACCCCTGCCCCTATAAAAAATGTCGACAGTGAACTCCTCTGGTCGCCGATCATCGAAGAATTGAACGCGCTCGGGTCGGACGACCATGCCGATGCTTCCCTGTGGAGTATCTTCCTGAAAGGATTTTTGTGGGGATTTGCCGCACTCATCACCCCCTGTGTCTGGCCAATGATTCCCATTACGGTCAGTTTCTTCCTGAACCGGAACAAAAAGAGCCGTAAAAAGGCCATACAGGACGCCACGGTATACGGCCTCTCTATCATCGTCATCTATGTTACACTGGGACTGATCATCACCGCTATTTTCGGTGCTGCCGCACTGAACAATATCGCTACAAGCCCGGTATTCAATCTTATCTTCTTCGCCTTGCTCATCACCTTTGCCTTCTCTTTCATGGGAGCTTTCGAGATGGTGCTTCCGGCCTCCTGGACCAATAAGATGGACAGCAAGGTAGACACCACCACAGGGATCATCAGCCTGTTTTTCATGGCATTCACCCTGGCTCTAGTCTCCTTCTCCTGTACAGGCCCGATAATCGGATGGCTGCTGGTAGACGCCGCCACACAAGGCAATTTCCTGGCGCCGGCCATTGGCATGTTCGGATTTGCTTTCGCCCTGGCCATTCCGTTTACCCTCTTTGCCGTCTTCCCATCCTGGCTAAAAACATTGCCCAAATCGGGAAGCTGGCTCAACTCGGTGAAAGTGGTGCTCGGATTCATTGTACTGGCCGTATCCCTGAAATTTTTATCGGTAGCAGACCTCTCCGGCGGATGGGGTATTCTGAACCGCGACATATTCCTTGCCTTATGGATCGTGATATTCGCTCTGCTGGGATTCTACCTGTTGGGAAAGATCAAACTGCGCGGCGATAGCGACCTGCCCCATGTACCTCTTGCCAGGCTTTTCCTGGCGGTGCTGTCGTTTGCTTTTACCGTCTACCTAGTCCCGGGCATGTGGGGAGCACCGCTGAAACCGATCAGCTCTATTGTCCCGCCATTGTCCACACAGGATTTTAAACTGGCGGACAACCCGATAACCCAGGTTTTCAATGATTATGAAACCGGAATGGCATACGCTGCGCAGACAGGTAAGCCGGTGCTGCTGGAGTTCGGCGGTCATGGTTGTGTGAACTGTCATAAGATGGATGCCGCCGTACTGGCTGACGAACGTGTAAGAGAGTTGATTGAAGACGAGTTTGTATTTATCGTACTCATGGTAGACGAACGCACACGGCTGCCGGAGACAATTGAGGTCGACGAAAGCGGAAGAACATCCAGGCTGCGGACCGTAGGCGATAAATGGAGTTATCTGCAGCGGCATAAATTCGGCACTCAGTCACAACCTTTTTACGTGGTGCTTGATCATGAAGGTAAACCGCTTTCCCCCTCACATGCTTATGACGAGAGCGTGGAGAATTATGTGGAATTTCTGCAGACAGGACTAAAAAATCTCAAATAACAAACAACTATTTCGTTAAGTGGGAGCAGAGTAACTGACGACAAACCGAAACCAACAAAACAAACTTGTTTGGATGGTGGTGAGGTGCGAAGGAAGAAGACGAAGTCAAATTTATTGGGACTATGCCACAGCAAGAAATAGTAGAATAAATTCAAACAGTCTAATTTTAATGAACCAACAACATTACAGAGACGGTTCGAAACACCGTCTCTGCTTTTCGATATATGAACACAAAAGAACAGAAACTGGAGGCATTCGGGCGGTTGCTCGACATCATGGATGAGCTGCGTGAAAAATGTCCCTGGGACAGGATACAGACCAACGAGAGCCTTCGGGCGAACACCATCGAGGAGACCTATGAACTGGCGGAAGCCATCCTCAACAACGACAATACCGAAATCAAAAAAGAACTGGGCGACCTGCTGCTGCATGTGGTATTCTACGCTAAAATAGGGGAAGAGAAGCAGGCATTTGACATGGCCACCATCTGCAACTCCTTATGCGACAAATTAATTTTCCGCCATCCGCATGTTTTCGGCGATCAACAGGCCGACTCGGCCGGTATGGTAGAACAGTCGTGGGAGCAGATCAAGCTGAAAGAAAAAGGGAGGAAACAAACCGTACTGGAAGGTGTACCCTCCTCCTTACCCTCCATGGTGAAGGCTTACCGGATCCAGGACAAAGCGCGCAATGCCGGCTTCGACTGGAACCAACGCCATGATGTATGGGACAAGGTGAAGGAGGAGCTCGGGGAACTGGAAACTGAAATTGAAAAAATGGACAGTGACAAGATAGAAGCCGAGTTCGGTGACATGCTCTTCAGCATCATCAATGCAGCCCGGCTCTATAAGGTGAATCCCGATAATGCGCTGGAACGCACCAATCAAAAATTCATTTACCGCTTTCATTACATGGAGAAGAAGGTAAAGGAACAGGGACGATCATTGAAAGATATGACGCTGGAGGAGATGGAAGTGATCTGGCAAGAGGCGAAAATGATGCAGCCGGATAACCTGTAACAAGCCTATTTCCCTATTCTCCAACGCGACAGGATGGTCTTTCGTTTCGGAAAAATACCGTTCTTCTTGGTGCGTACATCCTCCACCACATAGAAAATATTGCTGTCGAACTGTGTGAGCATACCCGCCAATGTTTTCATCTCTTTCCTGTCGACGACGGTCTCTATGATATCCACCTCATTAGTTGAACCGATACCGTGTGTCATCGTGGCGCCGAAATTCACCTGATTGAGTATCTGCACCAGTTCTTTTCCGTTCTTCTGGGTATAAATGCGGCAGAGTAAGATACCGTAAGCGATCCGGTTCTCCAGAAGGATACCTACATAGTTCCCCGTTGCATAACCGGCGGCATACGACAAATAGGAGACTATGTCGTTGGCACGGGAAAGAATCTGTGAGATGATCACGATCCATATAAATACTTCAACAAAGCCGATGATAGGGGCAATATTTTTTGCTCCTTTGGAAACGAAAATAATTCGCAGGGTACCCAAAGTTACATCGATAATACGCCCAAAGAAAATGATAAAGGGTAACAGCCAGGGGTAAACGTCTAAGAAATCGAACATATTTTTTTATTTAGCAATTTAGAAGTTAGAAATTAGAAATTGATGATATGTGGATTTACTGATATGTACTAATGTGATGATTTTTTACTCTCCTGATCGGTGAATTTGCTATTCAAATATTTCAAATTTTTCGTTTTAGTTTTTAGCTAAAACTCAAGAACCGGAAACCAAAGACCTCAGATAACCGGTAAAATCCCGGATATCCTCATCAGTAGTATCCCACGAACACACGAGGCGCACCTCATTACGGGCTGCATCCCAATCATAAAAGAAGTAACGCTCACGCAGCTTATCTGTAATCTCCCGGGGGAGAATAAGAAAGAGGGCGTTCGATTGCACCGGTTGTGTAATCTCTGTTCCTTCGATCCCGCTTATCTCATCATACAGTTTTTGTGCGGCGCGGTTGGATCTTTTTGCATTCTCCAGCCAGATATTCTCATTCAGGTAGGGAATGAACTGCGCGGAAATAAACCGCATTTTAGAATACAACTGGGTGGTCTGCTTCCGGTAATACTTAATGTTTTCGGCCAGTTCCTTACGCAACGGAACGAGCACTTCACCGAACATCAGTCCGTTCTTCGTTCCTCCCAGTGTAAAAATATCCACACCACAGTCAACGGTCATCTCTTTCAGCGAAACATTCAGAAAGGCGCAGGCATTGCCTAGGCGGGTCCCATCCATAAAAAGAACCATATTATGGCTGTGTGCCAGATCGGCGAGCGCTTTTATCTCCTGCGGGGTATAAACGGTACCCAGTTCCGTGGTCTGCGAGATGGCGATCACTTTGGGCTGGGAATGGTGTTCAAAGCCAAAGCCATGAAGGTAAGGACGCACCACGGCAGGTGTGAGCTTACCGTCGGGTGTAGCGATTTCTTTCAGGGCTGCACCCGTCATCTTCACGGGGGCGCCGCACTCATCCACCGCGATATGGGCGGTAGCGGCACAGAGGATCGAATGAAAAGGTAACGTACAGGCCTGTAAGGCAACCACATTACCTCCTGTCCCGTTGAAGAGGAAAAAGGGCTCTGCCTCTTTATTTCCGAGGAGACTACGGACAGCCTCCTCCGCCTCGCGGGTCCATGGGTCATCGCCGTAAGCTATGGTATGGTCGTTGTTGGCATCCTTCAGTGCCTGCATGATTCGCGGATCTACGCCGGAATTGTTGTCGCTTCCGAAACTTCGCATGATATCTCTGAGTTATATGTACAAAGATACAAAACCTTTTTGTCAACTACGCCAAATTGGCCAGCAGGAACTTACGGATCCCGTCCGGTTTCACATTTTTACGCTGAGCATAGTCGGTCACCTGTTCTTCCGATATCTCCCCGATAGCAAAATACCTGGACTGCGGATGGGCGAAAAGCAGGCCGCTGACCGATGCATTGGGATACATGACACCGTTTTCGGTGAGCGAGATACCGATCTCCGGGGTGGCGAGCACATCATGTAACAGGAAATTCACCGTCTGATCCGGAATAGAAGGATATCCCACCGCGGGACGTATCCCTTCATACTTCACGGCAAACATCTCACCAATCGAGATATTCTCTTCCGCGGCATAACCCCAGTATTCACGGCGTATTTTGGCATGCAGCCATTCGGTGGCAGCCTCCGCCAGCCGGTCGAGCAACGACTTCATCAGCAGGGCCGCGTACTCGTCGCCCTCGGCCTCATAGCGACGCATTTGTTCGTCCGCCCCCACTCCGGCGGTGACGGCGAAAGCGCCTGCGTAATCCTTCTTCCCCGTCTGGCAGGGTGCAATAAAATCACTCAGGCAGAAGTACTCATTTTTATCGCTCTTTTTCTGCTGACGCAGAAAGGGGAAGGGCGTACCGTCGATGAAGATGGTATCGTTTTCACTGTATGCTTCATATATCCCGAAAACCGCTTTGATATATTCAACATTCTCTTCTGTAAACTTCTGTAGCATATCTGCCGCATCGTCATACAGTTTCTCTGCCTCCCGCCCTTTTTCACGGTCATCCTCCCGGTATCCTGCAAGCCATGCGGCACGGGCTTCTTTGCTGCGATCCGTTTTGGTGACCGTATGGAATTTTGCTGACATATTCCACGCATGGAAAAAGAACTTCCAGTCGATATAGGGAATGATCTCCTTCATCCCGATATGCTCCAGTTTCACACGCCCCAATAGTCGGGGAACGACTGCCTCATATCTGTTCCAGTCGATGCTGAAAGCGTTTTTCCTCGCTTCCGCCAGTGAAACCAGTTCCGTCACTTTCCGGGAGCTGTTCTCCCGCAGCAGCATGTACTCATCCTTTACTTTTTGGATATAGTCGCTCCTGTTCCCGGGGCTCATCAGGTTGGCCACCGCTGACGGGCTCTGTGAGGCGTCTTTTACATAGACTACGGGACCCAGGCTGTATTTCGGTTCGATCTTCAATGCCGTATGCAACTTCGATGTAGTGGCTCCGCCGATCAGCAACGGCAGGCTGAAGCCGGCTTTTTCCATCTCGGCGGCTACAATGGACATCTCCTCGAGCGACGGGGTGATCAATCCGCTTAACCCTACGATATCGGGCTGTTCCCTGACCACCGTCTCGATGATTTTCTCGGGGGGCACCATCACACCGAGGTCGATAATCTCATAATTATTGCAGGCCAATACAATAGAAACGATGTTCTTGCCGATATCATGCACATCGCCTTTTACTGTGGCGAGCAATATCTTTCCTGCTTTCCGCTGTGCATCACCGGCAGTTTTTTCGGCTTCGATAGTAGGTTGCAGGATAGCCACCGCCTTTTTCATGGTGCGCGCCGCCTTCACCACCTGCGGAAGGAACATCTTCCCTGCGCCGAAGAGGTCGCCCACCCGGTTCATCCCGTCCATCAGCGGCTTATCGATAATATCCACTGCACGCGGATAAGCTTGCAGCGCTTCGGCGAGATCCTCCTCCATGTAATCCCCGATACCTTTTACCAGCGCGTGGCTCAGCCGTTCTTCGAGAGGAAACGTACGCCACTCTTCGATTTTACCTTTTTCCGCCTCCGGCGTCTTTTCGTCTTTGATCTTCTCGGCATAGGCCATCATCCGCTCGGTAGCGTCGTCGCGCCTGTTCAGCACCGTATCCTCCGCCAGCTCTTTCACGTCGGAAGGAATATCTTCGTAGATCACCGATTGCGCCGGATTCACGATCCCCATATCCATCCCCGCACGAATAGCATGATAGAGAAAAACGGAGTGCATTACCTCCCGCACATACTCGTTACCGCGGAATGAGAATGAAAGGTTGCTCACCCCACCGCTCACTTTGGCGTGCGGCAGGTTCTCCTTGATCCATCGTATGGTTTTGATGAAATCCACCGCGTAATTCTTATGCTCATCGATACCTGTAGCGATGGCCAGCACGTTGGGGTCGAAAATAATATCTTTCGGATCAAAACCGTTATCGGTGAGCAGCCTGTAGGCACGACCGCAGATCGCGGTACGGCGTTCAAACGTATCAGCCTGTCCCGCTTCATCGAAAGCCATCACTACCACTGCCGCACCATAACTCTGCGCCAGTCGCGCGTGATGCAGGAATTCCGCCTCCCCGTTCTTCAATGAGATGGAGTTGACTATAGGTTTACCCTGCACGCATTTCAGACCCGCTTCCAATACCTCCCATTTCGAGGAGTCGATCATGATGGGCACACGCGACACATCCGGATCGGATGCCAGCAGGTTGAGGAAATTGGTCATCTCCTCCGCACCGTCAAGGAGCCCCTCATCCATATTGATATCGATCACCTGCGCCCCATCTTCCACTTGTTTACGGGCGATATCGAGCGCCTCTTCATATTTTTTTTGCTGGATCAGCCGCAGGAACTTCCTCGAGCCGGCCACATTGCACCGCTCCCCGATATTCAAAAAATTGATCTGGGGCGACACCTCCAGCATCTCCAACCCCGAGAGCCGTAAATATTCCGGCGGAACTGCCTTTTGATGGGGAATGCCGGTCTCCACCAGGCGTGCATACTCGGCGATATGCGCAGGCGTAGTGCCGCAACACCCGCCGATGATATTCACCAACCCTTCGTCCACAAACTCTTTGATCTGGGCCGCCATCTTTTCCGGCGTCTCGTCATATTCTCCCAACTGGTTGGGCAATCCGGCATTGGGATAAGTGCTGATATAGAAAGGCGCGATCCGTCCCAGTTCTTTTACATAAGGCTTCAGTTCGGCAGCCCCCAGCGAGCAGTTCAGGCCGATGGCCAGGGGTTCGGCATGGCTGACAGAGGCGACGAAAGCACCCAGCGTCTGCCCTGAAAGAGTTCGCCCAGCTCTGTCGGAAATGGTGACGGAGAGGACAACAGGGGTTTTTATACCGGTTTCTGCCGCTACCTCTTCCGCCGCGAAAATAGCAGCTTTCGCGTTGAGCGTATCGAAGATGGTCTCTATCAGGAGCAGGTCTACCCCCCCCTCTACCAGCGCATTGATCTGCTCTTTATACGCTGCCCTGAAATCGTCGAAGACCGCTGAGCGGAACATAGGGTTCTCCACCCGGGGGCTCATCGATGCCGTTTTGTTGGTGGGTCCGATGGAACCTGCCACAAACCGGGGTTTTCCAGGTGTTTTCAGCGTAAACTCATCGGCAGCTTCACGTGCCAGCCGGGCTGCCGCCAGGTTGATCTCGGCCGCCAGATGACTCATACGGTAATCCTGCATCGAGATCGACGTGGAATTGAATGTATTGGTCTCGATGATATCGGCGCCGGCAGTCAGGTATTCCCTGTGGATCTCCCCGATCACATCGGGACGGGTGAGCGAAAGCAGATCGTTGTTGCCTTTCAGCAACGTATCGGAATCTTTGAACCGCTCACCCCGAAAGTCAGCTTCGGTGAGCCGGTAGCGCTGTATCATTGTCCCCATCGCACCATCCAAGATCAGGATGCGAGCGGGCAGAATATCCTCTATTTTCACTTTGGTCATATTTTGTTTCAATTGGTTCAAAATGGATCGTTCGGATCCATTTTCAAATATTTTCCATTTTCAGCTTTGTGCCGCCGAACCTTAGTTTCAAAACAAATCGCCTCATCCATACCACTATCCACGCTATCAGGAACCTTACCCCTAATATCCACCAGACGGATACGCCGAGGGCCACGAAGAGCAGATTATCTTCCAATACGGAGTGAGACATGGCAAGGTGGTAGTTCAACAAATTGGCGTCGGTTCTGTTCACTTTTCCCTCCTTCATCTGATCCATCATCAGTGCGCCCCCGTATGCCAGCCCCACGATATAGCCGATAAGCCAGAGGAATCCGGTGCTTACAGGCAGGCCGAAAAAGCTGAGTACCGGCTCAATGCCTTTGCTCATTTTGGGTATTATCCTGTAAGCGTCGAGCAGATGATAGAGCAGGTTCAGAGAGAACACAATCACGGTGATGAGAAGGGTTACCTGGAATGAGCTTCTCAGCCAAAGCAGCAACAGGTCGCCCAATGAAGCCATCCCGGCTACGTCGGCCCGGACAAAAACAGGATTTCCCATATCCTGCGGCAGGACCAGGTTCAATCCCAGGCCTACCACAATGCTCATCCCGACCCGTAACGCAGTCACCGTCCAGAACGGTGTTCCCGTCTTTGCCTGAATAGCGCTTTCCACAGGGAGATTATGTGATATCTGGCACATCAGCGCCAGGATGGTAAGCTCCCTCAGGGTAATGGACATGGAAGTGATGATGGCCAGCGGCGCATAGAGTGGCAGAAAAATGCTGGTAATAAAAACAATAGCGGTACTGCCGGGCAATCCCATATAGACAAAAACGGGATCGAGCAGGCCGGCCATAAAAGTAAGTATGCCGTAGTAATCCAGCAATCTCACGATCAAGGATACCGGCAAAATGATCTTAAGCAGCCATAACGTGGTACGGCTCGATTTCCTGAACGCGGGAAAAAGTATATCTTGGCGAAACTGCATTATTTCTTAAACATCCGGTCCATTGAACGTTTATCCTCTTTCTCTCTCAATGACTGTCGCTTATCATACTGCTTCTTTCCTTTGGCCACCGCGATCACCACTTTGGCCAATCCTTTTTCATTGATGAACAGCCGGATAGGAATAATAGTAAAGCCGGTTTCTTTGGTAAGACGGGAAAGTTTGCGCAGTTCGTTTTTGCTGAGGAGCAGTTTACGGTCGCGCCGGGCGCTGTGATTATTGTAGGTACCGTAGAAATATTCGGCAATATGCATATTGCGTACCCACAATTCGCCCCGTTCGAAGAAACAATAGGTATCCACCAGGCTGGCCTTTCCCAGCCGGATCGACTTGATCTCCGTGCCGGTAAGCACAATACCTGCCGTAAAGGTCTCCACCAGTTCGTAATCGAAGGTGGCGCGCTTGTTCTTTATATTGATCGCTGCTTGCTTCATCATTTGATCAGATAGGAGAAAAGGGCGCGGACAAGGACCGGCGCCAGAATGATAATGGCAGATGCCACTGCGGTAAAGTCAGCGACTCTTGCCGACGGCACTTTCATAAAATAAAGGGTTCCGCTATTCACCAGATAAATGGTGTAAAGCGCCAATATCCAGAGAATAAAGAGTTCGGACACAAAGGGGGTGATGATAAACAAGGCGTAGAGCACCACCGAAGCATATCCCGTAAATTGCTGGAAACGGGGTAAGTCCTTATTTAACCCTAAGCGGGGGGCAGCCTCGTTCAGGATATAAGAGGCAATAAAATATCCTCCGTAGATTCCCACGACATTGACAATACTGCCCTTCAGCGCATTCTCCACATTCCCGTCCCGTACGAACCACAAACCACCCACGAAAGAGGTAAAGGCAATAATCCCGAAGATGGGATGGAGAAAACGGGAGAGAAACTCATGCTGCGTCCTCTTTTCCTTTTCGAGATCTTTCCACGCGCCGGGAGACGCAACGATGAGCTGTGCAATGGTGATAAAAATATCCCTCCACATTCCTTTTTGATTTTGAACTGCAAAGGTACGTATTTCTTGTTAATAACGAAAAAGGGCAGAAAGATTGAGGCTGTTTCAAAAACTATCTTCCATAGAGAAAACGAAGAACCTTTGAAACAGCCTCGATAAAATATTCCGGAACAGGGATCTTATTCCTTAATGATCGTCATTACATACGGCGGTGTTTTATAAAGCTCAAGGGTACCATCGGTTTTTTTACGATAGTAGCGGAAATATACCTGCAGGTTTTTTGAAGAGCCCGAAGAGGGGATGCTTGCCACATACTGATTATGGATCTGTTTAAGATCTACCGCTACCAGAATATCGCTTTGATCTTTTTCGACCGTTCCCACGGAATTCACCAGACGGACATCGATAATAATTTCATTTTCAGATCCTTCAGAAATATTATGATAAAATCTTAATTCTTTTTTATTGCCGTCCCCCTTTTCATAACCATATTCGCAGATCCAATGGTAACCGAAATAGGCACCGCCGTATAAAGCCTGTTGGAATGACGCTAACGGAAGTTCCGGTTCTTGATCGGGCGCATCAGCGGATATAAGGAGCGTTTGTTCGATAGGATCTGAAATGTCGCTTACTGTAGCGTTGTATATGCCATCCTCTGTAATTGTATTCTCACTCTCTTTCCAAGAGTAAGCAATAAATACAAAGCTTCCCGGATCTTGTGTTTTAATTTGTGTGGAAGTTATGGGTAATCCTTCTATTGTGCGGGCATAAATTACACCCAATTCCGTACTTGCGATATACGACAGGGGTGTTCCCGAATAGGAGGTCTCGTTATCTCCCAGACAAGATGTCATCAGAAAAGCTGTTCCGATAACACTCAAAAATAAAATTACTTTTTTCATCTCTACTTTCTATTTTATGTTAATATTAAAATTCATATCTCAATCCCACATTCAGATCCATCACGATCTTCCTGTCGGAGTAGATGGTTTTATATTCGTTTTTTGCATCAAAATAATAAGCTCCTCCGATTTTCCCATATACCCTCAGCTTGTCATAGAGGGGATAGGAAAGCCCCACGCCGGCATTGACCGAGATCTGGGGATTCCGCTGGGAGATCTTTTCAATCTCCTTCTCTTCCGATTCCTCTGATGCGTTGTTTAAATTCACTGTTTGTCCTTCCCTCACTTTCCGGAATTCACCATATACATCTTTCTCCACCATTCCCCCTACGGAAGCATACACATTCAGTCGTTCCAGAGAGAAGAGATTGTAGTTCACATTCAACGGGATACCCAGATAATGGAGCTTTTGTACCTCCTCTACCCTGAAGTTGTTATTAGTGTTCCTTGTCTTGGAGTTAAGATAGGAGTAAACGAGGCCGGTTTCAACGGAAAGGTCATCGAACAGGTATTTAGAGACCGTGATGCCGAACGACACCGGTTGGTCATGCTCCATTTCCGAAATATTGTCCGCCGTATTATTGGCCTGGACTTGCAATTTATTGGCCTCCGACATATACTTGTTATCGGGAACTGCCATAACGCTCCGCAGGGTCATAGGCGAATTCACCGTTTGCTGATAGCCGGTCAGCCCCCCTCTCCCATTGACGGCAAGCAGGAGATTTTTCTCGCCTCTTTCACCAGCTCGTCCGGCAAAAAGAATTTCCTCATCTCCTCCAACCATAATAGTCTCCTCCGCCCGCAACTCTTTCTCACTTTGTTCCGCATCCTTTTCCACAGATTTGGCCAATAGGCGAAGTGCGCCGGTATCCATCATCCTTCTTTTCGTACCCTCCATCTGTAATTTCTCACGCTTCATCCACGCCACCATCATTCTCGCGGGAGTAGAAGGGCGAACAACCGGTTCTTTTCCGGCTCTTGCTTTTCCGGAGGCACTTGCAGCCAACAACCGTTCGGCTCCTGCAGGCTGAACAACCGATTCGGGTACGGATTCCGGTGCTGTTGTCCTCTCTGTACCGGTATCCGGCGTACTGCCGGTGAAAGGTGTGGTCGTAGTCGATTCGGAAACCATCCTCTCCGTCTGTTCCATAGGATTCCGGATAAACAGTATGCTGCCGATAAGCAATACCAGCACGGCAGCTACCGATCCGGCATACCACCTTCGGCGGAGTGCCGTCCGGGCAGCAGCAGCTGCCTTCAGCGACCGTTCCACGCTCTGCCAGCCATCTGACGGGACAGGCGCCTCAAAACCGCTGAGTTTTGATTGAAATCCTTTTCTAATATCGTTATCTGACATCATTGTATCTGTCTTTGATTGTTATGCAGGATGGCTGAAATTTTCTTCCGTAGCATATTCTTTGCCCTGAAAAATTGCGAACGCGACGCTGCTTCATTAATACCCAGTACTTCGGCAATTTCCTTGTGCGACATCTCTTCGAAAATATACATATTGAATACTGTCCTGTATCCGGGCGGTAAATCCCTTATCATGCCGAATACCTCTTCCCTGGGAATATTTTCAATATCGAGTAAATTATCCGCCGGGGTTTCCGATTCATCGGCATTGATATAGCTGTATTCTTCCATAAACCGGTACTTCTGCTTCTCTTTCCTGTAATTCTCCAATGCCAGATTCACGAAAATCCGTCTAAGCCAACCTTCAAAAGAACCCTTGCCCGAAAACGAGCCAATCTGCGTGAAAGCACGGATGAATCCGTCATGCAACAAGTCGCGGGCTGTCTCTTCTTCCCCGCTGTAACGCAAACACACCGCCATCATTACAGGAGCATACCGCTCATATAATATCTTCTGGGCATTACGGTCCTGTTTCTTACATGCTATGACAAGTTGCGAATCATCCATTCTTAACCGCAGTTCATTTTATTAGATGAAAAACAAGAAAAAACGCTGCATGAAACCATAAGCTTTTATCTCTATTTACGCTTTTTTAAGAAATAAATAACCATGGTCATCATCAGGCAAAAATTTGCCTGCACCAAAATTACTATCAACAGAAAGAACCGGCAAATGAAATTAATTAAGAATATGTAAATTTAAATTGCGGTATAACTCTTTTTTCCCTATTTTTGTCTACTTAATCAATTAATAATTACTCTATGAAGGATTTTTTGAAAATCATGCTTGCGTCTGCTTTGGGTTTTATCATTGCGTACATTCTCTTTTCAATCATTGCAATGATCTTTATTTTCGGCGCGATGGGATCTTTTGTCGGATCCATGTCGACTACCGAAAAGTTCATTCTTCAGGATAATACGGTATTGAATCTCCGCCTGAACGGCCCCATCACCGAACGCACACCCGAAGAGGATCCGTTCACTTCCCTGATCGGTTCCGACCGTCCTTCACCTATAGGGTTGAATGATATTGTGAGCGCCATCAGGAAAGCAAAGAACAACGATAAAATAAAAGGAATATATCTGGATTCCCGTATGTTCTCGGCATCCATAGCCACATTGGCAGAGATCCGCCATGAACTGGAAAGTTTCAAAGAGAGCGGAAAATTCATCGTTTCCTATGCCGACACCTATACGCAGGGAGGCTATTACCTGGCTTCCGTGGCCGACAAAGTGGCCGTCAATCCGCAGGGGATGCTCGATCTCCACGGGCTGGCCTCCATACCGGTTTTTTATAAAGATGCCCTCGACAAGCTGGGGATCGAAATGCAGATATTCAAGGTAGGAACCTATAAGTCTGCAGTGGAACCGTTTACCCGGAACGAGATGAGTGAGGAAAACAGGGAACAGGTCTCTTCTTTCCTGAACGATGCCTGGAGCTTCCTCAGGGATGATCTTGCCGAAGCCCGCTCGCTCACGCCGGCCGATATCGATTCACTGGCCAATAGCCTGCCGTCCGTCCAATCGACCGACTTCCTGCTTTCGTCCAATCTGGTAGATACCCTCCTTTACGAAACGGAGATGAAGGATTACCTGAGGAACCTGCTCGACATCGATAAAGATGCAAAGATCCCGTCAGCGACAGTCTCCAATATGAAATCGGTCACCACAAAAACCGTGAGGAAAACCGACAATACTATCGCCATCTTATATGCCTACGGGAATATCGCTTCGGGTTCCGGCTCATCCAATATTCAGGATAAGTATATGGTGGACCAGATTGAGAAACTGAGAAAAGATAAAGAGATAAAAGCGGTGGTGTTCCGCATCAACTCGGGGGGTGGCAGCGCCTATGCTTCCGAACAGATATGGAAAGCCATCACCGACCTGAAAGCGGAAAAGCCGGTCGTGGTTTCCATGGGCGATCTGGCGGCTTCCGGCGGTTATTATATCGCCTGCAACGCCGATAAGATAGTGGCCCAACCCACCACTCTGACCGGGTCGATCGGTATTTTCGGTGCTATCCCCAGTTTTGAGGGGACTGCCAAAAAACTCGGCATTTCTACCGATGAGGTGAAAACCAACGAGTTTTCCGACTTCGGCAATATTACACGCCCCTTCAACGACAGGGAGAGCCAACTGCTCCAGACCATGATCGAGAGGGGGTACGACCTCTTCCTCACCCGCTGCGCGGAAGGACGCGACATGCCGAAAGACTCGATGGAGCTCTATGCCGAAGGCCGGGTATGGACAGGGAACCAGGCCAAAGAGATCGGACTGGTGGATGAACTGGGCGGAATCGAGAGAGCTATTGAAATTGCCGCCGACATGGCCAACTTAGGCAAGAGTTACGTAGTGT
>ENA-UOOI01001751-UOOI01001751.1-fermentation-metagenome-genome-assembly--contig:-NODE-1751-length-21178-cov-4.209677_pt1 | contig 21178 bp, 21 predicted proteins | sample MGYA00245779_ERZ724027 | MGnify/ENA primary metagenome ERZ724027 (study PRJEB28704, sample SAMN03018318) | fermentation metagenome | biome: anthropogenic terrestrial biome; feature: soil; material...
CGCGCTGAAGTCGAAAAACCTGTGATTGACGGATCTGATTTCCACCAGGATGTCGCGCCCCTCCACGACCCTTTCGGCCCTTCCGAAACCCGTCATGCTTTTGATCATCCACAACCATCCTAAACCGTAAATTCAAGAAAATACGAAACCGCCCGGCAGCGGCCCGTCCGTTCCGATCCCAATAGAAAGCCCGGACGTTTCCGCCGGACGCAGGCGGCCGGCCGCACGTGGCATATATATATTATTTTTTATTGTAACAGGATTGGGGGCACGTTGTCAAGCAGGCGGCGTGTCGCCGCGGCCAAGCCCCGCCGCCCAGCGTGGTCGGGAAGCTCCCGCAGACATGGTGGACCTTAGGCCGGGCCGACGCAGTTTTAGACGGGGTGAATCTTTTTCTCCGCGTCGGCGTGGCGGCCGTCGATGCCGTATTTCTTCTGCGCGCGCCTCTTGAAGAAATCCGTCGCGACCTTCGGAAACTGCGCGTACGAGAGCACGTCCTCCTCCTGCTCCGTCCACTCGGCGCACTCTTTGCGGAGCGTCTCGAGCTCCGGCTTCAGCAGGTCGGCGGGGCGGCAGGTGACGCGCGGCGCGTCGCCGATGATCTTCTTCGCGAATTCTTCGCGGATCGGCACGGGCGTGGTGCCGTATTTGCCCGCGACGAGGTCCTTGAACTCGTTGGTACACATCTTGTAACGCTCGCCGGTGATCACGTTGAAGACCGCCTGCGTGCCGACGATCTGGGAGGTCGGCGTGACGAGCGGCGGATACCCGGCGTCCTGGCGGACGCGGGGGACCTCCTGCAGGACCTCTTCGAGCTTGTCCGCCCTGCCGGCCTGCTTGAGCTGCGAAAGCAGGTTGGAAAGCATACCGCCCGGCACCTGGTAGAGGAGCGCCTTCGTGTCGACCGCGAGTATTTTGGGATCGAGCAGGCCGCTTTTGATGTATTTTTCGCGCAGCGTCATGAAATACTCGCGGATCTCGTTTAAGAGCACGAGGTCGAGGCCTGTGTCGTACGGCGTGTCCTTGAGCGCGGCCACCATCGACTCCGTCGGCGTGTGGGAGGTCCCGAGGGCCAGCGGCGACATGGCGGTGTCGATCCAGTCGACGCCCGCCTCGATCGCCTTGAGCATGCACATGGAGGAAAGGCCGGACGTGGAATGCGTGTGGAGCTGGATCGGAATATGGACGGCGCTCCGGATCCCCTTTACCAGGTCGTAGGCGCGGTACGGGGTCAGCAGGGCCGCCATGTCCTTGATGCAGATGGAGTCCGCGCCGGCCGCTTCGATGCGCTTCGCATAGTCGATGTAGTATTCGTCCGTGAAGACCGGGCCCGTCGTGTAGGAGATGGCCACCTGGACGTGCGCCTTCTCCTTCTTCGCCGCATCGATGGCGACGGTGAGGTTCTTGAGATCGTTCAGCGCGTCGAAAATGCGGAGGATGTCGATCCCGTTCGCGACGGATCGCTGGATGAAATACTCGACCACGTCGTCGGAATAATGGCGGTAGCCGAGGATGTTCTGCCCCCGGAACAGCATCTGCAGCTTTGTGTTCGGACACTTTCTGCGGATGACGCGCAGGCGCTCCCACGGGTCCTCGTCAAGGAAGCGCAGGCAGGCGTCGAACGTCGCGCCGCCCCAGCACTCCAGCGAATGGAAACCGACCCGGTCCAGCTTGCCGAGAATCGGCAGCATGTCGGAAAGCGGCATCCGCGTCGCGATCAGCGACTGGGGCGCGTCGCGCAGCACCACTTCGGTGATCCCGATTTTTTTCGCCATTTCCCGCGCCCCCTTACCCGAGCGAAACAAGGGGCGTCCCCGCGTTCACGGCATCCCCCTTGTCCACCAGAACGGCGGCGACCGTCGCGTCGTGCGGCGACACGATCTCGTTTTCCATCTTCATCGCTTCCAGCACGAGCAGCACGTCGTCCTTTTTCACGCTCTGGCCGGCCTTGACCGCGACTCTGACGATCGTGCCGGGCATCGGGCTCGCGATCGTCTCGCCGCCCGCCGGCGCGGCGGCTTTCGGCGCGGGCGCCGGAACAGCGGCGGGAACCGGAGAAGCGGCGGGAGCCGTCCCGGCGGGCGGCGCGGTCGCCGCAGCCTCTTCCACCTGGACGTCGTAGACGGTGCCGTTGACCGTCACTTTCAGATGTTTCATCGTAAGCAAATCCCCCTGTAAATTTGGAATGAAGTGCTGAAGTCAAAGCTGGATGTCTGCGTGCTTCTTCGGAAGCGTCATGACGCGCTTGCCCGAGAGCAGGTCCAGACAGGCGATGATTTTTTCCCGGGTCTTTTCCGGTTCTACCACATCTTCGACCATGCCGCCGGCGGCCGCCGTCAGGGCGTTGGCCTCGGTGGTCTTATACTCCTCGATAAGTTTCTTCCGGTCCTCGACCGGGTGGTCGGACCCCTTGAGGCGGTCGTTCCAGAGAAAGACGGCGCCCGTCTCCGGCGCGAGGGCGGAGACCGTGGCGGACGGCCACGCGAAGGTGTAATCCGCGTTCGCGCCGCGCCCGGCGGCGGCGATGTAGACCGGCCCGCACGCGGTTCCGGTCACGGCGGTGATCTTCGCCGTCGTCGCTTCGGAATAGGCGCTCGAGAGCTTGGACGCCTCCTTGACCGTCGCAAACCTTTCCGCATCCACAAAAGTGACCACGGGCAGGGAGAAAGAATCGCAGAAGCGGACAAAGCGCGCCGCTTTCGAGCAGGAATCGGCGTCGAGCACGCCGGTGAGGGCCACCGCCCCTCCGACCGCGCCGCCGAAACGCGCGAGACCGGTCACGGCGCCCGCCCCGAACCTCTTCCCGAATTCCAGAAAGCTGCCGCCGTCCGCGACCGCGCGGATCGTATCGCGCGAGGACGACGCTTTCAGAATGTCCGCGTCCGGCGACGACACGTCGAACAGCGGCGAAGCAGAAACATTGTTCAGCGGGAGCATCGAAAGGATCGAGCGGACCGCGCGGACCGCCTCCTCTTCCCCCTTGACGGCGATCTGGCAGACGCCGAGCTTTTCCGCTTCCTCCGCGGAGCCGCCCTCCCCGTTCGTCGCGACCGTCAGCTCCGCCTCCTCCGACATAACGACCACGTCCGCGCCGGCCGCCACCATCGCCAGCGTCCCGGTGCAGTTTCCCAACACCAGCGAAACGGTCGGGACCACGCCGGAAAGGTTGTTCGCGGTCAGAAGGATCTCGCCGAAGGACGAGAGCATGTCCGCCCCTTCGTCGAGCCGGCCCCCCACGGAATCGTAGATCCCCACGACGGGAGTCCCCGCCTTGAGGGCGAGCTGAAAAGTCTTTTTGATTTTCGCGGCCTGCGCTTTCGACATCGCCCCGCCGTCGACATCCGGATTCTGCGAAAACGCGCAGACCGGCGAACCGTTGACCTTTCCGAAGCCCGCGACGGCCTCCGCGCTCCCGCCGCCGGAAAAAGTCAGCGCGTCGATCTCGTCGAACCCGGTGCCGTCGAAAAGGAGGGCCAGGCGACGATAGCCGGCCGTTTCCCGCGTCCCGCCGCGCAGATCCCGCAGGTCCGCCGCAACATCGGCATTTTTCATTCTTGGATTCCCCCGTCGTGCGGCGTCATCCGCACATCATTTCGTGTCCATTATAAACAATTTCAGCGGTTTTGACAAGCAAAACCGCCGAAAGCCGTCGGCAGAAAGCGGCATTCTAGGGAAGTTTCGGCCCCCGGCGGCGGACGCTTCTCCCAGGCCGCCGCTCCGCTTCCGGAGAAGGTCTTTCCAGCCCGGCCGCGTCGCGCAGAGCGGCGACCTCCTCCGGCGACAGCCTGCGCCATCTGCCCGGCGCCAGCATGCCGAGGCGCACGGGCCCGAACGCGGTGCGTTTCAGGCGGGCGGTCTCAAGCCCGAGGGCCTCGCACATTTTGCGGATCTCCCGGTTCCGGCCCTCGTGCAGGATGATGCGCAGCACAACGCGCCCGGGCTCCTGCACCAGCACGCTCACCTCGGCGGGGGCGGTCTTCCGGCCTTCGATCACGATGCCCCGCTCCATCTGCTCGATTTGTTCCCGGCTGACGCCGGGGCGCACCGTGACGCGGTATGTTTTGGGCACGTGGCGGGAGGGGTGCATCATCGCGTTGGCGAAGGCGCCGTCGTTCGTCATCAGCAGCAGGCCCTCCGATTCCCGGTCGAGCCGCCCGATCGGGTAGATGCGCTGCGGGATCGAGCGGACCAGCTCGGCGACGCATTTGCGGTCCATCTCGTCGCTCATGGTCGTGATGGTTCCGCGCGGCTTGTTCAGCATGATGTACAGATTTTCGGAATGCGGGGGGCGGCGCAGGGGGCGGCCGGAAAGCGTGATGCGGTCGCGGGCGGGGTCGGCTTTGTCCCCGACGGAAGCGACGGCGCCGTTGACGGACACTTTTCCCTGCCGGATGAGGTCTTCCGCCGCCCGCCGGGAGGCCACGCCGAAATCGGCGAGGATTTTCTGGAGTCTGATCTCCTCTGACATTTTTCTCACCTGCTCCCGGCCGCGGTTGGCTATCGGAAGGAAAACAGATCCTGCATCCATTCCCACAGCCTTTGCAGCCAGTTTTTGCGCGCGGGAGGCTGCGCGACGTTTTCGGCGGACAGAAGCTCCGTCTGCGCCACCGTCCGGCCGGCACGGACGTAGCGCACGATGCCCAGCACCTGTCCCTCCCGGACGGGCGCATAGACGAAGCGGGGCAGCTCGACGGAGCGCGTCATCGGCTGCCGCGAATCCGTGACGATGCTGTCCCCCGCCGTGCCGCGGACCTGCACCTCGCCTTTCACGCCGCCGACGATCGGGACCGTGACCCGGTACGCGGAATCGTCGATCCGGTGCCGCTCGAGGCGCGAAAAGCCGTAATCGAACAGCGCGGCGTGGTCCTTCCAGTCGTCGGGATCGTTGAGCGTGACCGCAACGAGATGCACCCCGTTTTTCTGGGCGGACGAGACGAGGCAGCGCCCCGCCTTGTCGGTGAAGCCGGTCTTGATGCCGTCGCAGCCCGCATACAGGGTGAGAAGTTTGTTGTGGTTCTTCAGCGTCCGCGTCTGAGGCGGATTGAGGAACGTGACCTTCGCCGTCTTTTCGCATGCGAGCTTTGCAAAATCCGGATTCCGCAGCGCCGCGCCGGCCAAGAGCGCCATGTCGTAGGCGGTGGAATAGTGCTGCGCGTCGTCCAGGCCGGAGGGCGTGACGAAATGCGTGTCCTTCATGCCGAGGGCGGCGGCTTTCGCGTTCATCTTCGCGGCGAACGCGTCGAGCGAGCCGCCAACGGCGATCGCCGCGGAATTCGCCGCGTCGTTGCCGGAAACCAGCAGCATCCCCGCCGCGAGGCCGCTCAGGGTCAGCCGGTCGCCCGCGTGCAGGTACATGGAGGAGCCCTCGACCCGGATCATCTCCGGCGTGATAGTGACGGCCCGGTCGTTCTTTTTCGCTTCCTCCAGCGTCAGAAGCGAAGTCATGATCTTGGTCGTGCTGGCGATCGCGAGCTTCTCATGCTCGTTTTTGGCATAGACGACCGTGCCGTCGTCCCCATCGACCAGAACGGCCGATTTCGCGGAAAGCGACGGCGCGCCCCCGGACGGCACTTTCGCGGACCCCACCGCGAAAAGCCACAGAACGGCCGCGGCCAGCAGAAGCAGCACCGGGCCGCCGATCTTCCATCTCAAAATCAAACCACCTGCCCGCTTTATTTATATGCGGGCAAGTGGGCCGGTCATGAGTTGTTTTGTTCCCCGGCGTCCGTTTTCGGCGCGTCGGCGTCCTCCTGTTGCTGTTTCTGCTTTTTCTTTTTTCCTTTTCCGAAGATCCCGGAGACCTTGTCGATCAGCTCCGGGGCCTGCTCGATGATCCGATCGACCGAGGTGTTGCCGGGATCGACGCGCAGCAGCTTGACGTCTCCGTTCGAGATGGTCAGAAACGCGACCGGGCTGATGGAGACGCCCGCGCCGGTGCCGCCGCCGAAAAACTGTTTTTCCGGCATGCTTTTCGCCGGAAAGTCGGAGCCGCCCGAGGCGAAGCCGTAGCTGACCTTGGAAATCGGCACGATGATCGTTCCATCCGGAGCCGTGATTGGGTCGCCGATGATGGAATTGACATCCACCATCTGCTTGATCTTTTCAAGGGTCGTACCCATTAACCCTTCGATTGGATGATCTGCCATAGAAAGCACCACCTTTTTTAGGAATCTTTCAATATTCTTTCCCGGTTTTCCGGACTTACGCCTCCGCCTTCCTTTTTATCCGCCTCGACACCCTCACAAAGCGCATCAGCCCGTAAACTGCGGCGGCCAGAAGAAAGACGAGGCGGATGCCAGCCTTCATCTCGAACCGGACGGTACTGTCCCGGCCGCTGAAATCCGGGTCGATCCGGATGGACCACCTCCCGCATTTCACCCGCGGCAGAAGAGCGCCCGCCGCCGTGCCCACGGCGGAGCAGACGGTCCCGTACTCGACTGCGGTCCGCGCCGCGTCGTCCCCGCCGACGGTGACGGCCAGAAGAAAGCGGTCGATACCGAGATGGCGGAAGAGCTTTTTCGCCGTGCCGGAGGCGGCGGAAGCGGCCTCTTTCAGCACGGAAAGGAACCCCGAAAGGCCCCTGCGCTCCATCAGCCCGCGGATCCTGGCCGGAAGGCCGGAGGGCTTTTCCTCCTCCCGCGCAGGCGGCTTCCGCTTCTTCTTTTCCGGGGGACGGGGAAAGACCGTGTAATGAAAGAACAGATACCCGACGCGCAGGAAAAATCCCTCCCGGAACCGGACGGTGAACGTGACCCTGTTCAGGTTGAAAAACAGGAACAGAGCCGCCGACACCGCAATCATCACCAAAGCGTTCATCCCGCGTCCTTCTCCGCCTCCGGCTGCTCCGGCTCCGCTTCCTCCCCGTGTTCCAGGGGGGGCAGCTCACGAAGGGAGGAAATGCCGAGGCAGCGCAGAAAATCCGGCGTGGTCCCGTACAGAAGCGGCCGGCCGGGCAGCTCCAGCCTGCCGCGCTCCTCCAGCAGCCCCTTCGCCACGAGGCTCGAAACGACGCCCGAACAGTCCACCCCGCGGACCTGCTCGACAAACGACTTTGTCACCGGCTGGTGATAGGCGACGACGGCCAGGACCTCCAGCGCCGCCTGGGAAAGAGGCATGTTCCGCCGCATATCGAGCGCCTGGCGCACCTGCCCGGCATATTCCTTCCGGGTGCACATCTGCCAGGCGTCGTCGAGCCGGACGATCTGTACGCCGCCGTTCCTGTGGTTGAACCGGTCCGCAAGGTCGCCCATCACTTTTTCCGCCGTCGGCCTGTCCAGGCCGAGGACGTCGGCCATGCGGTCGAGCGCCACGGCGTCGCCGCTGGCAAAGAGGATCGCTTCCATCGCTCCCTGAATTTTTTTGATCTCCAACCGATTTTCACCGCCGCTCCAAAAGCTCCACCGTTTCGTCGCCCCTGCCTTCCAGACGGATCCGCCCGCCCTTGATCAGTTCCAGCACGGCCAGGAAGGTCGCCACAAGCTCGGACCTTCCGCTGCATCCCGAAAAAAGGTCCGCATACTTCGCCGTGCCGGAAGTCCTGAGCCGCTTCAGCACGTGGATGATGCGCGAGGTCACGCTCACGATCCTGTGCGCCACAATGCCGGAAAACGCCTTCGGCGAAGGGGGAAGGAAACGCTTTCCCCTCCCCACCGCGCTGCGCAGGGCCTCCAGGATCTCCTGCGGATCAATATGCCCGCGATAGGACTCCTCGGAGGTGAACGGCTCCGGCGCCCGCGTAAAGGCATCCGGGCTGATGTGCTCCGAGAGGAGCGCCGCCGCCTGCCTGCACGCCCGATATTCCATCAGCTGGCCGCTCAGTTCCCTCGTCAGCTTGTCCGCCTCTTCCGGCTTCGGCAGAAGCGACACCGTCTTGATATACACCAGGCGCGCCGCCATCTCGAGGAATTCGCTCGCCACGTCCATATCCCGCGACCTCATCCGTTCGATCTGCTCGAGGTACTGGCTGACAAGATCGGTGATGCGGATTTTGCAAATATCCAGTTTGTTTTTGGCGACCAGAGAGAGAAGAAGGTCAAGCGGACCCTCGAACGTCTCCACTCTATAGGTTAGCTTTTCCATGATTTTACTTTTTCATTACAAAAGACCGAACAGTTCGTAAGGAAGCTGCCCGAGCCAGAGCACCGCGTTGTAGCACATGCTGTTGAGCCAGCCCAGCGGCACGTTCAGCGCCCCGCTGAACAGCACGACGAACGCGATCAGCACGATGATATTCTGATACCGGTAATAGCTGTAGAGCGCGCGCGGGGACAAAAACGCGCCGAGGATCTTCGAGCCGTCCAGAGGGGGCAGCGGAATCAGGTTGAACACGGCGAGCGCGACGTTGATCAGAATGTAATACTGAAGGAAATAATACAGGATCTCCGGCATGTCGTGGCCCGACCCCACATAGACCCCCACGAGGACCAGGGCCCCGACCAGAGCGGCGAGAAAATTGGACATCGGCCCCGCGAGCGAAGACAGCGCGACATCCCGGCGCGGCCTTTTGAAATTGCGCGAGTCGATCGGCACCGGCTTGGCCCACCCGAAGCCGAAAAGCAGCAGGAACAGAGACCCCACGGGGTCGAAACTCGCCAGGGGGTTCAGCGTGAGGCGCCCCTGGTACCTCGCCGTATTGTCCCCCAGCTTCGACGACGCCCACGCGTGGGCGCACTCGTGGAGGGGCAGGATACAGAAAATGATAAAAAGGGTCGCCAGAATCTGCGGAAGCACTTCGCTCAGCTTCATCGGCTGGCCGCCTAACACGTTCCGGATCATATCGATCAGCATACAGCACTCTCCTTCAACCGGCCTTTCAGCGGAGGCTGGGCGTTCCGCGAAAAAAACGGTATGCTCATGGGAATGATTATAATACGTCGGCCTGAAAAAAACAAGCGCAACGGCGTGCCCGCCCGCCGCGATGCCGGGAATATTGTGCAGAAACCCTTGCAATCGCCGGCGCAATCTGCTAATATAACATTGTTACTGTTTGAACGCAAGCCTTCAAAGGAGGTGCAGATCAATGGCAAAATGCGAAATTTGCGGCAAGGAAGTCGCCTTCGGCATTCGGGTTTCCCACTCGCACAGGCGTTCTTCAAGAACGTGGAAACCGAACGTCAGGCGCGTCAAGGCGGTTGTAAACGGTTCCCCCAAGAGGATTTACGCCTGCACCCGCTGCCTGCGCTCCGGAAAAGTGACCCGTGCGGTCTGATTTTTCTCTGATTCCGCTTTGAAGCTGGAAAGGCGAAGCGCCGTTTGGCGCTTCGCCTTCTTGTTTTGCCCGGAATCGCCCCCCAAAGGCCGCGGCCCGAGGCGCAGGGAAGTCCGTCGCCATAAGGTGCTATGCACCCGCTGTGCGCCCGTCGGAGGTGTGCGCCCGCCGCGCGGACTTCGCCGCCTCAAAGACCGCTTCCGACACCGTCGGATGGGCATGGACCGTCTCCGCGACCTGCTCCGCCGTCAGCCGGTTCGACACCGCGAGGGCGATCTCCGCGATGATCTCCGACGCGTGAAGGCCGACGGCGCTGCCGCCGAGCAGCACGCCCGTCTCCGGGGCGGCGATCAGCTTGACGAAGCCCCTCGCGTCGCCGGAGGCGACCGCCCTTCCGTTCGCGGCGAGCTGGCATTTCGACACGCTGACCCGCCTGCCCTGCGCCTTCGCGGACTTTTCCGACACGCCGACCCGGGCGACCTCCGGGTCGGTGAAAACGGCGCTCGGGACGGCGGATTCGTCCATTTCGCAGGGGCGGCCGAGCATGTTCCGCACCGCGATGACGCCCTGCCGGGACGCCGCGTGCGCCAGCATGACGCGCCCCGTGACATCGCCGGCCGCATAGACGTGGGGCGCGCTCGTGCGCATCGCGCCGTCCACGCGGATCCCCCTGCCGGCCGCGTTCCGCTCCACGCCCGCTTTTTCAAGGTCGAGGCCGCCGGCATCTGGCATCCTTCCGACCGCCATCAGGACTTTCTCCGACAAGACGGACCGCCCGCCCTTTTTGTCTTCAAACGACACTTCGCAGCCGCCGTCCTTTTCCGAAATGCCCGTCACCTTCGCGCCCCGGTACAGCGCGATCCCCTGCTGTTTCGCGGACCGTGCGACGGACGCGCACACGTCGGAGTCGAAGCCGCTCAGGCACTCGCCGAAGAATTCGACGACGCTGACCGGAACGCCGAACGCCGCAAAAAGGCACGCGAACTCCATGCCGATCACGCCGCCGCCGATGACCGTCAGGCTCTCCGGCAGCTTGGAGAGCGCAAGGGCCCGGTCGCTCGACAGGACGCCCGGCAGGTCCGCCCCCGGCACGTTCAGGACGGCCGGAGCGGAACCCGTCGCAACGAGGATGTTTTTCGCGCGGACGCGCAGCTCCGCTTCGCCGGTGCGGACCGCGACCTCCGTGCCGCCGGAGAGCTCGGCCGTGCCGGAGACGGTGCGCACGCCCGCCGATTTCAAAAGGAACCGGACGCCGTCCGTCAGCCTGGAAACGGCTTCGTCCTTCCGCCGCACGGCTTTCGCCAAGTCAAAGCGGACGTTTTCCGCGCTGCAGCCGAACTTCTCCGCCTGTTTCATCGCGCGGAAGGCCCGGGCGCTGCTGAGAAGCGCCTTCGTCGGGATGCAGCCCCGGTTCAGACACGTCCCTCCCACGGCGTCCCGTTCCGCCAGCACCACGGAAGCGCCGAGCCTCGCCGCCTCCAGCGCGGCCTCATATCCGCCGGGGCCTCCGCCGATCACGGCGATGTCGCACGCGATTTCCCCGCCCTCGCAAACTCCGTTCCGTTCTTCCATGAATCCGCCCTCCAAAATAACGCGGCCCCCCTGCGGGAACCACGGTTTTTTGATTTTGTGCTCCCCTGATTGTAGCACAACGGCGGCGGGGGCGGCAATCCTTTTCGCCGCGGCGGGGTCAACGCGTTTTTTTGCTCAACTCCTTTAAAGTGCAGTACGTTTGAGATATAATAATATCGGTAAGGGTCATGTGATCATGTGATAGAGAGGATGAAAATTTTCATGCCCAATCCAACGTACACCGTTGCGCTTTCAAAAGTGATCGAAGAACTTGCTTTGCAACCGATCAGCATGCCCGTCGACCCGGAAACGGTCCTCGTCACTTCGTCGGATGTCAACCGGCCCGGGCTGGAGCTGAACGGTTTTTACGATTATTACGACTCGAGCCGCATCGTGATTTTCGGGAACGCGGAGACGGCGTTCCTCAACTCCATCTCAACCGAACGCCGGCTGGAGGTCATGGACGCCATGTTCTCGCAGAAGCCGCCGGCGGCCATCATCGCAAGGAGTTTAAAACCGGTCCCGGAACTGGTGGAGACGACCAAGCGATACGACATTCCGCTGCTCGGCTCCGCCGAGACCACCTCCGCCGTCGTCGCGAACCTGGTGGCCTACCTGAACGTAGAGCTTGCGCCCCGCATCACCCGCCACGGCGTGCTGGTTGAGGTCTACGGCGAAGGGATCCTGCTGGTGGGCGACAGCGGCGTCGGCAAAAGCGAGACCGCCATCGAGCTGATCAAGCGCGGCCACCGGCTGATCGCCGACGATGCCGTGACCATCCGCCGGGTCTCCGGCAAATCGCTCGTGGGCGAAGCGCCCCCCAACATCAGGCATTTTATCGAGCTGCGCGGCATAGGAATCATTAACGCGCGGAGGATTTTCGGGATGGGCGCCGTCAAGCTGTCGGAAAAGATCGACATGGTGATCAACCTCGAGATCTGGGACAATCAGAAGACATACGACAGAATGGGCATCGACAGCGAATACACCGAAATCCTCGGCATCCGGGTGCCGGTCCTGACCATCCCGGTCAAACCGGGTCGGAACCTCGCCATCATCATCGAAGTCGCGGCCATGAACAACCGCCAGAAAAAGATGGGCTACAACGCCGCGGAAGAGCTTTTAAAGAACCTCGGCATGGACGTTTCGACGATGCAGCAGACCGAAAAAGAGACAAAGCTGAATTTTTAAAACCATGGAAACGGAGAAAAAGTAAAAAATGCAACTGATCGCAGATATGCACATGCACACGGTCGCCTCGACGCACGCCTACAGCACGCTGGGTGAAATGGTCCACGCCGCGGCGCAAAAGGGCCTCTACGCGGTGGCCATCACCGACCACGGGGCAAAAATACCCGGCTCGCCGGGGCAGTGGTACTTTGAGAACCTGCGGGTCGTCCCCCGCATCCTCGAGGGGGTCCTCGTCCTGCGCGGGCAGGAAACCGACGTGCTGGACCGCGACGGAAGCATCGACCTGACCGAACACGACGCAAAATTTCTGGACTGGATCGTCGCATCCATCCACAGCCAGGCTTTTGCGCCCGCGCGGGGCGATGTCGACGCCGTCACACAGGCGTGGCTGAACGTCGCAAAAAATCCGAAGGTCAACGTCATCGGCCACAGCGGGACTGCCGGCTACGAGTACGACTACGAAAGGGTCATCCCGGAATTCGGCCGCGAAGGCAAGCTGGTCGAAATAAACGAGGGCACCTTCCTCGTGCGCCCGCAGTCCGCCGGCAACTGCGTCAAAATTCTGAAGTTCTGCAAAAAGCACCGGGTCCCCGTCATCGTGGATTCCGATTCCCACTTTCACACGCGCGTGGGATGCTGCGACAGATGTCTGAAGGCTTTAAGCGAGATCGGGTTCCCCGAGGAGCTCGTGGTCAACGCGGACATCGGCCGTTTCCGCGAATATCTCAAAAAGCACACGCGCGTTTTCGAAGACCCCGCGGCCGCGCCCGCCCTGCAAACCAACTGACCGGAGGATAAAATGAATCATCTGGACGAACTGGAAACGCTGGCCTCTTCGCTCGGCTGCGGGGTGCGCAGGGACGAGCCGATGAGCCGGCACACCACTTTTCGGATCGGCGGGCCGGCGGACCTTTTCATCACGGTCGAAAGCCGCCCCGCCCTGCAGAAGCTGTGCGCAAAGGCGTCCGAGCTCGAAATTCCGGTGTTTCCGCTGGGGAACGGCTCGAACCTGCTGGTCTCGGACGCCGGCATCCGCGGCGCGGTGACCGCGTTCGGCGGCGACCTCAAAAAGACCGTGCTGTGCGGCGAAACCACGCTGCAATGCGGCGCGGGGGCGTCGCTCGCCTCGGTCTGCAATTTCGCCAGGAGCCGCGCCCTGACGGGCCTGGAGTTCGCGTGGGGGATTCCGGGCTCCGTCGGAGGGGCCGCGTTCATGAACGCGGGCGCCTACGAGCACAGCATGTCGGAAGTCGTCGCCGCCTGCTCCCATGTCGCAAGAGACGGAAAGTACGGGGAATTCAAGGGCGAGGCCCTCGATTTCGGCTACCGGCACAGCGTCTACTCCGGAAGGGAATACCTGATCACGGCGGTGCGCATCCTCTTAAAGCGCGGGAACATGGACGACATCTCTTCGCGCATGGAGGAACTGTACGCAAGGCGCAAGGCGAAGCAACCGCTGGAACTCCCGAGCGCCGGCAGCGTTTTCAAGCGCCCGGAGGGACATTTCGCCGGAACGCTGATTCAGCAGTGCGGCCTGATGGGAAAGCGCGTCGGCGGCGCCGCCGTCAGCGATAAGCACGCGGGGTTCATCGTGAACCTGGGCGGAGCGACCTGCGCCGACGTGCAGGCGCTCATCGCGCTGATCCAGCAGACCGTGCTCCGCGAGACCGGCGTGAAGCTCGAATGCGAAATACAGGTTGTCGGCTGAATCTGGAGGGAATATGGATTTTTTAATCGTCACAGGGCTTTCCGGCGCCGGGAAGACACGGGCCATCAACGCCCTCGAGGACATCGGCTTCTTCTGCGCGGACAACATCCCGCCGAAGCTCATCCCGACTTTTTACGAGCTTTCCCAGCAGGCGAAAAGCAACTTGTCGCATGTGGCCATCGTCACGGACATCCGCGGGGGCGACATGTTCTCCATGCTTTCGGAAACGCTCGACCGCATGCAGGACGAGCACAAGGAGTTCAAGATCCTGTTTCTCGACGCCAACGACTACGTGCTGATCAACCGCTTCAAAGAGACGAGGCGCAAGCACCCGCTGGCGGAAAACTGCCTCGGCTCCCTCGAGCAGGCCGTGAGGCTGGAGCGGGAGATGCTGCGGCAGACGAAGGAGCGCGCCGACTACATCATCGACACCTCCTCCCTCTCCCCCGCGCAGCTCAAGGAGCGCATCTCGAGCCTGTTCCTCGGCGACGCCTCCGACGCGCTCCTCATCCACTGCGTCTCGTTCGGGTTCAAATTCGGGCTTCCGACCGAGGCGGACCTGGTCTTCGACGTGCGGTGCCTGCCGAACCCGTTTTATGTGGAGAGCCTGAAACACCTGAGCGGCCTGGACAAGCCCGTGCAGGATTACGTGCTGAACGCCGAGGCGACGAAGGGGTTCATCAAACGGATGTTCGACCTGATCGACTACACGATCCCGCTGTACTGCAACGAGGGGAAGAGCCAGCTCGTCATCGCGATCGGCTGCACCGGCGGGCACCACCGCTCTGTGACGATCGCGCAGGTCCTGTACGACCATCTGCTGGAGCAGGATCTGCGCGTCAGCGTGAACCACCGGGACGTGCAGAGGAAATGAGGGACCTCGGGATGTCGTTTTCTTCCGATACGAAAAACGAACTGTGCAGAGTCGAGCCGCAGCAATGCTGCCGAAAGGCGGAATGCTACGGCCTGCTTTTATGCGGGCGGAATTTTTCGGACGCCGGGGTCTCCCTCGTGACCGAAAACCGCGCCGTCGCCCGGCGGGCGGCGCGCTTTACGGCGGAAACGACCGGCGCGGTCATGGACGTTTCCTCTTCGGTGCTGCATAAAAAAAGCAGCGCCCATTCGTACACCGTCGGCGCCGCCGGCGCCGGAGAGGCCCGGAAGGTCCTCGCCTTCCTCGGGCATACGGGAAAGGAGATCAGCCTGCGCATCAACCTGGGGAACCTCGAAAACGAATGCTGCCACTCTTCGTTCCTGCGCGGGGCGTTCCTCGCCTGCGGGACCGTCAGCGACCCCGGCGCCGACTATCACCTGGAATTCGCCGTCCCCTATATGAACCTCGCGAAGGACCTCACGGGCTTGATCCGCGACATCCTCGAGCTGGACCTTCAGCCCCGGCTCGCGCGCCGAAGGGGATCGTTCGTCGTCTACCTGAAGGGCGGCGAAAAGGTCGCGGATTTCCTCGCCTGGCTCGGCGCCCCGGTGGCCGCCATGAAAATGATCCAGGTGCGCATGCTTAAGGAACTGCGCAACAACGTCAACCGCCAGACGAATTTCGAGACGGCCAACATCGGCAAGGCGGCCGCCGCCGCCGCGCAGGAGGTGCTGGCCATCGAAAAGATACGCAGGGTTTCGGGGATCCGCGCCCTGCCGGAGGAACTGCGCGAACTGGCCGACCTGCGCTGCCGGAACCCGGAATTGTCGCTGCGGGAACTCGGGCAGAGGCTCTCGCCGCCGCTCAGCCGCTCCGGCGTACACCACCGGATGAAACGCATTCTGGAGTTTTCTGAAAAACTGGAAAGGAGATGAAGCCGCGTGTTCGTCCATTTGCATCTGCACAGTGAATACAGCCTGCTCGACGGGGCCTGCCGCATCCGCCGGCTCGTGGACACCGCGGCCCAGCGGGGCGACCCCGCCGTAGCCGTGACGGACCATGGCGTGATGTACGGCGCCGTGGAGTTTTACAAATACGCGAAATCGAAAGGCGTCAAGCCGATCATCGGCTGCGAGGTCTATGTGGCGCAGCGCACGCGCTTCGACCGGGTGCACGAGCTCGATTCCGAACACAAGCACCTGGTCCTTCTCTGCGAGAACAACACCGGATACCAGAACCTCATCAAGCTGGTGTCGCTCTCATGGACGGAGGGGTTCTACTCCAAGCCGCGCGTGGACTACGAACTGCTCGAAAAATACCACGAGGGGATCATCGCGCTTTCCGCCTGCCTGGCAGGAGAAGTCTCCCGCGACCTGACGGCCGGCGACTACGGCGGGGCCAAGGCCGCGGCCCTGCGCTACGACAAGATTTTCGGCCGGGACAATTTCTATCTGGAACTGCAGGACCACGGCCTGCGCGAACAGAAGCAGATCAACCCCTCCATCATCCGGATCTCGAGGGAGACGGGCATCCCGCTCGTGGTGACGAACGACTGCCACTACCTTCGCCGCGAGGACAGCCGGATGCACCACGTGCTGCTCTGCATCCAGACCAACCACACCCTCGAGGACAAGGACGGGATGGAATTCGGCAGCGACCAGTTCTACTACAAGACGGAACAGGAGATGCGCGCGCTGTTCCCGCAGGTGCCGGAAGCTGCGGACAACACCGTGAAGATCGCCCAGCGTTGCAACGTGGAATTCGAGTTCGGTAAGACGAAGCTCCCCCGCTTTGACACGCCGGACGGCAGCGACAACGTGGAATATTTCCGCCGGAAATGCTACGACGGCCTGCATGAAAAATACGGCGAACACCCGGAGCAGAGCGTCGTCGACCGGCTGGAGTACGAGCTCTCTACCATCGAACAGATGGGGTACGTCAACTACTACCTGATCGTGCACGATTTCGTGCGCCACGCAAAGGAGGTCGACATCCCCGTCGGACCGGGCCGCGGCTCCGGGGCCGGCAGCCTCGCCGCCTACTGCATCGGCATCACCGGCATCGACCCCATCCGCTACAACCTGCTGTTCGAGCATGCCGGACTTCGACATCGACTTCGCCGACGAGCGCCGGCCCGAGATGATCGACTACGTCGTGAAGAAATACGGCGCCGACCACGTCGCGCAGATCGTCACGTTCGGCACCATGGCCGCGCGCGGCTCCATCCGCGACGTGGGCCGCGTGATGGCGATGCCCTACGCCAAGGTGGACGAGATCGCCAAGCTGATCCCGATGGACCTCGGCATCACGCTCGACAAGGCGTTGGAAGTCTCCGGGGAGCTGCGGCAGCGGTACGACACCGAGCCGCAGGTACACGAGCTGATCGACATGGCGCGGCAGCTCGAGGGGATGCCGCGCAACGCCTCCACCCACGCGGCGGGCGTGGTCATCACGGACCGGCCCGTGGCGGAATACGTTCCGCTCGCGAAAAACGGCGATTCCGTCGTGACCCAGTACACCATGACCACGCTCGAAGAGCTCGGCCTGCTGAAAATGGACTTCCTGGGCCTGCGCAACCTCTCGGTCATCCGAAACGCACAGGACATGATCGCAAAGCAGAAGCCGGGCTTTCGCATCGAAGACATCCCGATGGACGACGGCCCGGTCTTCGAGATGCTCTCGGCGGGGAACACCGACGGGGTGTTCCAGTTTGAATCCGGGGGCATGCGCAGCGTGATCATGCAGTTGCGGCCCGAGAACATCGAGGACCTGATCGCCGTGATCTCGCTGTACCGCCCCGGGCCGATGGAATCCATCCCCCGCTACATTGAGAACCGGCACAATCCACAGAAAGTGACCTACCGCCACCCGCTGCTCAAGAACATCCTGAACGTCACCTACGGCTGTATCGTCTACCAGGAGCAGGTCATGCAGATCTTCCGCACGCTGGCCGGCTATTCGCTCGGCCGCGCCGACATCGTGCGACGCGCCATGAGCAAGAAAAAGAAGGACGTAATGGCGCGCGAGGAGGAGATCTTCCTCCACGGCCTGACCGATCAAAACGGCAAGGTCGAGGTGGAGGGCTGCGTGCGCCGCGGCGTGGACGAACAGACCGCGAAAGCCATCTACGGCGAAATGGCGGGCTTCGCCTCCTACGCTTTCAACAAGTCGCACGCGGCGGCCTACGCCGTCGTCAGCTACCAGACCGCGTGGCTCAAATGCCACTATCCGCGGGAATATATGGCTGCGCTGCTGACCAGCGTGCTCGACAACACCAACAAGCTCGCCACGTACATGGCGGAATGCCTGCGCCTTACAATCCGCGTGCTGCCGCCCCACGTGAACGAGAGCGGGAGCGGCTTCACCGTATCCGGCAAAAACATCCGCTTCGGTCTGCTGGCCGTCCGGAACCTCGGCAAGGGATTCATCGACTCCATGATCGCGGAACGGGAGTCGAAAGGGAAATTCGTCTCCTTCTTCGATTTCTGCCGGCGCATGTTCGACGGCCTGAACCGCAGGTCGCTCGAGAGCCTCGTCAAGTGCGGCGCGCTCGACGGCCTCGGCGCAAACCGAAAACAGATGCTTGCCGGCGCGGACAAGGTGCTGAACTGGATCGCCGACGATAAAAAACAGAACGTGGAGGGCCAGATCGGATTTTTCGACACCGGCGACAGCGCGGAACCGCACGATTTTCAGCTGGACCCTTCGCCTGACCTGAGCCCGGCGGACAAACTGGCCATGGAAAAAGAAGTGACCGGGATGTATCTCTCCGGCCACCCCATGGCCGCCTACGTTGGCCAGTACGACGCGCTGCACGCGGTCCGGATCGGGGACCTGGTTGACAGTGCCGGCGAGCGGGACGCCGCCCTGACGGACGGAAGCATCGTCACGGTGCTGGCCATCATGACCAAAGTCCGCCTCAAGGTCACGAAAAGCAACAGCACCATGGCCTTCGTCACGCTCGAAGACCTGTACGGCGACATCCAGATGCTCGTGTTCCCCCAGACCCTTTCCGAGTACGGGGAAATCATCGCGGAGGGAAAGATCGTCAAGGCGACGGCAAGGCTCAACCTCCGCGAAGACCGGGACGCGGAGCTGATCTGCGAAACCATCGAGCCCGCTCCGCCCGCCGACGGGGGAAAAACGGGCCGGCCGAAGAAAAGCTCTGCCGGCGGGAGGCCCGCTGCCGGCGGGAAGCCCGCCGCCAACGCGCGGCCCGGCCTTTACCTGAGGCTGCCCGGCAAAAACAGTCCCCTGTACGACAGAGCCAAAAAATACCTTGCGGTCTTCGACGGCTTCACCCCTCTTTACCTGTACTTCTGCGACACGAAAAAGCTGATGCGCGCGCCGGTCTCGATGCGCGTCGCCGTAAATGACGTCCTCCTTCGCGAGCTGAAAAAGCTGCTCGGGGAGAAAAACGTGGCGGTCATCGATCCAATGTAACAATAATCCATATACCAGAATCTTTTATCCATATTTTTGATATGCCGGAACCCGGGTTTTTAGTCTATAATAAGAGCGTGGGTTGAAATGTTTTCCCGCTTTCTTTCGTGTGTTTCTGCGGAAAAGGAACAGTATGTCCGATATTTAGGAGGGTTCTGTGCTATGCCAACGAAGTCGATTGCCGTTCTCACAAGCGGTGGGGACGCCCCCGGGATGAATGCCGTCGTGCGCGCCGTGGTCCGGACGGGACTTTCGGACGGAATGCGCGTGATGGGGATCCAGAGGGGTTTTAACGGCCTGCTCAACGGCGAAATTGTCGAAATGAATCTGCGCACCGTCTCAGACATCATCCATCACGGGGGCACGATTCTGTATACCGCGCGCAGCCCGGAGTTCAACACGCCCGCGGGGGTGCAGCAGGCCGCCTCCAACTGCCGCCGTCTCGGGATCGACGGGGTGGTGGTGATCGGCGGCGACGGTTCTTTCCGCGGCGCGCGGGACCTCACCGACACGGGGATCCCCTGTATCGCCGTCCCCGGAACCATCGACAACGACATCGCCTCCAGCGAATACACCATCGGCTTCGATACGGCCATGAACACCGCGATGGAAATGGTGGACCGCCTGCGGGACACGATGGAATCGCACGACCGCTGCAGCGTGGTGGAAGTCATGGGGCGCCGCTGCGGCGACATCGCCCTGCAGACCGGCATCGCCGTCGGCGCGACCAGCATCCTGGTGCCCGAGGTTCCGTACGATTTTAAAAAGGATATTGTCGAACGGATGCGTTTTACCCAGAAGACCGGGAAAAAGCACTTTATCATCATCGTCGCCGAAGGCGTCGGCGGAGTCGAAAAGCTGGCGAAAGACATCGAAGAGGCGACGGGCATCGAGACGCGCGCGACCATTCTCGGTCATGTGCAGCGCGGAGGCTCGCCCTCTCTGCGGGACCGCGTCGTGGGAAGCGAGATGGGCTCTCGGGCGGCCACCCTGCTCTATACGGGAAAGAGCAACCGGGTCGTGGTGATGCGCGGCGGCAGGATCGTGGACCTCGACATCTCCGAAGCGTTGAAGATGAAGCGCGTCTTCAACATGGACCTCTACAAGATCGCCCTGAAAATTTCCATCTGAATTCCGTTGCAGCCGATGCGGCCGGGAGATTGCTCCCGGCCCCTTTTCTGCACGGCGGCTCCGGCCGTTTCCCCGCGGGAGGCCGGCTTTCGCCTTCGTCCCCGGAAGGGGTTTATGTAAACTGCCTCATTTCCACAGCTTTTCGGACCCGTTATTCAACAATTCCACAAATCCGTGGCTCCCTTCCGCTCTGGAGCCAAGCCTGTTCCGAAATCCTGTTGAAAAGTCGGTGGAAAATGTTGAAGATTCGGTGGAAGGGTCTTTTTTTGTTAATTAAATAACTATTTTATGTAAACCAAATGCCGTGTCCCCCTGAAAAAGGTTCAAACGATCCCTTTATTATAATTCCTGTATGTGATAATATTACAGGGGAAATAAAGTAAAATATAACAACATTCATGTATAATTCTGGATAGGGAAGAAGGCGCAAAATGCGAAAAATACGATTCCGCGAGAAAAACTGGTGGGTCGTGGGCTCGATTCTCGTCGTCTGCGCCATTGCCGTTCTGGGGGCGGCCCTTCTTATTTTCAAACATTTCCAGGAAAATTACATCCGCTATTCCGCCGATCAGGTCACCGGCCAGATCATATCGGAGCTCGGCTACACCGATCTGACGAAAATCGACCAAAGCCAGCTTTCCAAGCACTACAACATCCCGACAGATACGGTGGCGCAGAGTTCCGTGTATATGAGCAAATCTTCGGAAAGCGCCTCCGAGCTGGCCTGTTTCCTGCTGACCGACAAATCGAAATTTGAAGTGCTGAAGACCTCCGTCAACACGCACATGAGCGCAAAAGCCACCGGTTTCAAAAGTTTGAACCCGACACAATACAGTGATCTGAAAGATTTTCTGATCTCTCAGAACGGCCGGTATGTGCTGGTGGCGGTCGGCAGCAACACCGAGGCCGAGGAAAAACTTTTCAGAAGCATGACCGGATGATTTTCGTCTTGCACGAAACGGCCGGATATGCTATAATATATGAGTTTCGCGGGAGTAGTTCAGAGGTAGAGCGTCAGCTTCCCAAGCTGAATGTCGCGGGTTCGAATCCC
>ENA-UOOI01001752-UOOI01001752.1-fermentation-metagenome-genome-assembly--contig:-NODE-1752-length-21162-cov-4.139811_pt1 | contig 21162 bp, 23 predicted proteins | sample MGYA00245779_ERZ724027 | MGnify/ENA primary metagenome ERZ724027 (study PRJEB28704, sample SAMN03018318) | fermentation metagenome | biome: anthropogenic terrestrial biome; feature: soil; material...
CGTGGCGGAATGCCGCAGCTTGTCGATCTCGTCGTTGATGGCGGAATCCTTCTCGATGTAGGTGTCCGTCGTGGGGATATAGGCCTCCGGCTGGTAGTAGTCGTAATAGCTGACGAAATACTCGACGGCGTTCTCCGGGAAAAATTCCCGGAACTCGGAGCAGAGCTGCGCGGCCAGCGTCTTGTTGTGCGCCAGCACGAGCGTGGGGCGGTTGACCTCGGCGATCACGTTCGCCATGGTGAAGGTCTTGCCGGACCCCGTCACGCCGAGCAGCGTCTGCTCGCGGTCGCCCTCCTTCAGACCCTGAACCAGCTCGCGGATCGCCTTCGGCTGGTCGCCGGCCGGTTTGTATTTTGAGACAAGTTTAAAATCCATCGTTACTCCATATCCGCTTCCACACCGAACAGTTCCGGCAGGAATCCGCTCTTCGCCATGGAAAGATAATTGTTTCCGCTCACGATGATGTGGTCGATCATCTTGACCTCCAGCGTCTGGAGCGCGGAGTGCAGCCAGCGCGTCGTGTCGATGTCCTGGCTGGAGGGGAGGCAGTCCCCGCTCGGGTGGTTGTGCGCGAGGATCGCGTAGACGGAATTATACTCCATGGCGGTCCTGGCGATCTTCTTGATGTAGATGTTGGCCGCCGTGGCGCTCCCTTCGCTGACCACGTCGCAGTACTGAATGTGCATGCGGCTGTCCAGCAGCAGAAGGAACACCGCCTCGTTCTGCCTGCCGATAAATTTTTTGGCGAGGTACTCCCCGGCGTCGTCGAAATTGTAGATGAAGAGCTTGTCTCCGTCCAGATCCTCCTGATACCGTCTGCAGAGCGGGGGGATCAGTTTGAGCAGCGTGGCGGCCGACCGGCCGATGCCGTCCACCTTCAGCAGTTCTTCCATCGGCGCGTCGAATACGCCGGAAAGCGAGCCGAATCTGCGCAGAAGCTCATGCGCCAGCGGATTGGTGTCTTTGAGGGGGATCGCATAGTACAGCAGAAGCTCCAGCACCACGTGGGGCGCGAAGGCGTCCAGGCCGTTTTTCAGAAACTGCTCCTTCACCCGCTGCCTGTGGCCGCCGTGCAGAGACTTCCCCTCCCGCGGCGCCGGCCGTTCCCGGGCGGATTCCTTTGCCTGCCGCAAAACTGCCGTCACACTCTTTTCCCATCGCGTCAGATTTTTCTGCTTCCGGGTTTTACGGGGGCCGGGGCGCCGGCCTTGCAGAGCGGGCAGTCCTCCGGTGCCCAGGACTCGATCTCCATGGAGACGACCGACCGGAACGGGACCCCGAAGCCGATCTTCCCGCCCGTGCGGTCCACCAGGGAGCCCACCCCGACGACCTCCCCGCCGGCCGCGCGCACGATCTCCATCACTTCCCGCACGGAGCCGCCCGTCGTCACCACGTCTTCCACGACCAGAACCTTCTGCCCGGGGCGCACCTCGAAGCCGCGCCGCAGGCACATCTTTCCGTCCCCGCCGCGCTCGGTGAAAAAGTTTTCGCAGCGGAGCGCCCGGCTGACCTCGTACGCCATCTGGACGGCCCCCATCGCAGGGCCGATCACGATCTCCACGCCCCGGTCCCGGAATCCTTCCGCAAGAGCGGAACAAAGCTCTTCGCTGTATTTCGGCTGGCGGAAAATTTTCGCGCACTGAAGGTACCGGCCGCTGTGCCTGCCGGATGTCAGCCGGAAATGGCCCTCCTGCAAAACGCCCGCGCGGCTGAAGATTTCCAACGCCCGTTCCTGTGTCATTGCAATGCCCCTTTGAATCCATTTCTGTTTATTATATACCATATATATTTTTTTGAAAAGACTCCCGCCGCTTTTAGAAATCCGCCGGCCATGTTATAATCTGTTTAAATAAAAAATCGACAGGTCGTGAATCTTTTCATGAAAACGGTAACGGTCGGCCCCAACGACGCCGGACAGCGGCTGGATAAATTCCTCACCAAGTCCTTTCCGAATCTGCCGCAGGCCATGATGTATAAAAGCATCCGGAAAAAAGACATCAAGCTCAACGGAAAACGCTGCGTAATCTCCGCGCGCCTTCAGGAAGGCGACGTGCTGGCGATGTACCTCAAGGACGAGTTCTTCCAGACGCAGCCGAAAGAATACGACTTTCTGAAAGCCCCGGACAAGCTCAACATCCTGTACGAGGACAAGAATATCATGATCCTCGACAAAAAGCCCGGGCTGATCGTCCACCCGGACGAAACCTACCACTTCGATTCGCTTATCGCCCGCGTGCAGCACCATCTGTACGACACGGGGGAATACGACCCCGGGCGGGAAAACGCCTTCGCGCCCGCGCTGATCAACCGCATCGACCGCAACACGGGCGGAATCGTGATGGCGGCGAAAAACGCCGAGACCCTGCGCCTGATGAATCAGAAGGTCAGGGCGCGGGAGATGCGGAAACTGTACCTCTGCGTCGTCTGCGGAACCATGGAAAAAAAAGCAGATACGCTCGAGGCGTATCTGATCAAAAACGAAAGACAGAACCGGGTCTTTATTTCCCGGGAACGGACGCCGGAATCCAAAACCGTCCGCACCCGCTACCGCGTGCTGAGCGAGCGCAGGGAATTCAGCCTGCTGGAAGTGGAGCTTCTGACCGGGCGGACGCACCAGATCCGCGCCCACCTCGCGTCGATCGGCCACCCGCTGGCGGGCGACGGCAAATACGGCCGCAACTCCGTCAACAAAAAAACCGGATTCCCCTACCAGGCGCTCTACGCCTACCGTCTCTCCTTCCGGTTCACCTCCGACGCCGGGATACTGGAATACCTCAACGGGAGAGATTTCGAGGCAAAGGACGTCTGGTTCCTGAAAGAATTCTACAGCTGGAACTGAGGCACGTCAATAGGCGGCGCTCAGCGGGTTCAGGACGCCGTACGCTTTGTTTTCGATGTCGTCGATAAAGTGGATGGCCTTCCCGGCGCCCCGCGCGACGCACATCTGCGGGTCGTCGGCGACATGGACGGACATTTTCGTCTTTTTGGAAAGCAGCTGATCGAATCCATAGAGCTGCGCCGAACCGCCGGTCACGATCATCCCGTCGGAATAGATGTCGCCCATCAGCTCCGGAGGGGTCTTCTCCAGCATTTCCTGAATCATGCGGATGATCTGCATGGCGCCGTCTAGGAGCGCCTCGAGCGCCTCGTCGCTCGTGATGTCCGTCCACTGGGGCAGGCCGGTCATGGCGTTGCGGCCCTTGACGCGGAAGGTGATCACTTCGCGGCGGGGAAAGACGCACCCAATGGCTATTTTCGCCTGCTCCGCCATGCGGCGGCCGATGAGAAGGTTGTACTTTCTGCGGATATATTTGATGATGGCCTCGTCGAACGCGTCCCCCGCCGTCTTCAGCGAGCGGGAGATGGCGATGCCGCTCAAAGAAATCACGGCCATGTCGGTCGTACCGCAGCCGATGTCCACCACAAGGGTCCCGTGCGGCGCGGAAATATCCACGCCCGCGCCGAGCGCCGCCGCCACCGGCTCTTCGATCAGGCAGATCTTGCGCACGCCGGCCGCGCTGATGGAATCCACGACCGCCCGTTTTTCGACCTCCGTGATCTTGCAGGGGACGCTCACGACCACGCGCGGCATGACGATCCTGCTGGCGTTGATTTTCTTTAAGTAATAGCTGATCAGGTATTTGGCCAGGTCGAAGTTGGAAATCACGCCCCCGTTGAGGGGACGGCACACCTGTATTTTCTCGGAAGTCCTGCCCACCATGGCGGCCGCTTCTTTGCCGACCGCGGTGACTTCGTCGGTTTCCAGATTCACGGCGACAAAAGAAGGCTCATTCAGAATGATGCCCTTGCCGTCGAGGAAAATTTTGATGGAAGAAGTACCAAGATCAATCGCAATATCCGTACCGAGCACTCCGCCACTTCCATTCTTTTATCTACACATCTCGAATTTTTATCTTATCTGTCTATTATTTGAATCAAGTTTCATTATATTACACCGCATCCGCGTTTTCAACCTGTTCCTTCGGGGTCGCCGCGATTGCGACGCATACCACGCCCGCGGCGCCGCCCGCGAGCAGCAGGCCACAGCATTCCGCGAACGTCGAGCCGGAGGTCACGATGTCGTCCAGCAAAAAAATCCGCTTTCCCGCGATGTCGAAGTCCCCGAGGGCATACGCGCCCTTGACGTTTTTGCGGCGTTCCCCCAGGCTCAGCATGTGCTGGACGCGGTTCTGCCGCGTTTTCCGCAGGCAGGGCGCGTAGGGCAGCCCGAGCGCCTTCGCAAACCGCCGGCCCACCAGCTCCGACTGGTCGTACCCGCGCTCCTTCAGGCGGTCCTTCCCGAGGGGGACGGAGGTCACGAGGTCCGCGCGCAGGGCGGGGACCGTCCGGGCGGCCGCGGCCGCCAGCTGCTGGGCATAGAATCCGGACGACTGTTTCTCCCCGGAAAATTTGTACCGGAGGATGGATTCCCTCACCTTGCCATGATACCGATACAGGTACACGCAGGGGACGGCCTTGCCTGCCACGGAGATCTCGAGGAAGTGCATCGTTCCCGCGGCGGAAATTTCGGCGGCGCAGCTTTCGCAGACCTTCGTGCCCGGGGCGACGATTTTTCCGCAGAAGACGCATCTCGGCGGGAAGAAAAGGTCCAGGCAGTAAGTTCCGGCTTTTTTAAGATCCATCTCCATCGTCTCCACACAACAGGTCGTAGAGCCCCGTGTAACGTCTCGTTTTTCTGTCGTTTTCCACCATGCTCCGAATATCGGCGGCGCTGCCGACCAGAATCAGGAGCGCCTTCGCCCGGGTGATGGCGGTGTAGAGCAGGTTCCGGTAACAGAGCTGCGGCACGACATGGAACACGGGGATGACGACCGCCGGGAATTCGTTCCCCTGGCTTTTATGGATCGTCATGGCGTAAGCCGGCTCCAGCTCCGAGGCCGCCTCCAGCTCGTACCGGACCGTACGGTTGTCCATGCGGACGACCATGGCGGAAGCGCGCCTGTCGATTTTCAGCAGGATGCCCTGATCGCCGTTGAACACGCCCTCGCCCGTGGAACCGTCGTCCCTCGTCCAGGCAAGATCGTAGTTGTTCTTTGCCTGCATGATCTTGTCCCCTTCGCGGAACAGATTGCCCGCGAGGACGATTTCTTTTTTCCCGGGCGAAGGGGGATTGACGGCCTGCCGCAGCCGCCGGTTGAGTTCTTCCGTGCCCAGCGTCCCCTTCCGGCCCGGCGCGAGGACCTGAATATCCGTCAGAGGGGAATAGCCGTAGCTCTCCGGTAGGCGCCTGCCGTACAGGTCCGCCACGACGGAAGCGGCCTCGTCCTGCGTTTTGGAGGAAAGAAAGAAAAAGTCGGAATTCCGGATCTTCAGCTCCGGCAGTTCGCCGGCGACGATTCTGTGCGCATTCGTCACGATCAGGCTTTTCATCGACTGCCGGAACACCCGCCCGAGCTGCACCACCGGCACCAGGCCGGAAGCGATGAGGTCGCCGAGCACGTTGCCCGGGCCGACGGAGGGAAGCTGGTCGCTGTCGCCAGCGCGCGGAGCGTCGCTTCAAAGAGGCTTACGTCGACCATCGACAGCTCGTCCACGATGAGCGCATCGCATTCCAGCAGGTTTTTTTCATTCCTGTCGAAGACAGGGCGGTCGTTTTCATCCCATTTCACCTGCAGCAGCCGGTGGATGGTCTTCGCCTCCCTGCCCGTCAGGTCGGACATCCGCTTCGCGGCCCTGCCGGTCGGCGCGCCGAGAAAGACTTTTTCCCCGTTGAATTCCAGGATCCGTATGATCGCCCGGAGCGTCGTGGTCTTCCCGGTGCCGGGGCCGCCGGTCAGGATCAGCATCCCCTTCGACAGGGCCTCGCGGATGGCGTTTTTCTGCATCTCTTCGTAGCGGATGCCCTGCTCTTCCTCGATGGTGGAAATATAGTGGTCGACGCCGACGATGGACTGCGCCGGATAGTGCAGCATCATGCGGATCCTGCCCGCGACATAGACTTCGGTGCGGTACAGCCCGGCGGTGAAGATGAATTCCCTGCCGCGAAAGCGGCGGGACACGAGGGTCGCGTCCGCCTTCAGCTCTTCCAGCGTGGAAGCCGCGGCGTCCTGCGTGACGCCGAGCATGCGGCTGGAGGCGGACAAGAGCTTGTCGGCTGGCAGGCAGGTGTGGCCGTTCCCCTCGTTGTGCTTTAAAACATGGACGATGCCCGCCCGCAGGCGGCAGTCGTGGTCGGCCGGCAGCTCCATGGCCGCGGCGATCCGGTCCGCCCGCGCGAAGTCCACCTGGATTCCGTCTCCGCACAGGCAATAGGGGTCGTCCCGTACGCGGCCGGCCGTCCGGTCGCCGAACACCTTCCACGCGCGGACGGCCTCCTGAGGCGTGATGCCGTAGCTCCCCAGCTTCATCATCGTCTCGCGGATGCCGCCGACGCGCCGGAATTCTCCGCTGAGTTTCTCCGCCTTTTCCCTCGTAATCCCCCTGATCTGGCAAAGGCGCTCCGGCTCGCCTTCGAGCACCCGCAGGGTGTCGTCGCCGAAGGCGTCCACGATCTTCCGCGCGATCGCCGGGCCGATGCCCTTGACCGCCCCGGAGGAAAGATACTTCAGAATGGCGGGGGCTTCCTGCGGCCGGGAGCGTTCCACCGCCTGTACTTTGAACTGCGTGCCGTAGTTCTGGCTGCTGACCCATTCGCCGACGACGTGCAGCTCTTCGCCCACCCCGACGAACGGCATGGTGCCTACGGCTGTCACGAGCTCCTCGCCGTTGTTCAGCGAAACGACCGCGTATCCGTTTTTCTCGTTTCTGAAAATGACATCCTCCACCGAGCCGGTCATTTCCAGCATTTCCGCATTTCCCATGAAATTTCCTCTGTCGATTCCAAGTCTTTCGTACATTTTCAGTATAAACCATCCGCTATGTATTTGCAAACCATACTGTTCCCCCATGAAGGGGATGACAGTATTTGCAAGTGAATTTTTCGCCCTGCAAGGACGAGGAGGACAGCGGGCTGGCGCCCGCCGACGACGAGGACGCGGCAGGCGGAAAATGGACCGCAAAGATGTCTATTCTTTCGTGGGAGAACCGTACCAGTCTCCGCAATAATTTTGCAGTTCCTCCGGCGTGCAGAGGGTCAGGTTGGCATTCTCACCGCAGATCGTTTTGCAGACAGCCCTCGTCTCCTCGTCCATGCCGAGGTCGACGCAGTAGATCCGCGCATGGCACCTCAGCCATTTCGAGCGTTCCGCCGCGCTGCGCAGCGTGAACTCCGCCTGCTCGTCGTGGCCTTTCATCGAGATGAAAATGCAGAATTCGCCCGGATTCTCGGTTTTCAGCATCCAGAAGAACACCAGGCGGAGAAACGAGACAAACCCGGCCACCGCAAGAAAGAAGACGACGGTTTTCAAAATCACGGCACCCATAAAAAGTCACCCCTTGCACAGTTTATGTGAAGGGGCGATTTTTTGTTAATGAAGAATTATTTTTGAAGTGCCGCCCGCAGGGCGTCCACTTTGTCGCGCTTTTCCCACGAGACGTTCAGGTCTTCCCGGCCCATATGGCCGTAGTTGGCGATCGCCCGGTAGATGGGGCGGCGCAGGTCGAGGTTGCGGATGATCGCGCTGGGGCGCAGGTCGAACACTTTCGTGACCGCGGCGGAAAGCTCCTCTTCGCCGTACTGCGACGTGCCGAACGTGTCGACCGCGATCGAAACCGGCCGCGCGACGCCGATGGCGTAGGCGAGCTGGACCTCGCATTTTTTCGCCAGCCCGGCCGCGACGATATTTTTGGCGACATAGCGCGCCGCGTAGCTGGCGGAGCGGTCCACCTTCGTGGGGTCCTTGCCGGAAAAAGAGCCGCCGCCGTGCCTCCCGTAGCCACCGTAGGTATCCACGATGATCTTTCTGCCGGTCAGTCCGCTGTCGCCGACCGGCCCGCCGATCACAAACCGACCGGTCGGGTTGATGTAGTATTTCGTCCGGCCGTCCAGCCATTTGGAAGGGATGACCGGGGCTATGACGTGTTTCCGGATGTCGGACCGGATCTGCTGCAGCGGGATCTCCGGGGCGTGCTGGGCGGATACGACCACCGTGTCCACGCGGGTCGGCACGTCGCCGTCGTACTCGATCGTCACCTGGGTTTTCCCGTCCGGGCGCAGGTAGGGCAGCGTGCCGTCCTTGCGCACTTCGCTGAGGCGCTTGGAAAGCTTATGGGCCAGCGAGATGGCGAGCGGCATCAGCTCCGGGGTCTCGTCGCAGGCGTAGCCGAACATGATGCCCTGGTCCCCCGCGCCGAGAACGTCGTCCGGATCGGAAACGGCGCCGTTCTGCGCCTCGTAGGACTGGTTGACGCCCATCGCGATGTCGGGCGACTGCACGTCGATGGAAGTGAGGACGCCGCACGTATTGCCGTCGAATCCGCACTCCGGGTTGTCGTAGCCGATATCCCTGATGACTTCGCGCGCGATCGAGGCGATGTCCACATAGCACTTGGTCGATATTTCACCCATCACATGGATCACCCCCGTCGTGGCCGTGACTTCGCAGGCCACATGGGCTTCCGGGTCCTCCGCGAGGATGGAATCCAGAACCGCGTCGGCGATCTGGTCGCACACTTTGTCCGGATGGCCTTCCGTCACGGACTCCGACGTAAAAAGACGTTTCGACATACTTGGTACCTCCTAAAAAATTAAAAATACCGTCCGGAAAACCGGACGGTATGAAAGAAGCTCAAACCTCATCTCTCGGTTTCCCGCAGGATTTGGCACCTTGCCGCATGGCAGGTTGCCGGACATCACAGGGCCTGTTCCCTCCGTCACTCTCGATAAGGGCATATTCACTTTTCGGATGTATTATATCATAGGATCGCGGACTTGTAAAGCGGAATTCTCACGTCCTCCGGAAAGTCCCGTGCAGAATCGGGCTGACCTTTTTATAGATCAGGATCGTGAGGCACGAGACGAGGACGCCTTTGAACAGGTTGAACGGGGCAACCGCAAAAAGGACGAAGGTGTTCAGATCGGTGATGGCCGGATTGACCTGCGTGCCCATCGCGATCAGCGCGCCCATCGGCATATGGAACACGCTGGCATACAGGGGAAGCAGCAGGAACGCGTTCATCAGGCTGCCCACGGCGGTCATGGCGAGCGTGCCGACCACAAGGCCCACGATGGCGTGCTTTCTCGTCTTCTTCTTCCGGAACCGGTAAATCACCGCGGCGGGGAGGACCAGCGAACACCCGATGAGGAAATTCGCGAAATCGCCGACGCCCGCCGTCGAACTGCCGTGCAGGAAGAAATAGAGCAGCACCTTGACCATCTCGATCATCACGCCCGCGAGCGGGCCCATCGCGAACCCCCCGATGAGCACCGGCAGCTCGCTTAAATCCAGCTTGTAGAAGCCGGGGGCAAACCACAGCGGGAACTCGGCCGCCATCAGCACGAACGCGATGCCGGCCAAAATGCCGACCTGCGTGACTTCTCTGACGCCCAGCACGGGTCTTGCCGGTTTTTTTACGGTTTCTTCTTTATCTAACAATTCCCTTATCTCCTTTGACCGCTGCCCACGAAAAAAGCCCTGCAGAAGACTGCAGGGCAAAAAGGCGCTTTCAAAAAGCGTTCTTCTTCATTCCGGACTGTACCGTCGGCTCCGGGATTGCACCGGAATCTGCACAAAGCTCGTGGGCTCGTCGGCTCATCGCCGCATGACCACCGGTGGGGAATTTCACCCCGCCCCGAAGACAGCTGTTTATTTAAGATTATCTTACCATATTCCCGATGTTCTGTCAATGAAAAGTTGGAGACCTGAGGCTGGAAAAGGAACGCTTTCCGCAAGCCAAGCGCGAAGCCCAACATGCGAACCTGCCAATTCTCTAATCCACTATTTGCTGCGGGACGCGAGCGACTGCGTAAGGTCCCGCAGATAATCGGCCGCGGGGCCGAACCGGTCCAGCGCGTCCAGCGCCGTGCGGGTCAGCTCCCCGACGGCGCGTCTGGCGCTGTCCATGCCCAGCAGGGAGACATAGGTGCTTTTCCCGTTTTCCGCGTCGCTGCCGGCGGGCTTGCCGAGAACGGCGGAATCGCCTTCCACGTCCAGAATATCGTCGACGATCTGGAATGCGAAGCCGAGCGCGGCGGCATACCGGTCCGCGGCGGAGAGCTCGTCCGCTTCCGCCCCCGCGAGCAGGCACCCCATCTTCGCGGAAGCCCGGATCAGCGCCCCCGTTTTGTTTTCGTCCATTTTCTGGAGCGTCGCCATCGGAACGGATTTCCCTTCGCAGAGCAGGTCGATGGCCTGGCCGCCCGCCATGCCGTACGGGCCGGCCGCCGCGGCCAACTCCCCCGCTGCGGCGCAGGCGCGCTGCGGGCCGGCCGCGGAGACGCTCGCGGGCGAAAGCATCGTCTGGAACGCCAGGGTCAGCAGGGAATCGCCGGCGAGCAGCGCCTGCGCCTCGCCGAACACCACATGGTTGGAAGGCTTGCCCCGCCGCATGGCGTCGTCGTCCATGCACGGAAGATCGTCGTGGATCAGGGAGTAGGTGTGGATCATCTCCACGGCGCAGGCGAACGGCAGGGCGGCCTCCTGATCCCCGCCGCAGAGACCACAGAATTCCAGCAGCAGCACGGGGCGCAGGCGCTTTCCCCCCGCGAGCAGGCTGTACCGCATGGCGCGGAACAGATCCGACTGCAGAAGGTCCTCCTCCGGCACGAAACGCCGCAGGGAATACTCGACGGCGGAGAGGTAATCCGAGCGGTCAATCCTCCCCATCGGTTCCGCCTTCCTTTTTTTCGAGCTCCGTGATCTGACGGATTTTCTGCTCCGCATCCGAAAGTTTTTTGTAGCAGAAAGCGGCGAGAGCGGACCCCTCTTCGTAGAGCTGGAGCGACTTTTCCAGAGGCTCCGATCCCTTCTCCATCGCGTCGACGATCTCTTCGAGCCTCCGCGCGGCTTCTTCAAACGTCGTATTTTTACTGATCCTCATGTTGGTCCGCACCCGCTTTCCGTTCTTTATGTTTCCGCATTTCCTTCCGGTTAACCGTGCAGCGCAGGTCCCCGTCGCGCATCCGGACCAGCACCTGCTCGCGCTCCCTGACTTCCGCCGCGCCGGAGACCGCTTCCCCGGACTCCCCGTAGAGGACGGCGTAGCCGCGCGACAGCACGGCCAGAGGGCTGAGCGCAGAGAGTTTCCCCGCGCAGGCCGCCAGCGCCTGCCGCAGATCGCCGCATCTCCGCGCCATGGAGGCGTTCAGGGATTCCACCTTGCCGTCGATCGAGATCCGCCGGATCGCGACGCTCTCCGCGGGGTCCCGGAACATCCGGCTGCCCGCGAGGGCGGAAAGCCATTCCCGGGCATGTTCCACGGTGCCCGACGCGGCGGCGTCGAGGCGCGCGCGCAGCCCGACGACGGCGCCGAGAAGTTCCCGCCTGTCCGGCACGGCGAGTTCGGCGGCGGCGGAAGGCGTCGGGGCGCGCAGGTCGGCCGCAAAATCGCAGATGGTGAAATCCGTCTCGTGGCCGACGGCCGAGATGACGGGGATTTTCGAAGCGGCGACCGCCCGCCCGACGACCTCCTCGTTGAAGGGCCAGAGATCCTCCAGCGATCCCCCGCCCCGCCCGACGATGATCACGTCCGCGCGACCCAGCCGGTTCATGCGCGCAAGCGCGCCGGCGATCTCCTCCGCCGCGCCGTCGCCCTGGACCTTCACGGGGCAGAACACGACCTCCGCGAGCGGAAACCGCCGCCCCAGGATTGTCAGGATGTCGTGGACGGCCGCTCCGGTCGGCGACGTGACGACGCCGATGCAGCGGGGGAACTTCGGGATCGGCCGCTTCCGCTCGGGCGCGAACAGCCCCTCCCTCGCCAGCTTCGCCTTGAGCTGCTCAAACGCGAGATTGAGCGCGCCGATCCCGTTCGGCTGCATGTCCTCGGCGTAAAGCTGGTATTGGCCGGAGACCTCGTAGACCCCGACATGCCCCCGCACGATGACCTGCATGCCGTCCTCCGGATGGAAGCGGACGCGCCGTGCGTATTGGGCGAACATGACCGCACGGACGACGCATTTTTCATCCTTGAGCGAGAAATAAAAATGGCCGGAGCGGTAATGGTCCGTAAAATTGGAGATTTCCCCCGCGACGAAGACATTGGCGAGGGCTTCGTCCTCCTCGAACCGCGACCGCAGGTACGTGTTCAGTTGCGTGACCGTCAGCACGATTGGTTCGTCCATCATGGGAGCATCCCTTCCTTCACGGCGGCCAGCACGGCCACGCCCGCGGCATTGTCGCCCGAAAACTCCGGCTCTGCGAAAATCGCGCCGTATTTTTCGGAAAGTTCCTGCCGGAGGATGGAATCGGCCGCCACGCCGCCGGCAAACACCACCGGCAGGCGGCCGGTGCCCGGCTGGCGGCCGAACCGCTTCAGGAGTTCGCCCGTCATGCCGTCGAGCGCGGCGAGGAGGGAGCGCAGGCAGAACGCGGCGATCTCCTCTTTCGGGCTCCCCTGCGTGAGCAGGCGCCGACACTGGTTCTCGATGCCGGAAAGCGAACAGTCCGCACCTTTCAGAACCGGCCGGATCCGGAAGGTCCCGCGCCACGCGAGGGCGAGTTTTTCAAGCTCCCGCCCCGCTGGAAACGGAAGGCCGAGCAGCGCGCCGACCCGGTCGACCGCCTGCCCGGCCTTCAGGTCGAGCGAGCGGGCCGCGATGCGGGTGTGAAAAACCGAATCCGGGTCCGGCTCCGCAAGAACCGCTTCGGTCGTTCCCCCGGAGACATGGAACGCGAGGAATCTTTCCTTCAGCAGATCGAGCCTCGACGCCGAATACAGCGCCGAGGCGATATGCCCCTGCTGATGGGAAAAGCGGAACAGCGGGACGCCGAGCGACCGCGCGGCCGCGTCTGCGGCGGCCACGCCGGCGAGAAAACAGGGCATGTAGGAGCCCGGTTCGCTGCGTGGCCGATCCGACACGCCGACGGCGCAGAACTTCCCGCCGTCGAACGGGAGCTTTCCCAGCACCTCCGGAAGCTGACGGACATGCTCGAACACCGCGTCGCTCTGCCGCAGGCCGAGCCGGCCCGCCCCCACGGGCAGCAGCTTCCGGCTCTGCACGACCGCGCCGCCCGTAAAAATTGCGGAGGACGTTGTGTAGTTGCTCGTGTCGATCCCCAGAACGTCAGGCATCCGACCCACCCGGTTCCCTTGCCGCGGAGCCCAGAACGCCGTTGACGAACGGGGCGTCTTCCGCGCTGCCGTACTTTTTCGCGAGGCTGACCGCTTCGTTGATGGAAACGCTGACCGGGATGTCAGGCTCGAACATCATTTCGTACAGCGCGAGGCGCAGCAGGGAAAGAGACACTTTGGAAAGGCGGTTCATGGTCCAGCCGCGGATGTATTTCCGGATGACCGCGTCGATCTTCTCCTCGTGTTTCTCCGCGCCGGAGGCGGTTTTCTCGGCAAATTCCTCGATGCGCACATCTTCCGAGGCTTCGGCGGCATCGACGATCTCACTCGTCGTGTCGTGGTTGATGCTCCGTTCAAAAATCAGCACAAATGCCTGCTCGCGCGCTTTTCTTCTGTTCATGGGACCTCCGGTCTAAAGATTAGTGGATTAGATGTTAGAGGTTGGAAAGGGAAAAAGCCGCCGGAAATTGCCCTTCCAACCTCTAACCTCCAGCCTCCAGCTTCTAAATTCAAAAAAAGCCCTCCACAAATGTGGAGGGTTGCCGCCGATTTGTAAATTGTCAAACTTCCACGGAAGTTATTATACCACAGATTCGCCGGAACACAACTATTGCCGCTCGACAATCTTGATTTTATCGTACGAAAACCCCGTCTGCCCGGAGACAATGTCGTTGATGATGATGGCGTCGTCCTGTTCCGCCGCTTTCGTCTTGACGATCACGCTGCACCCGTTGTCCTCCAGGGAGACGATGCAGTCCGGGTATCCCTTTGCTTTGATGAGATTTTCGACGTTGGTCTCTTTCTGGATGTTCTGCGCGATGACCGCGGCCTTATCCACGGCTTCCTTCTTGGCGGCGTCGCTTTTCTGCGCGTCGTTCAGAACGTTCGTCAGCAGCTCGGTGGCCTCGTCACGCGCTTTTTGCCTGGAAAGCCTGGCCTGGCTGAAATATTCGTCCGTCAGCGTGCCGGCGTTCGCGCTGGTCTTCACCGAGCCCGATGCGGTCCCCGAAGAAGCCGAAGCCGCGCCGGAAGCCGATTTGCCCGCAGAGGACGCGACGGCGCTGCCGGAGGCGTTGACAAGCAGCGTCTGCCCGAGTTCTCTGCCCGAGGCCACGGCCTGCGTCGCCGGAAGCTGCGTTCCGCCGTTCAGCGTAAAATTCAAATAGACGGCTGCACCCAGCGCGACCACCAGCGCCGCAAGCACCAGTTGCCGTTTCCCCATTTTCATACCTTAAATTCCCCCTGATTTTTATTATTTTGCTTTTATGACGCACACCCGCACAGATGTGATGTGGAGCGCCGTCGTTACGGCATCGGTTACGCTTTGCTGCACGGAAGGGTCGCCGCCGCCGTCGCAGACCACGACGACCCCTTTCACCAGCGGCTGGATTTCCGTCACCCGGAGCGCCTGCTCGGAACCGTCTGAATTCTTGATCAGAAGGTAGTTCGTCTCGTCGCTGTAATCGTCCTCGCTTTTGCCTGTCTGGCTGCCGTCACTTTCGCTCGTCTGCTGCCGGGACTGTTTGTCTTCCGTCGCATAGACGTACTCCGCCGTTTTGTCCAGCGTGACGAGGACCTTCACGTTTCCCACGCCGCTGATCTGCGCGATGATGGCGGTCAGGTCTTCTTCCAGGCTTTTTTCGTATTGCTCCGCCGTGGCGGCGGGCTGGGAAGAAACCGGCTGCGCCTGGGCGGACGGAGAGCCGTCGCAGCTTTTCAGATTGCCGGAAATCAAAATCAGGGCGATGCCCGCAAGCCCCGCAACGACGATGATCTTCCGGTACTTTTCGTTTTCCGCAAGCCTTTGGAACAGCCCCGCGTTTTTTCCGCGGGCCGGTTCAGTCGCCATCTGAAACAACCTCCGTTTGAATTCCCAGTTCCTTTTTAAGCAAGTCCGATGTTTTTTCCTTCTCAGCGGCATATTTGGAACCCAGAGTCACAGTGATTTTAGTAATTGATATGCTGCCATCCTTGTTTGTATCCATGTCTACGCGAACATTTTTGCATTTTACGCCGATCCGGTTCAGCTCGGACACCACGAGCCCCGTGATGCTTTTCCGCGCGGCCTCCCGGGTCTGGCCGTCCAGCGCGGAATCCAGCTGCCGGTTGGGCTGGGCGGAGCCGGTATTGCCCATGCCGAGGCTGATTTTCGGAATCGCGCTGGTGAGTGGCCCGATCAGGACGCAGATGATGAACGCGCCCAGCACGAATTTCGCGATCCGCTCCATGGACCCGTTCGGCATCAGCCCCTGCACCAGCGCGGCCGTGAGGCCAGCGAGGCAGATCATCGCGGACCATTCGCGCACCCCGTTCATGACACGCCCCCGATCACCATCATGACGACCGTCGAGACGACGAGGATCGTCATGCAGCACAGCAGCACGGCCATCATGGTGGAGACCACGTCGGCGGACGACTTGAGAAGCGAGGTGATCTCTTTGAGGTCGAAGATCTGACTGATGCCGGAGCAGACGTTGAGCGTCAGGATCCAGAGCAGGCATTCCGCGAGGACCGGCAGGAAGATGAAAAGCCCGGCGAGCAGCCCAAACGCCCCGACCCCGGACTTCAGGGTCTTCAGACACCCGTTCACCGTGTTGAGAGCTTCCCCCAGCGCGTTGCCGACCAAGGGCACGAAGCTGCTGACGATGAATTTCGCCGTTTTGGAGCCGGTGCTGTCCACGGCGGAGGCCACGATGGAATGCATGGTGATCAGGCTCGTGAAAAGCGTCATTGCAAGGCCCATCAGCCATTTGACCACTTTGTTCAGAACGTTGCACAGGCCGCCGAGGTTGATGCTCGGAGAGATGGCGGAGACCACGGAAAGGGCGAGAAAAATATTCATCATCGGAGCAAGAAAATTGGAGGAAAAGACGGAGACGGCGTCTCCCGCCGCCACCATGAGCATATGGTAGGCGCCCGCCGAGACCGGCTGCCCCGCTGCGGCCATGATGCCCACGAGGACCGGCACGCACGCGAGCAGAAAACCGGACGCGGCCTTCAGCATGTCGGCGGCGTCGGAAATACAGGAGACGATCGGCGAAACGACCAGCGTGCAGACGCACAGCGTCCCGACCATGCCGATCACGCTGCCGAGCGGCTGTTCCCCGAAGGAGAGCTTCAGGCTGCTGAGCAGCGCACACAGCAGAATGACCGCAATCACGGACGCGACGACGCGCAGGGGCGTGGGAAGTTTCCCGGCGAAGATCGAAACGATCTTCTGGAAATAATTCTGCGGCGTGATGGAGGAGACGGAGTTATAGTCCGATTTGTCCACCCCGAGCTGGTCGAGGATCTTGCGCGTCTCCTCCGGCAGGCTGTCCGAAAGGTCGCCCGCCCCGCTCTTCTGGAACTGTTCGCGGTAATACTCCTGCATGTCCGCTTCCGAAGAACTCGCCTGCGCCGCGAAAGCATGCGCCGGGAAAAAAGAAAAAAGCGCCAGCAGAAACACAAGGCAAAAAATCCGTTTCATGATCCACCGCCGATCAATCCGTTCACCGTCTTTGCGATTTTTTCAAACAGCGGCAAAGCCAGCACGACGATTGCAATTTTTCCGCCCAGCTCCACTTTCGAGGCGAGGGCGTTTTCCTGGGCGTCGCGGCAGGCGTCCGCCGCAAACTGCGTCAGGAAGCACACGCCGAGCGTCTTCAGAAGAATGACGGCATAATCCGCCGAGATCCCCGTGGCGGAAAGCAGCGTGTTGATCTGCCGCAGCGCCGGCGCGATATTGGCAAAGATCTCGAGCAGGATCACGATTCCGGCGGCGATGCTGAGCAGCACGGCGTATTCCTGGTGATACCGCCGCAGCATGGAGGCGATGACGGCGGCGCAGACGGCAATGCCGGCGATCCCCACTACATTCATCATTTTTTACAGACCGAATATGGATTTAATCGTTTTAAAAAGGGCGCTGATCTGCTGGACGATCATCGTGAGAACCACGATCAGACCCGCCAGTGTGGTCATCATGGCCTGTTCTTCCCGCCCCGAGCGGATCAGAAGCTGATTCAGGACCGCGACGATGATGCCGATCGCGGCGATTTTGAAGATCAAATCCACATCCATTTTTTATTTCCTCCGAATTAGAGTTTTAGTGGATTGGATGTTAGAGGATTAGAAAGGGAATGTCTCCGTAAACAACGGCGGAGCCTAACACTCTAACTTGCCAATCTCTAATCCACTAAATTAGCAGAGCAGCAGCGCCGCGACGATGCCGCCGAAGCTCCCCAGCATCAGGTAGAGCTTCGATTTTCTGCTCTGATCCTCTTTGGCTTTTTCCAGCGCTTCGGCGGTCAGGCCGGCGTACAGACTGAAATGCGCAAGCTGCCCTTCCGTATCGCTCGACCCGAACCCCGCCCCGAACCCGTTCAGCAGCTCGAGGTCGCTTTTCGAGAATCCCTCGGCCGCCGCCTCTTCCCGCACGGAACTTTCCCACGCTTCGCGCCAGCCGTCCCCCCGCGCGCTTTTTTCGGAGCAGAGTCCCAGAAAAGAGAGGCCCTGCCCGTGCTTTTCCACGACCGACCACACCGGAATGGACGAATACCGGATCTCGGTCTTGGCGGCCGACAGGAACCGCAGAAAATCCGTGAGCTTTTCCACCCGGACCGACAGTTTACGCGATTCCATATACCCCGCGAGAAACCCCGCGCAGATCAGCAGGATCGCCCCCGTGAGCTTCAGCAAGCAAATCACCCGCTTTATAAATTCCCGCCACGCTTCCGGGCGCCGTGGACCCGCCGAGGACCGCGACGTACGGAAAGGCGCCGGTCCGCAACAGCTCCATCGCCTGACGGCGCTTCAACAATTCCGAGATGTCTCCCGCATGGATGCTCGCGATGACCCCGACGCCCGCGTTCAGGCTCTGTTCCACGGCATAGGTCTCCCGCTCGGCCCCGAGCTCGTCGCAGATGATGATCTGAGGCGACAGGGAACGCACGGCGAGCAGCATCCCATCCGCCTTCGGATAGCCGTCGAGAACGTCGCAGCAGATGCCGACGTCGTTCTGCGGAATCCCCTGGTACGCGGCCGCGATCTCGCCGCGCTCGTCGACCACGGCGATCTTGCGGATATTCCCCCTGTCGCCGCCGGAAAGCTGCCGCGCCAGGTCGCGCAGGATCGTCGTCTTGCCGCTGGAAGGGGGGCCCGCCAGCAGCAGGCCTTTCGCGATGTTTCCCTTGAGCTTGGTCAGGATCTGATCCGCACAGCCGGGGATCTCCCTCGCGATGCGGAGGTTCACCGAAGAAACGTCCCGCATCCCGCCGATCCGCCCGTTCTGCAGCACGGCCGTGCCGCAGATCCCGGCCCTGTGGCCGCCCTGGATGGTGACATAGCCGTTCCGGATCTCATTTTCATGGCTGTAAATGGAATAGCTGCATAAAATGCGAAAGCTCTCTTCCAGATCGCCCCGGTCCGCGATCAGATCGTCGGCGTCCGGAAAGCAGTTCAACCCTCCCCTGCGCTTGATGAAAAAAATCCCGTTCGGGCAGCAGACGGTCACGGGGCGGTTGATGCGGAGCCGGATCTCCTGCGTCTGTTTTTTTACGTCCGGAGGAAGGTTTTTCAGATAAGTCCGTATTCTTTCGCACACGCCCTCCGCTGCAGAGTCGAATCTTTCTTCTTTTTGTACGTGCATTGCCTTGTCCTCTCCCTTCACTCCATACATATGGACAAAGCCTCCGCATTAGAACAAAAAAAAGCGGCGGCGGAGTGCCCCCGCAGGCACGCCCCGCCGTGGGGCAGGGCAAAAAAATAAGCCCGTCTCCGGCGGAGAGTTTCGGGCGACTCCCGGCAGCTCCAACGGGTTTATAGAAATATAAAATTTCAGCGGGAGCAGTTTTTCAGACTGTCCCCGCTGAAAAGCGATACGATTTTTCAGTGCCGAACGGTGGAATTCGCGCCCTACGCGCCTGTCATGGCATCGAACTCATCCTCCGAGATCACGCGGACCCCGAGCCGGTTGGCCTTCGTGAGCTTGCCGCCGGCATCTTCCCCGGCGAGCACGTAATCCGTCTTCTGGGAAACGCTGCCGGTGACGCGCCCGCCGAATTTCTCGATGATCTCCGTGGCCTGCCTGCGCGTGAAACGCTTCAGCGTCCCCGTCAGCACAAAGGTCCTGCCCGCGAACCGACTGTCCTGCGATACCTCGCGGGCGGCGGCGAGATTCACGCCGCAGTCGCGCAGGCGTCCGACCATGTGCGCCGTGTTCGGGAGGTCGAAAAAATTTCGGACGCTCTCCGCCATGATCCCGCCGAACCCGTCGATGGCGGCGATGTCGTCCTCCGGCGCCTGGAAGATCTCGTCAATCGTACCATAACGGGAACAGAGAAGTTTGGCGGCTTTCAGGCCGATATGCGGAATGCCGAACGCATAGACGAGCCGGTAAAGATCGTTTCCCTTCGCCTTAGCGATGGCGTCGATCCGGTTCTGAGCGGATTTCTCGCCCATCCGCTCGAGGCCGGAAAGCTGCTGCAGCGTCAGCGAAAAGAGGTCGGCGGGGGAAGCGACGAGCTTTTCCGCGATCAGCTTTTCGAGCAGCGCCGGGCCGAATCCGTCGATGTCCATCGCGTCGCGCGAGCAGAAATGAATCAGGTGGCGGAGCAGCTGTGCGGGGCATTCCGGGTTCGTGCACCGGGTGGCGGCCTCCCCCTCTTCCCGGACGACGGGGGCCCCGCAGGACGGGCATACCGCCGGCATGCGGAACGGCTCCGAGCCCTCCTCGTGGGAAACGACTGAAACGACCTCGGGGATGATCTCCCCCGCTTTACGCAGGACCACCGTGTCCCCCTTGCGGATGTCTTTTTCGGAGATGAAATCCTGATTGTGCAGCGTCGCGCGGCTCACGGTCGTGCCGGCCAGCGTGACGGGCTCGAAGACGCCGGTCGGGGTCAGCACGCCCGTGCGGCCGACATTGATCTCGATGCCGAGCAGGCGGGTCCGCTTCTCTTCCGGCGGATACTTGAACGCCTCCGCCCAGCGCGGAAACTTCGCCGTGCTGCCGAGGAGGTTTCTCTGCGCGAAGGAGTTGACCTTGACGACCGCCCCGTCGATGGAGTAGTCCAGTTCGCCGCGCATCGCGCCGATGCGGCGGACCTCCGCAAGCACCTGTTCGACGGTTGTGCAGGGGGTGAAAAAAGGCGGGACCGGAAAACCGAGCTCCTTCAGAAAATTCAGGGCCTCGTCGTGGAAGGAAAGCTCCGCGCCCGTCACCTGCTGGATGTTGAAAACGAAGATGTCGAGGTTCCGCTCCGCCGTGATCGCCGCGTTTTTCTGACGGAGCGACCCGGCGGCCGCGTTCCTCGGATTTTTGAATGGCTTTTCGTCGTTCAGTTCCTGACGGGCGGAAAGCTCGAAAAAGGACCGGTGCGACATATACACCTCGCCACGCACTTCGAGAAACGGCAGAGACCGGCTCAGCTTTTTCGGCACCGTGCGGATGGTCCGGATATTTTCGGTGATGTCTTCGCCGACCAGGCCGTCGCCGCGCGTCGATCCACGCGCGAGGACGCCGTCGCGGTATTCGATGGAGACGGAGAGGCCGTCGAATTTCGGCTCGACGATATAGACCACGGACTCCCCCACCGCGGCCCGGACCCGGCGGTCGAAATTGACCATCTCCTGCTCGGAAAAGGAGTCGTGCAGGCTCTGCATCGGGACCGTGTGCGCGACGGGCGAAAACTTGCTCAGCGGCGCTCCTCCGACGGTCTGGGTCGGGGAATCCGGCGTGACCAGTTCGGGGTACTGCGATTCGATATTTTCGAGCTGCCGGTAAAGGGCGTCGTACTCGGCGTCGTCGATCTCCGGCGAATCTTCCTCATAGTATTTCCGGTTGTGATAGCGGATCTTCTCGGCCAGCAGGGCGGCCTGTTTTCTCGCTTCTTCAAGGTCCATGCTTTTTAACCTCCGCGGCAGGCTGAGCCTGCATTCAAGCCGCGCCATGGGGTGCAGTGGGAATTCTAGTCCCCTGCCGGCGCGAGTGTTGGAAATAACTCCCGCAAAAAGAAATTCCTGATTGTAAACATAAAAGTTTTGCGCAAG
>ENA-UOOI01001754-UOOI01001754.1-fermentation-metagenome-genome-assembly--contig:-NODE-1754-length-21156-cov-3.460926_pt1 | contig 21156 bp, 20 predicted proteins | sample MGYA00245779_ERZ724027 | MGnify/ENA primary metagenome ERZ724027 (study PRJEB28704, sample SAMN03018318) | fermentation metagenome | biome: anthropogenic terrestrial biome; feature: soil; material...
CAGGGAAACAGGGTTTGATGTCCTTTTCCTTTACTGCGCCATATGGCCCGAAAGACGCATCTTATCCGGAAAATGAGGATATGCGCAGTAAAGGAAAAGGACATCAAAACCTGTTTCCCTGACGTCAAAAAAGTCTGCATGAATCAGATGAATCCGTGGATCGGAAAATTTTGAGCGTGCCTTCTCGATCATCCGACCCGAAATGTCGACGCCCAGGAGGAAAGCCGGTTCTTTTGACAGAATTTCAGGAAACAGAATTCCCGTCCCGCAGGCGATATCCGCCACGCGGAAACCTGGCCTGACGCCGGCAAGCGAAACAAACACTGATATTTTATCTCTGTCGCGTGCACTGCAGTCCCAGGAATCCGCACAGCAGTCAAAAAATTTCTGAATTTCTTTTGATGTCCTATCTGGTTCCGTCATCCGATTACGCATTTTCCTTCCTGAATATTTTTGTTTTCTCAAGAGCAAGAACAAGAAAAGGAACCAACACGATTTGAAGGATGATCCCCGGCAGTGACTCGACAAACGCACTGGTCACAAACGCCTGAATCCCATATGGCTTTCCGCTGACACCCATCAGCACTGCGTTTGCGATACCGGAGACAAGCCGCCCTCCCAGCATGGCAAAGATGAGAGCAGAATATATGTTCCAGTGAAGCTTCCTGTGAAACACTCCGGTCAGAACTCCATAGGTACAGAGCTCAAACATCATCGCCACAGCGGTGGGAAAAATTGGCGGCATCGAAGTGAAAACCGAAGAGAGGATTGGGACAGCCAATCCGCAAACAGCTCCGAACTGCCATCCAAACAGCAGTCCGCAGAGCAGGACAGGAATATGCATCGGTAGAAATATCGGACCTGCACCCAGCGCGTGGAAAAGCAAAGGCAAGACAAGGCCCAGCGCCACGCACAACGCTGTTCCCGTCAGATTAAACGTGATTGACTTTTTCAAAATTGTTGCCCCCATTATATAAAATAATTCTTAAGCAAAAAAAGAAAAGCCACAAAGAGCACCGTATTCATACGGAATTCCCTTCATGGTTACTTTTCCATCCAATTCCGGATCCAATCTTTTAAAAGCCTTCATGGCTTTCTTGTTTTTATTCTATCGCATGCCGTAAAATCTGTCAACAGAAACCGCAATTCCAAAGAAAAATTATTTTTGTGATTTTATCACATACAAACCGGTGTGAAATGGGTATAATAAGGCCAGCGTCAGAGAGAAAGGATGATTGAAAATGGCAGTAGTAAACGTAACAAAAGATACTTTTGACAAAACCGTAAAGGAGTCCGACAAGCCGGTGCTTGTAGATTTCTGGGCTTCCTGGTGCGGGCCGTGCAGGATGGTCTCCCCCATTGTCGACGAAATTGGAAATGAGGCGGAGGGACGGTATAAGGTCGCGAAAGTGAATGTGGATGAACAGCCTGACCTTGCGTCGCAGTATAATGTGATGAGCATACCCACCCTGATTGTATTCAAAAACGGCAAACCGGCTGAAACCTCAGTAGGCGTTCACAACAAACAGGATATCCTGTCCATGCTTGAGCCAACTACCACCGACTAAAGTCAGCGGTATGCTGTCAATGCGTTTGTCTCGCAGAAAAGAAATCCCCCGGCAGACATTTTCTTTGCGTTTTAGTCTATCTTGAGCGGTTCAGGAAGAGCTACCGGTACCGGATCTGCACCGTCAAACCCCGATCCGCTTTATCAGAAATATAGGAAAGGCTGTTTTCGTCCGGCATGGTTCCGGACTGCAATGCGGCCGCCTGGATCCAGCGGTCCATCTGATAGGACGGAGCGGACATCAGCTCCGTTACCTTCGAATTAAAATCCTCCGGTTCAGGCAGATAAAATGCCACGGAGGTTTTCTTTTTCTTCATTTGAAGCGCAAGGGCGGAGACAACTGACTTTTCGTCCGCAGTGACAGAAATCCCTTTTACCCGAAAATAATTTTTTTCGCTGGAAGCGCAGGATGGAAGGAAAAGGTTATAGGGGATATTTCCGCTGCAGACCTGCCCGTCTGTCAGCTTAGAAACAAGCGGTCCGATATCGTGAGTCAAATCGATCACGGAAGTCGGTACATTGAAGTAATTATAAATTGGGAAAGTATTGTCACACCAGGTCACATCCAGATGATACCACAGCCCGTCAATTTCAAGGGCATTCCACATATGCCCCACCCCCGCTCCGGACCCGCGGACCAGGGAACATGGAATCCCCGCATATTCACAGAGAAGCTGCATCGCCCTCGAATATCCTTCACAGACAGCCGATCCGTCAGCCAGCGCCCCATAGGAAGTAAACGCCTCCCATTGGGTCTGGTCATCCGCGGCCGCATAGTTATAAGAACAATGGGATACCAGATAATTAAATAAATATTCTTCTCTGTCAAACTGTCCCAGCCCGATGGGCATTGCTTTTAAAATCGTTTCGATTTGATTTCGAAGTTTTCCGGCAGCCTCAGTACAGTTTTCCGGGGACAGCGCGGAATAGACCTGAAGGATTGTACTCCCGTCTCTATAGCCATAAGAATATTGGTTTGTCAGCCAGAAAATTTCAGGATGATCATCGATAAACGCTTCCAGCACAACACGAAGGCGTGCTTCCGAAAAAGTCCCTGGTACCAGGATACGTGTGACCGGGTAATTGCCGGCAGAATTTCTTTTGACCGAAACATGCGTAACACTTTGCCCGATTAATGCATACAGATTGCGCTCTCCGACGGAAGCTAAGCTTTCATACCCGAACCGTGTCCTGATGGTCGGATAGGTATTACTGGAAACGATAGCAGGCTGTACGTTTTTAACTTCTGCTTTTGCAGCGGGAGCCAGCGGCACATGCTTGACAGCACGGACATCAGGCTTGGCTTTCTTTTTTGCAGCTTCAGAAATAACAGGCTTTGCCTGCCGCGACGCAGAAGAAGAAACCGTTTTTTTAAAAGCGGCAGAAGAACCCGGCACCGAAGAGAAAGGTTCTGCCGAACTGTCCGGCGTTCTGGACGAAACAACACCTGCCCCGGCCGGAGAAGAAGAATCCGTTGAAGAACTCACATTGGAAGATTTCATTCGACTGCAGGCTGGAACTGCAAAAACGACTGCACTGATTAAAAAGCTGACGAGGATGGAGCGCAGAAAAAATTTGATTTTTTTCCCACGATTCTTGCAATGGTTCATAAAGAAAAGCCTCCCAGATGCCCGGAAGTTCCAAGCGGCGGATGCAAATTTAGACAGCCTTATTATACCATAATTATTTATTCTTGAAACATCATCATGGACCGGGTCGATTTTTCTTGACACGGCCGCTCCTATCTTCTATAATAAAGGCTGTTCCAGTTATTTTCTGCCTTTCAGAAAACCGGGGTGTAGCGCAGCTGGTAGCGCGCAACATTTGGGATGTTGAGGCCGCGAGTTCGAATCCCGCCACTCCGACCAGACCGGGTGTTCTTACGGAATTTTCAAATGCCGTAAGAACACCCGGTCTTTCTCTGCTCAGAAAAGGCAGAAAATCTGACTGCTGACTATTTAAGTTTCCTTCCCCATTTGCACGAAATAAAAGGAACTCTTTCGAGTTCCTTTTATTTCGTGCTGCGTGAACAGGTCTTTATCGGCGGGCGGACTTATTTTACATTATTGTTGAGGTCATCGATCGCGGGCTGTATTTCTTTTGCCTTTTGATCGACCCAGGCCTTCCAGTCGGCCTGAATGTCTTTGGAGGTCATCAGCGAAGCTATCTCGTTGTAGACCGCTTTTTCAAGCCCGGTAGTCGCCGAGGCGTATGTCGGTGAGGTATAGTATGAAAAATCCGGATCCATCGGAATCTGCGTCGTCTGGCTCTTATCGCCGACACGTTTGTAAGCGTCGGCCACAACAGTCCTCATATATGCCGGATTGGCGGGATTGAGCATCTGAAAGCCATCATTTGTAAAGGCGGGGCGTCTCCATTCCCAGGTGCTGGCGTTCGGGACCGGGGAAACCTTGACGCCGCTCGCGTCAGTCTTCCATTTGTCGACAACCTTTCCGTCCTGATACTCCCAGTCCGTGCCCGGGATACCGTAGTTGACAAAATTCTGACCGTCTTTGGAGATCAGGAAATCGAGGATATCCTGCCATCTGGCCGCCTGTTTTTCACTGATTTTTTTGTTCATCGCCGTCTCAGACCAATGGTCCGTCCCCTGCCAGGAAACGAATTTTCCGTCGGGTGCCTTGACCATCGCAAATCCGATGGCGTCTTCCGCCTTGATGCCGGTGTTTGCTTTCTCAAAAGGCTGCGCGTAATCTGCCAGCCAACTGCTCACGCCCACGTTTGTGATCGTGGAGGCAAAAAGCGTACCGGCCGCCATATTATTCTTGGCGTCATCCGCCTTGGCCATCGGCTGATTGGCCCAGATCAGGCCCTTGTCATAGAGTTCCTTAGCCTTCGCAACTGCGTCGGCGCTTTCCGGAAGCGTCGGGCCCCACACCCACTTTCCGTCGCTTTTTTTCTGAAAGGTAACCATATATGGGGAGATGAGTCCGGTCACATACTTTGGGAAAGCCCAGTCAGATCCGGTCAGGACGCCGATAGTTTTTCCAGCCCCGTTTTTCCCGGGATTCTGCTTGATGACGGCCTCCACAAGTTTCCACCATTCATCCCAGGTGTAGACATCTCCCTCCTTGTAAGCGCCAACGGCTTTGGCCCAGTCCTTTCGGTACAGATAGCCGCTGGGCTGATAGAAATCATACTGCGCGAGATCAGACACGGAAGGCCAGACGTACAGCTTTCCGTCCACCTTGTATTTTTCTGCTGTCGGCATCGTTTTCAGGGTGGCGGAAAGATTTTCGTGGCTATCCAGGTCATAAGGCCGGAAGAGGCCTGCCTTCACCCAATCGAGGTATTCGTTGTATCGGGACGCCGAGACATCCAGCATCATGATATCGGGTGCGGAACCGGCGTTGAGCCAGACGCGGGTCTGGTCAACATAGTTGCTCCAGGTCAGCGGCCAGTATTCGTATTCGATATTAAACTTGTTTTTCAGCCACTGGAAATTCGCGGCGGGTGTTCCGTCTGCGTTGACGCCCGCTTTTTCGCTGTCGACCGCGCTGATGGTGAAAGTGATTTTGTCCTGGTAGGGCTTTTCCGAAGAACTGGGACCGGACTGCTGCTGTTTTGGGGTATCAACCTGCGTTTTGCAGCCTGCGAATATGCCGCAAAGAATAGCTACATCCAGGGAAAGCGCCAGAATTCTACCTGCTTTTTTCATAAATTTTCCTCCTCCGAAAATTATGTCAGGACACGATATGATATTTTTAAATCCCTTCCCGCAGAAAGGCCGTCCCGCTACCCTTTCATACCACCGAGCGTCAGGCCCTTTACAAAGTATTTCTGCAAAAACGGGTAAAGGATCGCGATGGGAACGACGGTGACAACAACTGCCGCCATCTGGATACCCTGTGCAAACACGATCGGTCGCACGCTGTCTGGAATCTGATTGACCACCGACGTAGTGGAGGCAAGCAGGTTGCGCAGAAAAAGCTGCAGCGGCCATTTGCTTACCGTTCGCATGTAGAGCATCCCGTTATACCACTCATTCCATCGATCCACGCTGTAATACAGGGTAATAGTTGCCAGCATGGGCTTGGATAGCGGCAGATAGATCCGGAACAGAATACTGTACTCCCCCGCGCCGTCAAGCCTGGCGGCCTCTTCCAGCTCCAGGGGGATCGTGCGGAAATAGCTGCGCATAATCATCATGTTCATGATCCCGACGCCGTACGGCAGGATCATGGATAAATAGCTGTCCATAAGTCCGATATTTTTGATCAGCAGAAAGCCGGGAATAAGCCCCCCCTGGAAAAACATCGTGAACATCACGAAGAAATTGACGGCCTTCCGTCCGGGGATGGGCTTCGAGAGCACATAGGCCATGGTGATGGTCAGAAACAGATTGTATGGGACGCCCGCAAACAGGACGATCAGTGTTGTCCGAAAACCATAGAACAGTTGTTTCCATGCGAAGATAAACTGATAGGATGAGAAATCCAGCACCGGTGGATACAGCATGAAAGGCTGCCGGATGTATACGCGCTGCGGAACAATGGAAACCAGGATGCAGTTGTAAAACGGATATAAAATGATAAGCCCCCATAACAGAAGGAGCGCCAGAATGACAGCGTCGCCGAAATGGACATTGCGTTTTCCATGCTGCGGAGCAGCCGTGCTGTTTGTCATTGATCTTCCTCCTACAGAATCTGAGACTCGGGATTCAGTTTACCGACGGCGATATTCGCGGTCAGCAGAAGAAAGGCGTTGATGATCCCCTTGAAAAGTCCGACCGCCGTGCTCAGGCCGTAATCCGCCGCCTGGAGAAAACTGATATTATAGATATAGGTATCGATGATCTCGGACTGCCTTGACACCGTCGGGTTATACATGTTGAACACCTGGTCAAAGTTTCCATTCATCGAGTTTCCCAGCGACAGCAGGAGAAGCACCGCCGCGACACCTTTGATGGAAGGCCAGGTGATATACCATGCCTTCTGCCATCGATTGACACCGTCTATCGTCGCGCTTTCGTACTGGGCCTGATCGATGCCCGCGATCGCGGCCATATAGATGATGCTGTTCCAGCCAGATTCCTTCCAGATATCAGAAAATACCAGCAGGCCACGAAAAATATAGCCGTTAGTCAGGAATTCGACACCGTGCCCCCCCGCTGCCCGGATGATCCCGTTAATTGCGCCGTCGCCCGTCAACAGGTTGAGCATGATGCCGCTGATCGTCACCCAGGAAAGGAAATGCGGTAACGTGAATACGATCTGAAGGCCCCGCCTCAGGGAGCGGGAGGAGATTTCGTTCACCAGAATGGCGAGCAGAATTGGAACAGGGAAAGAAAAGACCGTTTTCAAAAGGGATATGATGATCGTGTTGCTGAAAGCTCTCCAGAATTCCGTCCGGGCGAAAAGTTTCGTGAAATTGGCAAACCCCACCCAGTCGCTCCCGGTAATGCCCTTCCCGATATTGTAGGTTTTAAACGCAAGCTGAATGCCGTACATGGGCGCATAAGCAAAGACGGCAAAAAAAGCGACCCCGAAAATCAAAAGAGGATACAACTTTCTGTACCGCCAGATTTCGCGCCTGAGCTCCCCCCTTTTTCCCCTGGAACTCGTCAGGCTGGTTTTCGGGCGTACGGTTGTGTTTGCCATGATCGTTTCTCCCCTTCTCTCATTACGGCATCATTATATCTTGCTAAATGTAGAGTATCCATGGATAACAGTCATGTTTTTTGGTAAAAAAGACAGTTTTCAGATTTGCGGAGAACTTGACGGCAGAAATACTTCCCGGCTCCAGGTCCGTCAAATAAAAGCGGCGGGGAATCCGTTCGCTGGTTTCCCTGCCGTTTACGGTGGCCCGTGCCGTTCTTCGCTCAGAGGCGCCCAGTCTTCTTCATAACCTCATCCGGACGTTTGCTCTGATTCCTTCGCCGGGCTCACCTGCAATATGCAGACCGCAGCGTCCGCCGTAATACAGCTTCAGGCGGCGGTGGATGTTCTGCAGGACGATCAGGCGGTTGCCCGGGCTTCCGTCCGGATTTTCCGAAAGCGCGCGGTTTATTGCTTCGGAGCTCAGACCGACGGATTCGCTGCTTTCAACGGTAAAAAGGAGCTCCTCCCCCTTTTTAACGCCCCGGATCCGTACTTTCACAACATTCCCCGTCTCTTTCAGACTTTGATTGACGATACTCTCAACAAGAGGCTGCAGGAACATCTTCAGTACCCGACAGCCGCAGATTTCCGGATCGACGTCCATCGAAAGTTTCAGCCGATCCGCATACCGGATGCTGATGATCCTGTCGTAATCGCGGATGCAGTCCAGCTCCTCCTTCACTGTGGTGAGCACTTCCCTTTTGGCACTGTATCGGAAAACGTTGGCGATGCTGGTGGAAAGGGTGACGATCTCGGGTATTTTCTTGAGGAGCGCAATACTTCGAATACACTCAAAGGTGTTGTAAAGGAAATGCGGGTTGATCTGGCTCTGCAGCACCCGGAGTTCCGAATCCTGATGGGTCAGCTCCGCCTCATAGAGGCTGCTCTGCATGTTGAAAACGCTGTGCGCCTCCGCGTTCAGATGGTCCAGCATGGTGTTGAGCGCTCTGGCGATCGCTCCAAACTCGCCGTTTGCGGGGATATGGATGCGAAGCCTGCGCTCCCCGCGGCCGATGCGCCTCAGTGTGCCGACGATCTGCTCGAGAGGCATGGTTACGCTGCGGATCATCATCGACCCCAGCGCCAATGTCACCAGCATCGTCACTCCCGCCAGGCAGAAACCAAAAAGCAGCAGATGAAAGGTATCGGCGTAGATATCCCGGCGCGGCGTCATAACGATCGAATGCCACCCGGTGGAACGGTCCGTATGAGCCAGCACATAATAGGCGTTCCGATCCTGGACGAGGAGGCGTATCTTGCCTGGACCGCCCGCAGCCTGGTATTTCTCCATCAGCGACTGGACCGCTTCAGGGGGAAGCGCACCGTTTCCCGGGGATTTCTGCGCGACTGGCAGATTTTCAGAATTGGTGAGAGATACCAGTGAATTTTCGGTAACGTCTGCCCCGCCAAAAATATCGGAGAACATATTCGGCCGGCACCAGACAATACAGTTGCCAAGCAGCCTGTTTCGCTCCGCAAAGCTTTCGGTCGTCAGATACACAGGAAGGATATACGCGATCCCCCTGCGAACGGCCACCCCGTCCTGCGGTTCCTCGATCACCTCGAGCCTCCTGGTCGCGTCAGCTGGATTATAATCCGCCTGGATCAGCGTAAGCAGGCTGTAGGTGAAAAGCCCTGTGCAGGACATGATCTGCCCGCCGCGGTCGGCCAGAGCGATATCCTGGATCGCCTCGTTTGATTTCGTGATAGCGTCGAAATTATTCAGGATGACGTTGCTGAGGATCTTTCTCCCCTGCAGGTTGTCCGGGGAAGGATCGTCCTGCATTCTCAGGTAGGACTGCACGTTCGGATCGCCTGCGATCGTAGAACAGGCACTGCTGAGCCGGCCGACCGTCTGGCCAAAGAGGATATCCGCGCGCGAAATCGCGGCATAGCTGGCCGTCGTACTCTGCTGCATCTGCATCTGATAGTTGCTGAGCACATATACGATCTGCCCCAGCCCCGCCATCAGAATGATCATGGAAAAAAAGAGCAGCAGCCGCCCGCGGAGACTGCGGCATTTAAGACGGATCATCACAGAGCGCCTCCTCTGGGCTGGAAAGAGCGTCAGGCGGGCTCTGCAGCGGGATCCGCATCAGAACGGTTGTGCCGTTCCCTTCGACGCTGCTGATCGTAAGGCCGCTCTCCTTACCAAAATGCAGACGGATGCGTGACTGAATATTGGCAAGACCGATGTGTGTGCTTTTCCCGCCGGTCTGGCGGCTAAAGTTATTCCCATCGGAAGCGAGCATCCGGCGCAGTTGAGATAGCTGTCCGGCACTCATTCCAACGCCGTCGTCCTCCACCCGGAAGACAGCGAAATTTCCTTCCGACCGCCCCGAGATCCGGATGGAGATACCCTCTTCGGAATCCCGGATCCCATGGCATATCGCGTTTTCCACCAGGGGCTGGAGGGACATTTTCAGCATAGTGACCGACATCAGGGACTCTTCCACCTCGACCCGGATTCGTACGCTGCCGTTAAAACGGACCGCCATGATTTTTTCATAGTCCGCAATACAGGAGAGTTCTTCCCTAACCGTCGTATAGATCTGATCGGCCGTGCTGTATCGAAAAATGCCTGCCATGCTTGTGGTAATCGTGGATATGCCCCGCGCACCGCGGATGACGGCGATACTTCGGATGCATTCCAGCGTATTGTTCAGAAAATGCGGATCGATTTTTCCCTGCAACGCCAGCAGATCGGCTTCCTTCTGCATCAGTTCCGTCTGGTACAGCTTCTTCTGGACACTTAGTGCCCTTGCGTTCAGCTTTTTAAGGCCGGACAGCATTTTGTTGACGCTGCCCACAATCGCGCCAAACTCTGTGAAACGGCCGACCCATTTCTCTTCCACCCTCAGCGCATCGTCGCCGACGCGCAGCCGACCAATGGATTCAATCACGGCTGTCATCGGCCGCACAATGCTTCGGATGACCCGAAATGTCATCATCAGCGCGACGGCGATCGTAATGACAGAAACGCAGATGCTCAGGTAAAGGGAACGCGCCGCCTCCTCATAGACCCCTTTTACGGAAGTAACACTGATGAAATTCCAGCCCGTCGATACATTGGTTCTGATCATCACATAGCTGTCTTCCGAGAGGATCTTTTGTCTGTATATTTCCGCCGTGCTGCCAGAGAACTGCCCCATGCCAATCTTCTGGACTGTTTTTCTAATTCTGGCGTTGGAATCTTCCGGGCTCAGCGCGATCAGGCCGCCATCCGCGTCCGTAATGGCGGAGATGGAGCGTGGTGCCAACGCTGTGCCGATGAGATCCATAAGCGTCTTTTCCGAGCACCAAATCACCGCAACCCCAAGCTGCGGGGGATCTGCGGAATAGGCGCCCTGCGTATAAAAGACAGGGACGACATACAGAAAGCCATCGAGCGGAAGTTCGTCGTTGAGCGGGTTAAAAAAAGCTCGCTTCAGATGATTCATGTTGCGCTTTCGCTTAAGGTCGGCAAAGGTATTGTAGCCAAAAACGGAACCGCAGCTTGTGATTTCCTCTGTTGCCGACACAATGGCAATATCCCGGATATCTCTGTTCGCGTCGGCGATTACGTCCATGTAGTTTTCCATCATCTTCCGAAGGTCCGCGCGCTTCAGAACCGTACCCGGCCCGGTAGAATCCAGCAGCAGATACTGCTGAACGACTTCATTGTTGGAAATAGTCGTCCCGATCTGGATGATGTTTTCGACCAGACCGTCCAGCTTTTGGTTTGTCTCGCCGATCAACACCTGCGATTCATGGGCCGCTCTGCTTCCCTGGTCGGAATACAGCCTTGCGGAGTAACTTAACTGAATGATGATGACAAACGCGGTGAAAAAGAGGAACAGCAGGAGGATCCGGGCCCGCAGCGTCTGACTGCACAGGCAGAACGCTCCGCGTTTCATAACCGCACCTTATGTCCGGAGAATTTGCCAGTACTAGGACACTCCGCCCGGATCGGGTCTTTCCGAAACTTCGTCGGTGAAATGCCGAACATTTTTTTGAAGAGCTTATTGAAATAAAAATAATCCGAATAACCGGCCTGCTCGGCAACTTCCGCGATCGAAAGGGAGGACGCGATCAAAAGTTTCTTTGCTTTCTCCATCCGAAGTTTGCTGACGTATTCCGGAAAGGTCATTCCGGTATATTATTGAAAGAGCGAGCTGACGTAATTCCTGTTGAGATAGAATTGCGAGGCTAAATCCTTGAGCTTGATCTGTCTGCTGTAGTTTTGATGGATATAACTCAGTAGACGGCTGAATCCTGAATCATCCCCAGCTTTTCCGCCGGGGCTTTCCAGTTTCTCCTGGCAGTGAAGAATGTTTTCATACAGTGTCTGGCAGAACTCACCCATGTCGTCAAAACGGGTCTCTATCTGCTCCCATTCCAGCGGCGGGAACTTTTCTCTCGTCCGCTCCGGGGAATGGGCAGAAAGCTCCATATGCGTAGAGATCTCATTCCAGAACCAGCACAGATCCTCAACGGACAGTCCTCCTTCCATCCACATAGCCGGCAGGCCCCGGAGCAGTTCAAGCAGACTCGCCATATGACAGCCATCAATCAGATGGTCCACCCGCAGCACGAGGGAACGAAGCTTCTCCGGCTGCGGCGGTGCATACCGGTATACGCCGCCCTGTCCTGTCACAAAAGAAGTGGTCTGCGCAATGAGCGCCTGAGTCATCAGGGAAGGCACACTTTCAAACGCTTTCGCGGTCCGGCTGACGCCGGCCGCACCGGGACCGGTAAATGGGGCAAGGCCCGGCGCTATATCGCGAGCACAGTTTGCAATCAGATAGCTTCTGCGCCGTCCCGGAAGAGTCACATACGACGTTTCCTCCGACGCCTTTAGCTTGCTGCGGATAAAGTTCTCCGCTTCAGCCGGGTATACCGCTGCTTGAAAAAGCGGCTGCCGCGAGGATAGCCCGATCACGGATGCGTCTTTCCCCTTCAGACTGTCCTCGCTGTCTATCAGCTCCGCCAGTAATCTGGATGCCTGCGTACGGCTTTTCTCATCAAGCCGGGCTTTCAGACGAACAAGAAGGGAATCTGTGCTTTCCTCATTAATCGGTTTGAGAACATAATCAAAAGCTCCCTCCCGGATGGCTGCCTGCGCGTACTGAAACTCACTGAATCCGCTGATGATCACGACTTCGGTAGTAAAGCCACGCTTCCGCAGGTTTTTCAACATATCCAGCCCCGAGATCCCAGGCATACGAATATCCGTAAAAATCGCCGCCGGTCGGAGTTTCTCGATCGACGCAAGCGCCTTCTGCGCGCTGGTAAAGCAGGAAGCTACCTCCATGCCGTATTTTCCCCACGCGAAAGTCTGTTCAATCCCACGGAGAGTCCAGAATTCGTCATCCACCAGAATGATCCGATACATCTTGCACCTCCTGTGAAGAGATATTACAATATATCAAAAAGCATACGTATCCAAATGTTCGATTATAGTAAAACCTGCTATATTGTACCATCCCGTAAAAAAGTGCGCAACCGTTGTCCTCAGGGGGAAGACATGAATTCAAGGTACATATATAATAAGTATAGCATCCGAAAGTCCGGCGACATAGGAAATAAAGTCAGGTATTTTTGTCATAATTACAGTCTGCGGTGATCAAATCCGATCGGCTGGGAAAAGCAAAACATACCTGATATCTTCGAAACAGCCTGTATGCAGGCGTGAATTGTCTTAACTTTCCGCCTGACGATACCCTAAAATCAGTGTTACAGCAGCTTTAGTCAACCACTTCTCAAAGCATCATGAAAAAGTTCGTTATAAAGATCAAGGCCGGGGTTCCCCCGATCGGCAACCCCGGCCAGCCACGCCGTCACCATGAAGTAGTGCAGACAGCCCAATGATTATGCTTGAGGTCCGATGGAAAAAATCTGTGATGGTCATGGTAAAACTTTCCCACTTGGATCCCCGGAGGGTTGAAGATATGCCTTATATAGTGTCCATTTTTTGGGGGCGATTTTTTTACTTAGGGCAGGAAGAGCTAAAATCCGGCTTAATCCTATCTGAATATTTATTCATAAATAGAAAAACAGATAAGAAAATCAGGTCTAAACTGAATAATTTTAATTTGAAAAGCAATAGAATTATAATATGGCTGATTTTATTGATAGCCTTGATCCACGAAAGAATTGTTCCAGGAAAACTGATAACCAGGATCTTAAATGGAAATGCCAAGTTTTTTTATATTTCTATTGCTTTTGAAGAGATTTATATGTATCATTATAGGTAATTTAAGGCATTACGCAAAGGATTTGGAATAAATTACATAAAGTATTCCATATGATTCACAGTTATTCGTTTTGCTGGATTATCGAACCTCACCTCAATGGTTTTTCCCGGAGGCGTAAACTTTTAATGAATCCGGGCAGAAATTCCCGTGACTTCAGTCATGGGATGGATAAGCCTCTTATTTTTATAGGGTCTGTTTTTTCGTATCATGGTATTTTTCTGGGCAAACGCGGCGAGCGGTCCCTCTCTACGCAAAGTACAGTTTCAGGACATTGCCCGTTGTCCATTGCCCTTGCATGCCACTGACTTTAGTCATTGGTAGTTGACTTTCCTATAAAGATTGAAGTCATCTAGAAATCAAATTGATATTAAGCCATGTATAAGTTCAAGCTATCGCATTATGTTATTTGGATTACCAAGATTCAATTTGAATTTGGCTACGCGTAATACGTAACTTTACAGATTTTGGACCAATCTTTGCAAGCTTCCTCTGGATATGAAAAACATGACGGACTTTTTAACCAGCTTAATCTTTCATTTTAAACTGAATCTATTAAATATATTTTCCGTTTGGATGAATATGACCGGGAAAGGCAAGTTGGGGGAAATATGAAAATCTTATTTTTAATGACTGCAACGGGGGAAGGGCATAATTCTGCCGCAAAGGCTGTCAGTCAACAGTTGAATGAGCGTGGCTGTGAAACTTTCATCGGCGATATTCTGAAGACTGGTCACAGGGATGTTTCTTCCCATGTATCCAATATGTATCGAAATCTGGTAATCCATGCACCGGGCTTTTTCGGGTTCTTATATCATTTGGGCGTACTTATCAGCTCAAAAAAAGTACATTCTCCGATATATTGGCTAAATTCACTTTATGCCGATTCTTTCGAGCGGCGCCTGGAGCAAATTATGCCGGACGCCGTCGTGTGCACCCATATATTCAGCGCTCAGGCAATGACTTACCTGCGTGAAAGCGGAAGAAGTCAGCTTCCCTCTTTTGCAATTATTACGGACTACGACTGGTCCCCTTTCTGGGAGGAAACTCACCTGGATCGCTATTTTCTGCCTGCGCCGGAATTGACTGGTGATTTCGCCCGCCGCGGAGTGCCTGCCAATAAGCTGGTTCCTATCGGCATTCCGGTGAACGTCACTCCAGCAAACAGGGAAACGCCTTTCGAAGCACGCCGTGCCCTGGGTCTTTCGGAAGATAGGCCTGTTTTCCTCTGTATGGGAGGGAGCATGGGATATGGAAATATGGCCGAGGTCTGCTCAATTCTGTATGATTTATGCCCACAGGCACAGATTCTAGCGGTATGTGGCACCAATCAGTCTTTGTACAATAAAATTGCGGTTCTTCCTGGTGTAAAGGCATTTGGATATATCGATAAGGTAGGCCGCATGATGGACGCTGCCGACGTTCTGATCACCAAACCCGGTGGCCTGACGATTACGGAAGCGGCTGTCCGGCGGGTTCCGATGGTCCTAACTTGTCCTTTGCCAAGCGACGAACAAAATAATGCGGAATTTTTCTCCCGTTATGGGATGGCTCTTTTCTGCCCGAATGTGTCAGACGCAGCCCATGCGGCCTTTCAATTAACGCTTGATCCCAAACGGACGGCCCGGATGAAATGCGCTCAGAAATTGCATGTTCCGCCGGATGCAGCCTCTCAAATTGCAGAGAACCTTATTGCCTATTGCAAAAAGTCCATAAATAAATCGGAAGGTTGAAAGGTGGATTTTCAATATGCTCAGGCAATGCGCTATCATGACCTGCGTGGGATTTGCCAGCGGAATGATCCTTTATTCGTATTTCCTTCCGCTCTTGATCTTTCATGTGGATGTGCGGCAGGTGTCGGCCGACAAAAACCCGGGAAGTTCCAACGTAATTCGTGCTCTCGGGTTGCCTTTTGGGCTGCTTTGTATGGCGCTGGATGTTGGAAAAGCATTTTTTCCCGTCTTTATCGCTGTACACGTTTTGAAGCTTCGGGACATTTATCTTGTCCCGGTCGTGGTTGCACCCGTTGCCGGGCACGCGTTTTCGCCTTTCTTACATTTTGACGGCGGGAAAGCGGTTTCCACTACATATGGTTCTCTTCTCGCCCTTGCGCCTTTCAGTCACTTTGTCCTGGTACCAGCAGCTTTTATGGCCTTTTTTCGGTTCGTTGTTATCATCCGGCCCGATTCGTCCGGAGTAATTGTAGCTCTGATAGCTACCTGTATTGCCGCTTTGCTCTGGTGTCCTGAATCCTGGCTAAAAGGAACGGTAATTTTAATTTCCGGTATTGTCATTTCCAGACAAATTCGGCATCCGGACAGTGAATCCCATTCCGTAAACATTTGGCATTATCGGATTCAGAAAAAAAACAATCGCCTCGTCATCGATAAATGTATCCGGTAAACTATGCCTGGTAGATCTTAAGAACTGGGCTTTTGTCCATGGAAGAAAAAACTTTGGGCAGCTGATACCCCCGATGACTACCATAAAAGGCAGCAGACGGTTTTCTACGACATAGCCGACGGGCCTATCCATTTTCTTGATGAGAGTGGTACAAACGCCATATGCCCCGGTCTGGCCTTTTCCCCGGAAAGGCACGGGTAGAAAAACAGCGCACCTTTAAAATGCGCTGCAACTATGGTTAGTTTGTCCTCATGCGGGATGGGAAAATGGCAAAACAGGGTGGCTGAAAGGACCGCGGTTTATCGACTACACGGTAAAAATCTGTTTTTAACGATTTAGAAAGATGACATAGTGATCGGCATGAATAATCTTTGAAAAGCATGCTAAAATGTTATGCCGGGATTCTGGCGTGTACGATAAAACGGATATCGCGTCCATCCCTTACGCATGTAGACAGCGTCAAAATTCGGTCGGATGGTCGGACTGTTATACCTGTCTCATAAAGGGACGCCTTTTTCATTTTGTCTTGATAGGAAAGGTAAGTTTTCCGCGTCTGAAAGTCAATGGTATAGGCTTCCCCGTCCGGTGCGGATTCATGAGCTGAAAAGACAGGGCAATTCTTTTTTCCGCTTTTAGTATAAAGCTCAAAAGCCGGATGCTGTTTAAAATAATTTTGATTTCGAAACTCCCAGATGGAAGCAAACATGGATCCATTGTTCATGTTATGCCCATATATAACACAGTTCTGATTCGATAAGCCTCGGCGAATTCGACTGTCCAAAAATATCGCTCCTACCTTGTTTTCTTTTCGGGAAAATGTATGGGCAAGGTAATAGGAATTATCTTTTCCCTGGACCACCGGATAGCTGAGCTGTGTCCCTGGCAGTTTTAACCACCCTGCGAGATCCGGGTTTTCCGCAGCGAGCCGAGTAAAATCAAACTGAAAAGTCTTTTCTTCCGGCACCGTTTCAGGAATAGAATATGACGTCGTTTTTGGTTCTGGCTTTTGGACGGAAGCTCTGATGGATGCGTATTCCTGATTTCCCTGAGAATACGCCGAAAGCGACCGGTACAGCCGGGCTGTACAGAAAATCAGAGTGGCGATACAAGCAAGGGTAACTAAAAATTTCCAGTGCTTTTTAACATATCCGACAGCTGGCTTTACCATAATTTCTGCACCTCGGACAAAGGAGATCCGCCTGGCTTCATCGGGTGCGAGGCCGGGAGACGCCAAAAATGCGGCTGATAACGCGGAAACAATTGGGACTGTAAGAATAATTCCAAGGCTTCCTGAAATTCCCTGCATCAGTTCAATTCCTATTCCATAGGAATTGATAATCTGAAGGTAAGGCAGTTGATAAGCGTAATATGTAACCAGAACGCTGAGAGAACCGCCCGCAAATGCTAAAATAAGTGTATTGGCCATTGTCCCCATCGTATCCCTGCCTACATGCATGCCGGAATTGAAAAGTTCTCTGCGGCCGAGTTCCGGACGTCTGAGATGGACTTCCTCAATTGTGGAAGCTATGGACATAGAAACATCCATAACCGCGCCAAGCGACGATATCAGCAAACCAGAGAATAGGAGTCCTCCTACTTTTAACGGTGTGCTGTCTTCAATAAACAGAAGATCCTCGATATTCGAAACATTGTAGCCAGAAATATCCGAGATTTTTCCGAACACAGTGGCGACTGTACCCGCGATAACGACTCCGGCTATAGTTCCCCCAATCGCGCAGCCAGTTTTTTTGTTAATTCCGCCAACCAGGCAAAGGGTGACAAGTGTTGTGGCAATACAAACCAGTACCGCAGCCCAAAACGGGGGAAACCCCCGGAATATAAGAGGAAGATAAAGATAGATAAGGCATATGAAAGTAAACAACAGACCTATGCATGCTTTCACACCCTGTTTTCGTCCGATCAGACAGATGCAGAGCCCAAAAAAAATCAAAAACCCTAAGACAGCCGCTTCGCGGTCTTTGCTAAAGACCGAAGTCACCGTTACATTCCCGGAAACACTTTGTATGGCGATAACCCGCATACCGGGTTCGCACCCTGCACCGAACAGATAACCTGACGCGCTGGTAGCCTCCAGTTCTTCTCCGCGGTGAGATCCTGTCAGCATACGCAGAACAACTTTTTGCTCCCCATACCTGCGCCCGTTTTCCTGAATATTGTCCTGCAGGATTTTAACAACCTGAGCGCGTTCAAAGGTACGGCCGACGCTCGTTACAAGTTCCGGTTTATCCACCTGATTGAGCCAGAAAAGTAATATGACAAACCCGATCCCAATTCCTGTAAGAGCGAGATGCAGCCAGTTTTTTCCCCGGTTCCATACAAATTTTCTTTTCATATTTTTCCCTCTCAGATTTCCGCAAGGTCGGCAAACAGGGAGCGGATTTTTCATCCGTTCCCTGTTTACATTTTTTAAACTTTTTTACCGGATTTCCGGTCAGAAAAATCAGTGGGAGGCTTTTTTCTTTTCTGTCAGATAAACTGAAGCGACAGCGATAAGCCCTGCAACAGCAACGGCAGCCAACAGGATTATACCGAAGATTCCTCCGTCGTCTCCGGTTTTCGGGGCAGACGTACTGCCGTTTTTAGTGTTATTGTCAGATGTGCCGCCGTTCGTTCCGGTTTTAACCGTGCTGGGCGAACTGGAAATCATCGGGGTACGGTTCACAGTCTTTTGAATTGTGAACGGCTGATCAATTTCTACAGGTGATCCATTAATGATACTGTATGTGTCAATACGGAACGAATCATTATCGAGTGAGATAACGGAGTAACTCGGTTTCCAGTTCTGGTTGCGGTATGCAATGAAATCCTGCTGAGTAGGAATCAGTTCATAGAATTTGCTTCCGCTTGCTGAGTTGGCCGTCATGTAAAGTGTGCCCTGCGGATTAACAACCTTGTTGCTGCTATTTCCTACAATTGTATAGCAATGATTCTGGTCAAGGAAAAATTTATTTGCGGCTACTGCGGCGGTGTCGTCTTTTTTCGGATAAAAGGGATATTTCTTTCCCGTAGCAAGATCCGCGACGTTATCCCAGTCGAAACTGCCGTCAGCAAGTTTGGCTGCTCCAAATTTAGCATGAGCTTTGCCATCTCCCTGGAGCAGATAGCTTCTGGAATAAGAATGATCATGCCCCTGCAGTACAACATCAATATCATATTTATCAAATATCGGCGTAAGCTGATCTCTTAACACCATTCCGTCGGATTCTGAGTGATCCAAACCACTTCCATAGATATCCTGATGAATGGAAACTATCCTCCAGCGGGTATCCGGATGGGCTGCAACAGCTTTTTTTACCAGCGACTCATGATCTGCGCAGTTGTAGTTGTTGATATTGAGAACGATAAATAGTGCGTCTCCATAACTGTAATAATATCCGTTTCCCGCCGGGGTTGGACTCTTTTCCTCCGTAAAAGGATTCGGATTGTTAAAGTGGAATGTGTAACTGCGATTCGTGGCATCGTGATTTCCAATCGTCGTTGCGACCGGAAGAGACTTTAACGCCTGTGGCCATAGAAACCCGGAATATTCCATTTCATTGCCCGGATCCGTGCCATCCACATTCTTGTTAATCTGATCGCCAGCTGAAATCATAAAGCTGATGTCCGGATTAGCCTTCAGCGCTGTGTTTAACGAGATATTCCAGTTATAAGCATCATTCCGTGCTGCAGTATTGACGTCGGTTTCGCTTTCCAACTTATCCCCCAAGGATGTAGTCTGTCCTTTGGAAGCACCGATTTGTGGGTCACCTGCAAACAGGATCTTGTAGCTGGAAAAGCTTTTTGTCTTATACTCGGCTGGCGAACTTTCCTTTCCGTTGTTAAAATAAGTATAGTAATAAGTTGTGTTTTCCTTTAATCCAGTTGCCGTAACCCGGTTGCTGACATAACCGCTGACGGCGTTCATGGTGGTGCCAATAAAAGTTTTGGCGTCGCTCATATCCAACTTTGTTGCAAATCTGACCATGGGAGTTGCCGTCTCCCCGGTTTTAGAATACCAAGCGAAGTTCAGTTCCGACTCCGTTTTCCCAGGAGTCAGAGAAACCATTTCGTAGTTTTTCCGGATTGTCTCCCATTCCTCTGGCCAGGTTGCCCATCCGCTGGTCGTTGTACCGTCTGCAAAATGTGATGTAGACGCCGAGACATAAGCGCCAGCCGAGAAAACCATTCCGGCGGCAAGCGCTCCGCAGAGAAGCTTTTTTGCTGCTTTCATAAATGCCCTCCTTATAAAGTCGACCTTGTTTTGTCCTTGACCGATATTATTATAAGGATTGATTTTCCTATCTTCAACCATTAAACCATAATTTTACATAAATATAACATAAACCTTACAATTCGCATGCAGTAAAAAATATTACATAAAATTTACCGGGTCTATATGTATCTGTCACTTGGAAATTCTATAGTGTTATTGATGTATCAAAAGGAAGAAGGGAAGTTATGCCAGCCTGTATGGCTCATTATCTTTTCGGGCAGGACGTTTTAGAAAAGCTCGACTCAAAGTTAAGGGTGAACGTTGCTGCTCATCCTATGGAATACAGTATCGGGTTACAGGGACCGGATATTTTTTTCTTTTATAAGCCTTACCGAAAAACAAGAATTTCAGAATATGGTGTTGATCGTCACCGGCAGACTGCCTCCCGGATGTTTGGCCCAATCCTCGAAAAAAAGCTTCATGGGACAGCCTTATCATACCTGATGGGCCTTATCTGTCATTATTCGCTTGATTCCTCCTGCCATCCTTATGTGAAGGGGAACAGCCAAGACAACATAGATCACCAGTATATGGAATCCGCTTTTGATAAATATCTTATGATCCGCAGGAATATTAAAAAGCCAAGATATCTTCTGATCCCGGATTCTGGCTTGGATTTTGTTTCCATTGCTTCTCTTTGGCAAGAGATGCAGCCTGACATCGTTTCGAAGTGCATCAAATCAATGCGATTTTATACTAGAATGCTGGAAAAGAAAAAAATTCTAATTTTTTCAGAAACGATCCTTGGAAAGTCAGGAATGTTCTCTTCACTTGCTCTTCCTGACAATATTCCCAAGAATCAGCTGAAAAATGAAGCGATTAGGAAAGGTACAGAAAATATCCGGGAAGCCACTATAGCCGCAGGATCCGCTATGCCATGTCCGCCCGGGTTCTATTTGAATTATGAAGGAGAAATTCCTCATGAACAAGCTGGAGAAAAGCTGGATTCTCTATGATGTCGGAAATTCGGCATTTACCTTAATGGTATCGACTGTCATTCCTATTTATTGTCAACTACCACTGACTAAAGTCAGTGGCATGCAGGGCAATGGACAACGGGCA
>ENA-UOOI01001756-UOOI01001756.1-fermentation-metagenome-genome-assembly--contig:-NODE-1756-length-21139-cov-45.560378_pt1 | contig 21139 bp, 17 predicted proteins | sample MGYA00245779_ERZ724027 | MGnify/ENA primary metagenome ERZ724027 (study PRJEB28704, sample SAMN03018318) | fermentation metagenome | biome: anthropogenic terrestrial biome; feature: soil...
TATCCTTTGTCATATTCTTTGTTGTATCCTTTGTCATATCCTTTGTTGTATCCTTTGCCTTCTCCCTTGTCTTATCCATTGATTCTCACCTCCATATCGGGATAGTAACAGCGCACCGTATGCCCCGGTTCCACTTCCGACAGCTCCGGTGGCTTTTCCCTGCACCGGTCGGTGGCATATTTGCATCTGGGCGCAAACTTACAGCCTTTTGGAAGATCCAGAGGATGGGGTACGGATCCCGGTATGGCCTCCAGCCTGGTACCCACCGGCATATCCAGTCTTGGAATGGAAAACATCAGTCCCTCCGTATAGGGGTGAGAATAATGCGGTGCCTTTGAAAAAATGGTCCGTGCAGAAGCATACTCCACCACTTCCCCGCAATACATCACCGCCACATCATCCGCCATTTCACAGATCACACCCAGATCATGGGTAATGAAAAGAATGGAGGTGTCAATCTCACTTTTCAGCTCATTCATCAGTTTCAATATCTGCGCCTGTATGGTTACGTCCAGTGCAGTGGTCGGTTCATCCGCAATCAGCAGTTTGGGCCGGCAGGCCAGGGCCATGGCAATCATCACCCTCTGCCGCATGCCTCCTGAAAGCTGATGGGGATATTGCTTTGTCACTGTTTCCGGATTTGGTATCTTTACCAGCGATAATTCCTCGATCACCTTTCGGGCCGCCTGCTTTTTCGTCAGCCCCTGATGGATCATAAATGGCTCCCCCACCTGTCTTTCCACAGTAAACACAGGATTCAGGGATGTCATGGGTTCCTGGAATATGACGGATACGTCATTCCCACGAATTCCGGACATCTGATTCACCGGCACCTTCACCAGATCCCTGCCTTCGAACAGGATTTCCCCGCTGTCGATATACCCGTTGCCGTCCAGCAGTTTGATAATGCTCATGGCGGAAACGCTTTTCCCGCTGCCGCTCTCCCCGACAATTCCCAGGGTCCGGCCGGGTTCCACGGAATAGGAAACGCCGTTTACTGCCTTGACGATTCCGCGTTTTGTCCTAAAATACGTATGCAGATTCTTTACTTCCAATAACGCCATTTGTCTGCCCCCTACCTTTCCTGAGATTTCGGATCAATGGCATCTCTCAAACCATCGCCGATCAGATTTATGCAGATCACGCATACCCCCAGCACAATGGAGGCATACACCCATCTCCACCAATAATTCTGTATCACAATGCTGCTGTTGGCACCAAACAACATATTCCCCCATGTCGGCTGAGGGGCCGGAACCCCAAATCCCAGAAAGGACAACGTTGCTTCGGTGAGCATACAGGTGGCAAAATCAAGGGTTGCCGAAACCAGTATGACGGATATGACATTTGGAAGAATGTGGCGAAATACAATATTTCTTTTCTTCACTCCCACCGACCGGGCGGCGACCACATACTCCTGTTCCCTCACGGAAAATACCTGTGCGCGCACCAGCCGGGCCAAGCCAGGCCAGGATAAAAGACCCAGTATCACCATAATGAGCCACACCTTTTGATTGGAACCCATGGAGTTCCCGATCAATGCGGACAGAATCATAACGAAGGGCAGGAATGGCAGCGATACGATCATCTCTGTGATCCGCTGCAGGACGATATCGATCCTTCCTCCGAAATAGCCGGATATACTCCCGATAAGAACGCCGATAATGGTGGAAATGATAACCGCCACACCGCCTACCATCATGGACATGCGCCCGCCGTTTACCAATCTTGTAAGGATATCCCTTCCCATTTCATCGGAACCAAGCGGGTATCCTTTCAATCCCCAGGTTTTGATGCTGCCGTCTTTGGTAATGGCATAATTTTGAAAGAATCCGGTATAAACCGCGGATACCTTTGTTCCCTGAAGGGACTTCGGCACTGCTGCCTGATGGTACTGATTCGCTCCCCACGCGACTACTTCCCCGTCTTCGGTAACCGCGGTGTAATGGTTTTTACCGCCGTGAATGGCGACAATTTTGCTTTTTGTTTTTGGAACCTGATTTTCCTTCCACTTCTGTGAAATATTGCCCCATACAAACACTTTCCCCTGATCGTTGACCGCAGCCATGGTGGAAGAAGTGGCGGCAATATCCGTGACATTGCCCATATTCTCCGGTATTTTGGAATATCCGTTCTTCATGGAACCCAGATACACGGCTTTCCCATCCTTCGTCCTTCCCAGGACAGCATCGGAGGTCAGCTCCACCTGAGCCAGCTGGCCCTGATACGGGTGAAAGGCATTGTAGTCGTTATTCATGCTATTTCCAAAAAAGATACTGGTCCCATCCTCGGACAATACCACGGAGCTTTGGTGTCCTGCCTTGATTTCCCGGATGCCGTCCAGCTGCTTCACCTCGGATGGAATCTGTGCTTGTCCCTGCCTGTCATTACCCCAGGCAAAAAGCTTTCCCTGATCGTTCAATGCCAGAATATGATCGTACCCGGCGACAAGGCTTACAATCTTTCCCATGTTGGCCGGAACATATTTTACATCAATCTTACTGGTGATCCGGGTTTTCCCCCAGATAAAAAGCTTGCCTTCCGTGGATGCCCCGACTGAAAAGGAGGGGCCGATGGATATCACCGATACCTTTCCATCCAATCCTTTCGGGTAACTCATCATGTTCCTGCCGGAAGGCAGATTTTGCTGACTGGTATCCGAATAGGACAGATCCAGGGGAAGAAAATAGGGAGCAACCAGAGCAACAGCAAAGATCATTAAAAAAACAATCAGTGCGGACATGGAAACCTTATTGTCCCGGAAGTTGTTGAGAACCGTTCGAAACGGGCTCTGCAGCTGCTCCTCTTCCAATATGGACATTTTCTTTTTCCCCTGAAACAGCTTTGCAAACAGGAGGCGCAGGAAACCGGGCTTTTTCTTTCTCGTTTCACCATTTACATTTATGCTCATCTTGCAATACCTCCCATTACTGATTCACCCGGACCCTTGGATCAACCAATCCGTAGCTCAGGTCCGTGATCAGATAGCCTACGAGTGAAACAACAATATAAAACATCTGAATGGCCAGCGCCACATTATAATCCTGATTGTTCAGGGAATCCATATAGAACTTGCCCATCCCGTTCCAGTTGAACATGGTTTCCACCACCAGGGAACCGGAAAAAATGCTGAGAAACCACCCGATAATCAATGTGATAACGGGAAGCAGGGCGTTCCTCCATGCGTGGGAGTAAATGACGACCTTCTCCTTCAGGCCCTTGGCCCTTGCCGTCTTGATGTAATCCATGCTCAGGGCATCCGACATGGCAGCGCGGACATACCTTGTCATCCCTCCCAATGAGCCGACGGTCATCACCGCCAGGGGCAAAGCCAGATGCCACAGCCTGTCCAGAAACAACTGAACCGGCGTTCCCTTAAGATCTGCCGTGCTCATCCCACTGACCGGGAACCAGTGCAGAACAACGGCAAACAGGAAAATGAACAAAAGGCTGATAATAAAGACCGGGATACTGTATCCGACGATGGTCAGTACCTGTACGACCTTATCAAACAGGGAATTCCGTTTCACTGCGCAATGAATTCCCAGAGGAATGGTAATGGCCAGTGCAAGGATGACGGAAAATACATTGATGAATATGGTATTCTTCAGCGGCTGCTTCACCACTTCCAGTACCGGGCGCCGGTACATAAAGGATTTACCGAAGTCACCCTGCAGAATATTGCCCATCCATTTTACATATCGAATCGGAATGGGATCATCCAGTCCCATATCCGCCCGCAGCTTTTCATACCGAGCCTGATATTCATTCGGTTTCAACTTGCTCTTCACCGCTTCCAGCTGGCTTCGGGCAGGATCCCCGGGAATCATATTATACAGGGAAAACAGAACAAAGGACATAATGAAGAAAACAAATATCATATACAGGACTCTTTTTACAACATACTTGCCCACTGCAAATCACTTCCTTCTAATTCGATGATTCTGAAACGATTCTTTCCAACAGAAACTCAAGTCGAATCGAAAAATGAATATTGGAAATAGGGTATTGCTGCCAATACCCTATTTCCAGCGACTATGGAAGATAAATACCTGTCTGCCAATCCTTATTCCACGTGGGCATAGAGCAGGGCATCCCCCAGGGACATCAAGTCGTTCTTTTCGTAATCCTTCAGTTTCTCAGCATAGAAGTCATGATAAATATTGGAGTACAGCGGGATATCCGGCAGCAGTTCATTCCATCTTTCAATAAAGGCCACAAAGTTCTTTTTGTATGTCTCCTTGTCATCCGGATCCACCTTCACCATGTCCTTTGCCAGCTTGGCAAGCTTTTCATCCTTGATGAAGTTGGTATTGGTGCCTTGTTCCAGGAACTTGGGATCGATCGTGTATTGGGTCATAAGATCATATGCCGGAGTAAAGCCGGATGCCAGGTTAAACATCTGATAGGTGGGAACCGCATATTTTGCATCCTCCGAACCGTCCCGGTAAAGCCAGTTCAGCAGCTCCGAGAAGGTCATCACGGTCTGTTTGATTTCCATTCCTGCCGCCGCCACATCCGGATTTTTCATCAGTTTTACCACCAGCATCTCGGAAACCTCATTTTTCTCGGAAGAAGCCCAATTAATGACCAGAGGCATAAGGCTGCCGTCGTCCATCTTCTTGTAGCGGATGCCGGACTGATACTTATTGCCCTTTTCGTCATAGACCCATCCGCCTTTCTCCAGAAGCTCCTTTGCCTTATCCAGGCTATAGGCGTACTGATCCAGCTTCTCGTTCAGCTCCGCCTTGGTTTCCTGATAAAACCACATGGACTCCCCATAAGGGCCATTTACCACAGAGCCAAAGCCGCCGGTAAAGGAATTGGCAAAATCATTCCGATCCAGCAGGTGTGCAAGAGCCTGACGAACCTCCACAAACTGGGTTGGACCAGAATCGCAGGCAAACTGAATCATGCCGTAGCCGGAACGGGGATACTTCGTATAAGCAAATCCGCCTTTTTGGACCAGATCCAGCCCGGCATTGATATCGTCCCCGCTTGCCGCTTGAACCAACAGATCTACAGCGTGGGTGGACAGCTCATCAAACTGGGTATCCTCATTTACTTTCTTCATAATGACTTTTTGAATGGAAGGCTTCTGCCCTTTACGGTCTCCAGGAAATTTATCATTGATTTCCAGCACCGCTGTCTTGGAGGATTCATCATAACTTTTCAGGACATAAGGTCCAGTGGAAGGACGGGGGATCGCCCTTCTTGCCTGATTGAATTTCTCCTTATAGGCATCCGTTGTAAAGTTGTCGCTAAAATAGCATCCTTCGCCGTCGTCCTTGATGTCCACCTGATCGTCTGTCCAGAAGGACAGCTTCGTCGGGGCAGCAGCCGCTGCATCCAGCTCGTAGAAGTAAGGAAGCTCGTCTGCGGAGAGGGTGACTTCAAAGGTTTTCTCACCGGTGAGCCGGACACCGGAAAACACCTTGGATTTTCCGCCTGAAAAGTCTTTCCATCCTTTCAGATAATATCCATAGGAGTTGTTCGCGCCAGCATCCCCGACCTGAGGGGAAGACCAGAGCAGGTAAGACGCCACATAATCCTTGGCGGTTATGGGAGATCCGTCGTCATATACCAGGCCATCTTTGATGGTCCAGACATAAGTTTTGGATCCATCTTCATTTTTCTTGATATCATGGTTTTTCACAACCGTATCATTGATGACAAACTTCCCGTCCTTGGTGGTCTCCACCGTACCCTGACCGGTAATCATATCATAGACATCCTTGTCTGCTGCGTTGTTCTGCCAATAGGGAATCCAGTCACCGGACATTTCCGTAGTATTCCCCACGATAATCTGGTTTTCTGCCTTTTTCCCTCCATTTTTGTCCTTCGCCTTATCATCCGCCTGATCCGATGCCTTTGTCGGCTTGGCGGACTTCTCCACCACACCGGTCTCAGTGCCCTTCCCGCATCCTGCCAAAAGAAGCAGAAATACAACCAGAAAAATGGACACCAGTCTTCTCTTCATAATATATTCCTCCCTTATCCGCATTTCGGTATTTCCGAATGCTTTTCTTTATATATTGTTAAGGCAATGCAGGATTGCATTGCCTAAAAACACCTATCCTTGCTTTGAAACAATCCGATCCGGAACCTGCGTCTCCAAAATTTCCCTGTCCTGCGTGATTACTTTTGCCTGTTCGCCTATACCGTCCTGTGGCCCATCCGGGGAAAGAACCGTAATTTGATTATATATATTATACTTATCTATATAATATGACTTTTCTGTAAAGTGAAAGTACAAAAAACCGAAACTGCACTTTACAGGTAGACCACATGGTCAAACCGTGTGGTGAACTAATTTCAATGATTATAACATGATACATTTTTTTAAGCAATAGGTTTTCATCAATTTTGAAAAATAAATTTTATCACCACATCACTTTACTGTTATAAACAGAGAAAGTAACTGTCTTAAATGCTGTCTTTGACCCTCAGATTGGACAGAAAATACGATCAGCCCACAAAAATGATACACTAACTGACTATACCACGGTTTCGGATCCCTGACCCGTCGCAATTGAGTAGTTTGAAATCGTGATAATATCGTCTGCCACGGCATCAAAAACATTGTCATGGGTAATGATAACGATGGTTTTGCTTCCTTTCAGGCCAACCAGATACTCAAAGAGCCTGTGCTGCGTTTCCTCATCTAAATTCGTCATGGGCTCATCCAAGAATAAGTAATCAAAGGGTGACGACAGGACCCTTAATAAGTTCAGCTTTTGCTGCTGACCATAACTTAGGTTGATTGGATTGCATTTTATAAACTTATCCTCAAAATCAATTGACAGAATCCGCGCTATATCAGGATCCGGTGTAATCCCCAGCATGTTGTCCTCAAAGCTGCCTTCCACTATCAAAGTCGGATAGGTTAAAAATGAACTATTGTCTATGCTTCGGGAAATTCTTATATTTCCGGTTCCAAAATCAGGAGGAATATTACCGGTCAGATAGTTTATCAGCATGGACTTCCCGCTTCCATTCGCCCCTTTGACAACGGTAAAGCTGTTGTTTTTAATATATAGTTTATCCGTGCTAAACAATAGGTCTCTCTCCTGATCATCCCGGTACAAGGAAAAGGACGTTGCATCAACCAGATCATCTGTATTTCGCAAATTCTCAAAGCCGGATAGTTCTTTCGCCTGGTCATTAATGTCCTCCACACGCTTGATATTAACGCTATTGGCCTTCTTTCTTATGGGCGTTTCAAATATAGCGGCAATGGGATTGGACACATAGTTGAGCACCTGATACATAAACAGCATTGATCCTACACTCATTTTCCCATGAAAGCAAAGAATCGCGGAAGCCGACAGAATTAAAATACTGTAGAATTTATTGATAACAATCGGTATCTCTGTAGACAGAATCTCATAAAACCGATATTTAGTAATAAAATTCAAAAAGGCACCTGAACTCTTTTTATATCGGGAATAAAAATACTTCTCCGTTTTACTGATGTTTATCTCCCGCTTGGATTCTATGATGCGCCTCGTTTCATTCAGGTACACATCCTGCGTCGGAAGTCCCCTTTTATTATAGTCACTACTGATTTTACTGGGCTTGATAGAAGCGAGTGCCGTGATTGGGACATATAAAGCGAACAAACCGCCTATGATTGGATTGATGTAGAAAATCACTCCTATGACCGCCAGGACTATGATAATATTTGCGGTCCACCAGGTATACAGATTAATGGTTATCTCGGCATAAGTAAACGAGCTATTGGTTACCACATTGTAATAATAGCCTTTGTCATTTTTGCTATAGTTCTTGTAATTGAGATGAAGGAGATCCAATAGTGAATCTCTGGATATTGCTATCGAGGCTTTTAGCAGTTCCTTCAGGGGCAGAAAACGGTTGATAAAAATATTGGACAAACAGCACAAAACAGTGACAATCACCGTACCGACGATCCAATAGGGAAAGAGACCCATATTGTTATCCAGCAGGATATTATCTATCAGGTAGGATAGAGTGTAGGCAAAGGCCAATGACAATATGGAGTCCAAAAACAAGGCCAGAACAATCAGAAAATGCTTAAATCGAAACCGGTACATGCGCATTTTAACAAAAATATCTCCCTTCACAAAACTCTCCTCATACCCTTGTCTTAAAGGCTGCAATCGTAACCATCCCATCACTTTACTGTTATTAACAGAAAAAGTATATCAAAGTATATCAAAGGTATTTTGCAAGATAATTGAGTTTCACTTCGTTCTGGACTCCCCTGCCGCCGTCATGGGCATTAAAGGGATAGATCCGGATTTCCTTCGGGCTTGTAATCCGATTGTATGTCGCAAAATAGAGTTTTGCGGGACAAGTGGAATCTTGTAGTCCCACTGATGCAAGTACCCTGCACTGGATCCGGGAAGCCAGATTCATGGTATCAAAATAGCTGAGCGTCTCAAAAGCCTTCTCCGTATGCTGCGGATAGAGCTTCAGATAGTCCGTTACACTGGAAAAGGAACCGTGTGCCCCTTCCACTCTTTTCTCCAGATTGCTGTTGCTGGGCACATCTGCCAGAGCAAGAGCAGGACGGGAATCCAATGCGCAGACAGCCATGGTCAGTGCCCCGCCCTGGCTGCCCCCTTCCATTGCAATCCTCTTCGGATTGATCTCCGGCCGGGAGCAGGCAAAGTCAATTGCCTTTTTGCAGTCCATATAGACCGCGCGGTAATAGTACTCATTTTTATCCAATATGCCTTTGCATACCACATTTTGTGTATATCCGCCGGAATAGTCTGCACAGTTGCCTGTAACGCCGCTCTGATCCCGGCAATCCACGGACAGCACTGCCACCCCCATCATGATCCACTGCATGAAATCCGCAGGCATTCCCCGATTTCCGGAAAAACCATGATAGTGAATCAAGCAGGGCAAATTCTCCTTTGGTACAAATTCGGGTACCAGATACCAGCCGTGTATTCTGGTCTCATCAAACCCATTGTATTCCACTGAGTAAACGGACACATAAGGACTGGGATACCCGTACTTCTCCATCTTCGGATTCAACGGCACCGACTCCGAAGCGGCAATGGTATCCCTCCAAAAGACATCAAAATCCGCTGTTTTGGTCAGTGGCGGCCGATACTCAAACAAGTCCCTTGTTTTCTCCCTGATATCGTACATATTCCATCACCTCTCTGTCCCCATCCATGCAGCAGCCCTTTTTTGACTGCGGTTTTCATTATTTCCCGCTTTTCGTTCAAGCCAGCCGGTTCGAATGCCTCTGTACGATATCCGACATGGTCTTCCATTCCTTTTCCATATCAGAAACAAGCTTGAACTGCGTGCGGCAGCGGTCCAGATTCTGCCCTTTCCGGTTGGTCTTGAAATAGGTATCCCCGGAAAGATAATCCGTCAGAAAACGGATCCCGCATTCCAGCGTCATCAGCCTGGCTCCCATGGGCAGGTTTTCAATCTCACAGTCCGTGAGCACTCCCCCGGCGACTTCCAGATATCCTCTCGTATAAGCCTCAAACAATCCGGGATCAAAATTCACTTTGGCCAGATCCGGCTCGTCCTCCGCTGCATAAGTTGCTCCAAAACGGATGGAATCTCCATAGTCATAAAGGGAAAGCCCCGGCATCACCGTATCCAGATCCACAATGCAGATCCCTTCCCCGGTTTTTTTATCGATGAGAACGTTGTTCAGCTTGGTATCATTATGAGTGACCCGCAGCGGAAGCCTGCCTGCTTTCTGCAGATCCACCAGCCGATGGGTTTCTTCCTCGTGACGGAGCACAAAATCAATTTCCCTTTGCACCGACTTTGCCCGGCCAAGCAGGTCCCTGTTCAGTGCTTCCTTGAATTTGGAAACCCGATCCGGCGTATTATGAAAGTTCGGAATCGTCTCATGCAATGTTTCCGCCGGAAAGTCAGCCAGCATTTGCTGGAATTTACCGAAGGCTTTGGCGGATTGGTACAGATCCTGTTCACTTTCCGCCGTATCATAGGAGATGGTCCCGTCGATAAAAAGATAAGCCCTCCAATACTCCCCTTCCCTGTCGCAATAAACCGAGCGGCCATCGATGGCAGGAACGAGGGTCAGCGTCTCCCGAAGGGGATCCCCTCCCATTTCCGTCACGGTATTCCGGATATGGTCCGTCACATGTACAATGTTTTCCATAAGCTCCAGCGGTTTCTGAAAAACCTCCGTATTGATCCTCTGCAGGACATAGGATTGGATCCCGCCGCCCGGCTGCAGGAACCGGGCTGCGAAGGTATCGTTGATATGCCCGCTGCCATAGGAGAGGGCCTCAGAAAACTCCCCCCCAAACTGAAAATGCTCTGCGGCTGTCCGAACTCTTTCCCTATTTAATTCCTTCATCGTCAATACACTCCCACAATTTTTCCGGGTAAACTCCCGTCTCCTGCATATGGGTCAAGGCTTTCATCAATGCAGGCTTGTCCTCCCGATAGGTCACTCCGTACCACCGGTCCGGCGTATGCAGTACCTTAACGGATGCTTTTCCATTCTTCAGCAGAACATCCACTGCACTTGGGAGGAAAAACTCCCCTTTCAGCGGATCCTCCCTGATTATTTTATCCATAAAAACAGGGAAGCTGCATTCCAATTCCCTCAGAAAACTGGGGCCAAATCCCCATAGATTCATAGAAACGATGCTTCCCGCAGGAATGGTGATCCAGTGTTTCCCATCCTCGGTATACTGGGAGAGACCGTTTCTTTTCCCGATCCGGATCCGTTCCTGAATATCCTGAAGACAGGCGTTCTCATCAATGGTACAGACTCCCCTTGCCACGAATCCGTTCTCCGTCATGGTATTCTCCAGAGTATAGCCGACCATGGCATAATGATACATCCCGTCCTTTGTCTCCTCCATGGAAACCAGATAATCATGGATCAGCTGAAAAGCTTTCCGGCCATAATAATCATCTGCATTGATGACCGCAAAGGGACCGTTCACCACATGCCGGCAGGAAAGTACGGCATGGGCAGTCCCCCATGGCTTTGTCCTGCCCTTCGGCACACAATATCCTTCCGGCAGATCCTCCAGGCTCTGAAAAACGTAATGTACCTCCATAAAGCGGGAGACCTTGTCACCGACGGTCTCCCGGAAATCCGCTTCCATATCTTCATTTATAATGAAAACCACTTTTCGAAAACCGGCTTTCCACGCATCATACAGGGAAAAATCGATGATGATCTCGCCGCTTTTCCCGACAGGATCAATTTGTTTCAATCCATGATATCGGCTTCCCATGCCGGCAGCCATAACAACCAGGGTAACCGGATGCGCCCCTGCAGCTTCCTCGGTCTTGTTCGGATAATCCATTTTACCTTTTGCCCCCTAAAAATGATAATCAATTGCCTGCCTGTTCACTGCAAAATCCGGTCCCCTATTCCTCCTTATATCCATCCGGATTTTTCTGCTGCCAGTTCCAGCTGTCCCGGCACATCTTTTCCAGGGAACAGGTGGCTTTCCACCCCAACTCTTTTTCTGCCCGGGAGGGATCCGCATAACACTCTGCAATATCGCCGGGCCGGCGGCCTGTAATCTCATAGGGGATGGGCTTCCCCACCACCTTTTCAAAGGCATGCAGCACATCCAGCACGGAATACCCCACCCCGGTTCCCAGGTTGTATACCACCAGGCCGCAATTCGTCTTCAGCTTTTTCAGTGCGGCAATGTGCCCGTCTGCCAGGTCCATAACATGAATATAATCCCGGACGCCGGTGCCATCCGCAGTTTCATAGTCGTCGCCAAATATCTTCAGCTTTTCCAGCTTACCAATGGCCACCTGGGTAATGTACGGAACGAGATTGTTGGGAATATCATTGGGATCCTCGCCAATCCGTCCGCTTTCATGAGCTCCTGTGGGATTGAAGTACCGGAGAATGGCAATATTCATTTCCGGATTGGCATGCTGAACATCCGTCAGGATTCTTTCGATCATCAGTTTTGTCTGACCATAGGGATTGGTTGCTGAAGTGGGGAAATCCTCCCGTATCGGTACGGTGCGCGGTTTCCCATATACTGTTGCGGAAGAGCTGAATACAAAATCCCGGACATGAAACTCCTTCATGGCCCCCAGTACGGCCATGGTGGACAGAAGATTGTTTCGGTAGTAGGCCAGAGGCTTCGCCACAGACTCTCCCACCGCTTTGTAACCTGCAAAATGAATTACGGAATCGATGTCTTCCTGTTCGAAAATCCTGTGTACTGCATCCGGATCGCAGAGATCCGATTCATAAAACGTTATTTTCTTCCCGGTAATCTGTTCCACCCTGCGAATCGCTTCTTTTTTACTATTGTACAGGTTGTCCGCAACAACCACCGGATAACCTGCTTCCAGAAGCTGTACACAAGTATGACTGCCGATATAGCCGGCGCCCCCCGTTACCAATACTGCCATATCAATGCCTCTCCTTCCTGCTTTTGCTGTAAACCTCTTTTATTTTATATCGGCAGCCGATGTAATACAAGGGCTATTTTCCTTCTGCCGGCACAACCCAATACATTGGAATCCCATGAAAATGGAAACATGGCAGTTTGTAGTGTTCAAAATAAATCATTGACATGAAACCTGTGAAATGGTAATATAAAAGTTATCCAGTATTTGGAGCTTTACTTTTTTTGTCATGCTTTTAGCATATGTTCCCTTTTTGACAACGATTTACAATGACTTTCGGAGACATGAGACTTTGTTCCGCCGTTTTTTAGCCAGGCGTAACATCCCACTAATCATACTATTTGTTTTACGGAAACGAAGAAGGAAGGAGAGATGATATGGCAAAAACAAACTTTTCTGAAATCACACCGGAAATTCGGAAACTATCGGACCTATGCTTTAAAAACAGCCATGTGGATCCATCATTATACGAAAAATATGATGTGAAGCGGGGCTTGCGTGATTTACAGGGAAACGGCGTTCTGACCGGCCTTACGGAAATCAGTGAAATCGTTTCCCAAACCAGGGATGAGAACGGCAATAGCATCCCCTGCAGGGGAAAACTATATTATAGAGGATATGATATTGAGGAAATTGTAAAGGGCTCGATCCGCAATGGATATTTTTGCTATGAAGAGGCTGCCTACCTGCTGCTGTTCAGTGAGCTGCCTTCCATGGAGCAGCTGAAGGACTTCAAGAAGCTGCTGGCACATTACCGTACTCTGCCGACCAGCTTTGTCCGCGACATTATCATGAAAGCTCCCAGCAATGACATGATGAATACGCTGGCAAGAAGCGTACTGACCCTTTACTCCTATGATGAAAATGCCGATGATATTTCCATCCCCAATGTATTGAGACAGTCGCTGCAGCTGATTGCCTTGTTTCCCTGCCTGTCGGTGTACGGCTATCAGGCTTACCGTCATTATCATGACGGACAGAGTCTGTTCATTCATCCCCCCCGGCCGGAGCTGTCCACGGCGGAGAACATCCTGCATCTGCTGCGGCCGGACAGCAAGTATACTGAAACAGAAGCGCGGATTCTGGATATTGCCCTGGTTCTGCATGCGGAGCACGGAGGTGGAAACAACTCCACTTTCACCACCCATGTGGTTTCCTCTTCCGGTACCGACACCTACTCCTCCACAGCAGCCTCCCTTGGATCCCTGAAGGGACCAAAACACGGCGGCGCCAATATCAAAGTGGTACAGATGTTCCAGGATTTGAAGAAGAACGTTTCTGACTGGACAGACGAAAACCAGGTCGCCGATTATCTGAGTGATCTGTTGGATAAAAAAGCCTTCGACAGAACCGGTCTGATCTATGGAATGGGCCATGCTGTCTATTCGCTGTCGGATCCGAGGGCAGACATACTGAAGAGCTTTCTCAAGCGTCTGAGTGTGGAAAAGGGACGGACGGAGGAGTTTCAGCTGTATTCCCTGGTGGAGCGCCTGGCAGCCGGGCTGATTGCGAAAAAAAGAAGAATCTACAAAGGCGTCAGTGCCAATGTGGACTTTTACAGCGGCCTGGTTTATCATATGCTGGGCCTGCCGATGGAGCTGTATACCCCTATCTTTGCCATTTCCCGCATCGCCGGATGGAGTGCCCATCGCATGGAGGAACTGATCAACGCGGGGAAAATCATCCGCCCCTCCTACAAGAGCGTTGCGCCGCACAGGGAATATGCGCCCATTGATCAGCGCAAACAGTTTCAGGAAACAAAAAGTTAAGGACAAGAGCCAAAAGCAGCCGTCTCCCTGTCACGGGAAACGGCTGCTTTTGGCTGCTTTTGACCAATCCATGGTCAGTCTACCGGCACAACAGCGCCCTGATATTTGTCCTTCATGAATTTCTTTACTTCTTCACTCTTCAGAGCTTCCACCAGGGCCTTCAGTTTCTTGCTGTCCTTGTCTTCCCTGCGCACCGCCAGAATATTGGCAAACGTCTCCATCGGAGAGTTTTCCTTTTCCAGTGCCAGGGCGTCCTTTGTGGGATTCAGATCCGCCTGGAGGGCATAATTGCCGTTGATTACTGCCATGTCTACATCGGACAGGGAACGGGGCAGCTGCGCCGCCTCGATTTCCTTTACCACAATTTTCCTCGGATTCTCCGTGATATCTTTGGCTGTAGCCTTCAGTCCGGCATCAGGATCCAGCTTGATCAGTCCCTGGGACTCCAGCAGAATCAGTGCCCTTGCTTCGTTGCTCGCGTCATTGGGAACTGCGATCTGCGCATGATTCGGCAGATCGGCCAGAGACTTTGTCTTTCCGGCATAAATTCCGAATGGCTCATAATGAATGGCAGCCAGGGAAACCAGGTTGGCCTTGTTCTCTTTATTGAAATCATCCAGATAGGGCTTATGCTGAAAATAGTTGGCATCCAGATCTCCGGAATCCAGCGTCAGATTGGGCTGTACATAGTCCGTAAATTCCTTGATTTCCAAATCATAGCCTTTCTTTGCCAGTATTTTCTTTGCTACCTCCAGTATCTCCGCATGGGGGGTCGGCGTCGCACCTACCACGATTTTCTTGTCGTCCGCAGGTTTGGAGCATCCGACAAACAGGGACAAAGTCAGGATCGCTGCCAGGGTAAGAATAACAGTTCGTTTCATAAAAGGTAACCTCCGGTTTCATTCTTATCTTATATGTCTTTGATACGTTTCCAATACGTTTCCTAGTGGAAGAGCCTATCCATTTCTTCTGTCGCCGATATTCGCCAGCTTCATCCCGATTTCCTGAAGAATCTGTACGATGAGAATAAGCAGTGCCACAGTGACCAGCATGATATTGGTCTGATAGCGGTAAAATCCATATCGTATGGCAATATCCCCCAGTCCGCCGCCGGCTACGATGCCGGCCATGGCTGAGTAACCCAGGATAGTGGTCACCGCAATGGTACCTCCCACAATCAGCGAAGGCCTGGCTTCCGGAAGAATCACCTTATAAACGATTTTCCAGGGGGAAGCCCCCATGGACTGTGCCGCCTCAATGACTCCTTTGTCCACCTCTTTCAGGGAAGATTCCACAACCCTGGCAACAAATGGTGCGGAAGCAATAACCAGGGGAACCACAGTGGCATTGGGGCCGATGGTCGTTCCTACAATCTTTTTGGTAATCGGCAGCACAGTAATCAGCAAAATCAGAAACGGAACAGAACGCAGCACATTTACCACGATGCCAATAAACCGGTTCACAAACGGCATTGGCCGGATTCCGTCCTTGTCCGTTATGACCAGTGCAATGCCCAGAGGCAGGCCAAGCACGTAGGCCATGGCTGTGGAAACCAGCACCATATAAAGAGTCTCCAGCAGTCCGGAACCGATCATCCGGAATATTTCCATATCAAACATAGCCCTCCACCTCCTCCGCCGTGAGGCCCTTGGAACGGACATATTCCATCATCCGATCCGCAACCATGCCACTGTCGGGAAGCTGGATGACAATGTGGCCAAACGCCTTCCCGTCTATATTTTTCATATCAGCAAACAGGATATTCACCACCTGTCGGAATTCCAGCACCATCTCCGCTATCACCGGTTCCAAAGCGGAGTTCCCGTTGAACACAATCCGGCAGCATCGGGTACCGGAAAGCTTTCCCATGGAGGGATCCTCAGGAAAGACCAGGCGTCTGGCAGCGGATGTCTTTGGCCTGGTAAATATATCCTCCACGCTTCCGACTTCTGCAATGTGGCTGCTGTCCAGAATGGCAACCCGGCTGCATATTTCTTCAATGACCTTCATTTGATGGGTAATGACGACAATCGTAATGCCAAGACGCCGGTTGATATCCCGCAAAAGCGTCAGCACTCCACGCGTCGTCGATGGATCCAGGGCACTGGTTGCCTCGTCGCAAAGAAGCACCCGGGGATTGGTGGCAAGGGCCCTGGCAATCGCCACCCTCTGCCGCTGACCTCCGGACAGCTGGGACGGATAGGAATCCGCCCTGTCGGATATGCCCACCAAGGTCAGCAACTCTTCCGCTCGCTTTGCTGCCGCTTTTTTGTCCACCCCGGCAATCTCCAGGGGAAAACAGACATTTCCGGCTACAGTGCGCTGCATCAGCAGGTTAAATTGCTGGAATATCATTCCTATGGATCTCCGGATCTGATACAATTCTTTTTTGGTAAGCTGTGAGAGATCGCGCCCGTTAAACCAGACCTTGCCCTTCGTAGGCTTTTCCAAAAAATTCATGCAGCGCACCAGGGTACTCTTCCCGGCGCCGCTCATTCCGATAATCCCGAAGATCTCTCCCTCCCGGATTTCGAGGCTGATGTCCTCCAGAGCAGAAATATCGCCGCTTACACCCTGGAAAGTCTTACTCAATCCTTCTATCCGGATAATTGGATTTCCGCTGCTCATTGTGTCACTTCCCATATTCCTGCTCTTTATTTCCCCCCTGATCTCCTGCCGGATTGGTTCCTGCATTGTCAAGCTGCTGTGCCAGTCTGGCAAGGCCGGACTCAAAGTCCACTCCGAAACGGACATCGGTTCCGGCTTTCTTTGTACGCAGGATACTCCGGACCGTAAAGTCCACTGCAATGGAGGCAGCTTTCTTCAATCCGCAGCCGCGCATCAAAGCGGCAACCAGAGCACTGCCGAAGACATCCCCGGTTCCGTGATAGTATCCTTCAACCCGGTCCGAAAACTCATAATCGATTTCCCCGGTGGTCCGGTCATAGACTGCCGCGCCCAGCTGTCGGTCATCAAAATACACGCCGGTCAGCACAACCTTCTTCGGCCCGATTTCCCCCAGTCCCTTCAGCAGACGCTCCACATATTTTTGGGTGTAGGGCCCTTCCTGATAAGGCTCATCCAGCAGCATGGCAGCTTCCGTCATATTCGGAACAATCCCGTCCGCCCTCTCACAAAGCTTTCGCATTCCTGCGGGAAAGGTGTCCGAAAAAGCCGAATACCGTACTCCATTGTCCCCCATGACAGGATCCACCAGCTTCATCGCTCCATCCGACCCCAGCTGCTGAAATATTTCGGATACAATATCCAGCTGCTGGAAAGAACCAAGATAGCCTGTATAAATGGCATCAAACTGCACGTTCAGGGATTGCCAGTGCCGGACAATCGGAAGGATATCATCCGTCAGATCACGAAAGGTATAGCCGGTAAATCCACCGGTATGGGTCGACAGCACCGCAGTGGGAAGCACACTGGTCTCAATGCCTGCCGCTGAAATGATGGGCAGGGCGACTGTGAGGGAGCATTTCCCAACGCAGGAGATATCGTGTATCGCCAAAACTCTTTTTTGTACTCGCTTTTGTACATTCCTTTGTTTCTCCATGTTCGCTCTCCTGAATAATTCGTAGTAAATAAGTATGTTTACAATTATATAGATTATATCATAAGTCCGTGGCCTGGATTTGTCAATACCTGCCCTGCCGCCCCGATTGACACCAATTGACACCGATTGCCATCCTGGAACCTGCAGTTCCATGCTTTTTTCGGACAATCAGGAAAGCAGGGCACGATCATTGGCAAATTCCTCCCCGCTGACCTTCCCAAAACGCTCCAAAAGGTCCTCAACGGTGAGATTCTTCTTCTCCGCCCCTTTAATATCCAGAATAATCTGCCCTTCATGCATCATGATCAGGCGATTGCCGTGCCGGATGGCATCCCTCATATTATGGGTGACCATCAATGTAGTAAGATGGTTGGCAGAGATCAGCTGTTCACTGATTTCCAGCACCTTTTCCGCTGTTCTGGGATCCAATGCCGCAGTATGCTCATCCAGCAGCAGCACTTTCGGCTTTTTCAGCGTAGCCATCAGCAGTGCCAGTGCCTGCCGCTGTCCGCCGGACAGCAGACCAACCTTTACGGTCATTCGGTCCTCCAGTCCCAGTTCCAATTCCCGGAGCAGCTGCCGGTAAGTCTCCCGTTCCCTGCGGGTTATGCCCCATTTCAAGCCCCGGTGTTCCCCGCGCCGGGAGGCAAGGGCCAGATTTTCCCCGATTTCCATATTCGCAGCCGTCCCCATCATGGGATCCTGAAATACCCGTCCCAGAACGGCTGCCCGTTTGTATTCGGGAAGCCGGGTCACATCCATCCCGTCTATCCGGATCGAGCCATGATCCACGCCATATACACCGGCCACCGCATTCAAAAACGTGGATTTTCCCGCCCCGTTGCCGCCGATCAAAGTGACAAAGTCCCCTTCCGGCAATTCGGCACAGATATTCCGCAGGGCGACTTTCTCATTGATTGTTCCCGGGTTGAATGTTTTATAGATTCCATCAACAGACAGCATTTATTCCACCCCCCCATGTGATTTTTGACTCTGATGATAGCGCTGCAGAAAAGTCGGAAGCGACAACGCAACCGCTACCGTGACAGCGGTAAACAGCTTCAGATCATTTGCCGGCATGCCAAGCTTTAATACCAGGGCAATGATCAGCCGATAAGTTATCGCCCCCAGCGCCAGGGAAATAAGGCGGGTATAAAAATTTTTCCCGCGAAACAGCACTTCTCCGATGATCACGGAAGCCAGTCCGATCACAATGGCGCCGGTTCCCATCTGTACATCCGCATAACTCTGACTTTGCGCAATCAGTGCTCCGCTGGCTGCCACCAGTCCGTTGCTGATCAGCAGGCCCAGGCAGGTCACGGTGTCCGTATTGATTCCCTGCGCTCTTGCCATGTGGGGATTGCTGCCCGTCGCCCGGATCGCAGAGCCCACCTCTGTTCCAAAAAACCAATACAGGACACTGATCAACAGGAAAACGCACAGCAGCCCCAGTACGATAATCGATGCTGTCCCACTTAGACCCATGCTTTCAAATACCGTGTATACTGTCTTCATCCGCAGCAGGGAAATGTTTGATTTACCCATGATACGGAGGTTGACGGACCATAAGGCAATCATGACCAAAATGCCTGACAACAGCGGAGGAATCTTCAGGCGTGTCTGTAAAAGTCCGGTGCAAAGACCGGCTGCCATCCCGCCCAATAAGGCAAGCAATGTTGCCATATAGGGGTTCCCCCCTGCCGCTATTTCGCGGGCCGCAATGGCGGCGCCCATGGCAATGCTTCCCTCTACTGTCAGATCCGCAATATCCAGGATCCGATAGGAGATAAACACCCCAATGGTCATAACCGCCCATAACAATCCAAGAGAAACGGCTCCCGATACAATCCCCAACACAATCCCCTCCCTTTACTTTACGTATTTCTGAAGATCTTCCGGAATCTTCACACCGATTTCTTCCGCTACTTTGCCATTGATGTAAAAGTCCAGGTCTTTGGCGGATTCAATCGGCAAGCTGGCCGGCTCCGCCTCCCCTTTCAGGATCCGGACTGCCATTTCACCGGTCTGATATCCCAGGTCATGATAGTTGATTCCCAGAGTCGCCAGCCCGCCGTTTTTTACCATTCCGGATTCCCCGCAGACCACCGGGGTTTTGGTCCGGGCAGTTACACCATGAACCGTTGGCATAGAGGAAGCCAGGACATTGTCCGTCGGAATATAGATGGCGTCACATCGACCCACAATGGACTGTGTCGCCTGCTGTACGTCATTGGTATTGGAAACAGTGGTTTCCACATATTTCAGGCCGAGTTTTTTAACCGCCTTTTTGGCCAGGGATGCCTGCAGTATGGAATTATCCTCGTTGGACGCATAGATCACGCCAATGGTCCTGGCATCCGGCGCCAGTTTCAGCAACAGATCAATCTGCTTTCGAACCGGGTTCATATCTGATGTTCCACTGACGTTTCCGCCGGGAACCTTATTGGAATCTGCCAATCTTGCGTCTGCAAAATCCGTAACCGCAGTGGCGAGAATCGGAATGTCCGTGGTCTTGCCGGCAATGGATTGTGCCGCAGGGGTGGCAATCGCCAGAATCAGGTCTGTCTTATTGGCGACAAGCTGATCACTGATTGTGGACAAATTGGAAGGATCTCCCTGTGCGTTCTGAAAATCAACGGTAATATTGCTGCCGTCCCGGTATCCCTTGTCTTCCAGGGCATCCAGGAAACCTTCGCGTGCCGTGTCCAGCGAGACGTGCTCCATATATTGAATGATGCCGATTCTCAGCTTTCCTTTTTTCCCATTGGCAGATGATTTCTGTCCCGGCGTGTTCCCCGAGCTTTCAGACGGCTTCGATCCTGTCGTCTTATCCCCGTTTGCAGATGATTTCTGCCCTGCCAGGTCTCCCGTATTTGCTCCGTCCTGAGCACGACAGCCCACAATCGTCAGTATCATCATTGCCGATAACAGAAAGGATACGATTCTCCCTGCTTTTTTCATGTTTCTTCCTCCTTCATCGAATTTGAAACGAATTTGAAACGATTCCACTTGCACAGAACTTACAGGCTGTATTCTTTGCGTGCACAGGCCCCGGCGTATTCCCCCGCATTTTGGTATAAAAAAAACGCTCCTGTAGAACAGGGGCGACTTTTCCTTCGCGGTACCACCTTGTTTTCATTGCAATCAACAATCTCAGCGAGCAACACTTGCATTGCCCCTCCGCGCTAACGGGCAGAAACCGATACAGCCTACCGGGCCAGTGCCTTTGAGTGTATGGCTCTCAGGATGAATTCGCGGCACTTGTATCCTGCCTTCTCCCACCGATCGAAGGCTCTCTGCAAGGACAAAGGCTGCCGTTACTGCTTCCTGGTCATTGCCTTTTCTTTGTATTATTTTGATATTATATGCGATGCAGCTCTATTTGTCAATGAAAATTCTCAAATTTGTATATTCA